>Ga0268254_10000519_pt1 | contig 21236 bp, 29 predicted proteins | sample AgamicOrSfrz_FD_200251 | JGI IMG/M metagenome (GOLD analysis project Ga0268254, IMG submission 200251) | Agave microbial communities from Guanajuato, Mexico - Or.Sf.rz (v2) (version 3) | ecosystem: Host-associated > Plants > Phyllosphere > Phylloplane/Leaf | place: Guanajuato, Mexico...
CGGTCCAATAAGGAAGCACGAATAATGGTTAAGAAAATCCAACTGACTCGCATCGCAACCGTCTGCCTCTTTGCCGTTGCCGCGATGTCTATATCAGGTTGTGCTGGCTATCAAAAGGCCAATTCAGCAATCGATGACACAACTGCGCGAATCAACACGGCAAGCCAAAGGCTGCACGACGAGCAAACACCAGTCGTTGCGGTGTCAAACGATGCGTGGCTGCTCGGTGACGCCGTACCGGTACAGGAAAAGAAGTCACCAATCCTGACGCAGCACGTCGTCTATTCGAATCCTGGTTACGTGTCATTGGCCGACATCGCATCCTACCTGACGGCTAACTACTCGTTGCCCGTGGATATTTCGGATATCACTGGCAACAACGGTTCAACAGGTGACGCGGGGGGCTCATCGGGCGAAGCGGTCGGGACCGCATCAGGCGGTGCGTCTGGCATGCCGAAGCCGCCCGCCGTCATGAATAACACCTTGCCGTTGCCTCCGGGATTCCTGTCGAGCGCAGCGGCAAAGTCGTCAGGCGTCCAAAGCCTTCCGAAGATGAAGATTTCGTATGACGGCGATATGGAAGGCTTGCTCGAAGTGATCGCGGAGAAAGAGGGCATCTGGCAGAAGCTGCAGGACGGTCGCGTCGTATTTTTCCGCACAGAAACGAAGACGATCTATATGCCGGCGATTTCGCGGCATTCGAATGTCAAGTCGAGCATCGTCGCGAGCGGTGCTCCTACAACGGGCGTATCGATCGGGCAAGGGTCGTCAGGATCGGGTTCGGGCGGCGGCGATTCATCCAATTCCGGCCAGACAACCATTGGATCTGACTACGACATCGATTTCTGGAAAGACATCGAGAAGACAGCTAAGACTATTAGTCCCGGCGCTCAGGTGTCGGTCAGTCGCGCCCTTGGGAGCATAACTGTCACCGGCACGCCAACACAGGTTAAGCACGTCGAGGAATGGGCGCGAGGCGTATCGGAAGACTCAAGCCAGATGGTGGCGGTGACGGTTCGCCTGCTGACTGTGACGCTGAATCAGGAGGACACGGCGAACTGGAGCCCTGCAGCGATATTCAACAAGCTCGGGTCCGCTAACAGCTGGTCGTGGAGTGGTCCGAGCGCGACCACGATCGCATCCGGCGTGTCGCCGTTCGCCCTCGGCTTCAAGGTTCTGAGTGGTTCCACCAGCTCTCTTGCCGGCTCGCAGGCCATGCTCAACATTCTTTCCACAATGGGCAATGTCTCTGGCGACAAAACGTGGTCGACCGTTGTACTAAATGGCCAGATGAGTCCTGTGCAAATGGCCACGCAAGTGACATATGCAGCTCAAAGCGGCGGCATCGCCACGGCCAACGTCGGAACAACAAGCTTGATTCAACCAGGGGTTGTCACAACCGGCCTAACGGGCAACGTTCAACCGCGCATTGTGAACGGCAAGGTGACACTCGCGCTTGACGTGACGGATAGCGTTTTGCAAGCCCTGAATCAGTTCACTTCTAACGGTGCGTCAATTCAGGAACCGAAAATCTCGATTACACAGCTGCCGTCCAGTGTCGCACTCAAGCCGGGCGAAACATTGCTGGCAACGGGCATTACCGACACGTCCGGAACCGTCAACAAGAACGGGGTTTTCACGCCGAACAATCCGCTGGCGGGCGGCGGAAGCAATGGGAACTGGACGAAAACGATGGTGGTGGTTGAGATTACTGCCGAGGTGATGTAAGCATGAAAACTACTCTATCCAAGATCGCACTGGTTATCGCGGCATCCCTCGTTGTAGACCTCGCCTGTGCGCAGACTAGCGTGTCTCAGGCAACCGCCGATTGCGCAACCGAACCGCAGACCAACGTTTTCAAACGGCTCGATTGCCTCAAGACCCAAAAGGTGCTGCTTTCGGCGGAACTGGAGAACGCCCAGCTGAAGAAGCAGCTTGACGATGTTCGGTCAGGGAAGGATACGAGCAACCCGGCCGGCAATGCTACGGCGGGGAGGTTTGCGCCTCCACCGACGATGGGAATGGCTAGCGTGCCGACAACGCTACCTGAACCCAAGGGGGCAACAGTGCAGCTCGTATCGACCAGTCCGAAGATCAACGATGGTCGGCCGACAGCGACGATTCAATTGCCTAGCGGTCGCATTGTCACCGCTGTAGCTGGCACGAAGCTTCAAGGCGTGGGAACGGTCACGTTAGTTTCAGCGCAACAGGTTATGTACCGTGCTACAGACGGACACGAGGCGGGATTGCCCTTTGCCGCTGAAGACGATGTTGGGAGCCGGTAAGTATGGCAATCATCCGCTCGATACAGGGTCAGGATTGGGTCTTGGGTATGGAGTGGCTTACCTATGACGACCCGGTAACTCACGACGATCTACGTAGTGAATCGCAGGATCTGGACTCGCCGTGGTACGCACTGCGCGCAAACGAAAGTGTTTTCCAGTGCGGGTTCTGCCCGCCGGTTGCTGACATTACTCGGCCGAAAAAGCTTGCAAGTCTCGCCGCTATGTTGGCAGACGTACGACAGCAGCCGTGGCTTGGGATCTTCGAGCTGGGTGAGGATCTGTACTGGTATGTAGCGATCCGCGATCACTACGCGGTCCAGCTCGGCGGCGATGTGGTTGGAACGGCCGAAGAAGTCGAGGCGGCGGCCCAACGACATTCAGGCTTCGGTGGGTGGACGCGCGAAAGCGGGACAGTCGAGAAGCTCGCGGAGCTGCTTGGCGAAGCGGAAGCGAAGCGCACGAAGCGGACGCTAGTTAAGTCGTTTGCTGTCAGCCGGGTTGACCCGGTGCCGATCGCGATCGCTGCCGGCGTCGTCGCTGTGCTGGGTGTTGTCGGCCTGGTTGGGTATCACTATCACGCGCAAAAGATCCTGGAATCAAAGCGCCTGACGTATCTGGCGGAACAGGCGAAGTTAGCAACGAAGGATCGCGTGCCTGACGCACAACAGATGCTTGTTCGAACGCCGCCTCCTTCGGTGTGGCTGCGGGCTTGCGGCGAGGGCATATCGAGTGTCGCTTACTCAACCTACGGTTGGACGATTTCCGGAACTGCTTGCGACGCTTCCGCGACACGGATTAGTTGGGCGCGTGGGGCCGGGGCAACCATCGAACACACTCCGCCGAACTCAACGGTTTCTGAGGATGGAAATTCCGCGACCCGGCTGATACCGATGAAGCTGGAGAACGCTGCCGGCAGCGACAACAGCGCCGATGTGCAGACCGAGCGAAGGGCTCTGCAGGCATGGGGACAGACGCATGACGTATCCGTTTCTATCGGTGCTGCTGAAGCTATTTCCGTGAAGCAACACGCCGGCTGGACGATGCAGGTAACGATTCCGATGCCTGCCTCTCCCTTCCTGGCGGGCAGTGGCCTCGATGACATCCCTGGGCTGCGTATCACCGGCGTTGGTCCCAACAACCAGGTAAGGCAAGCAAACTCGCCGGCTGACGCCGGCACAAGCGCGATGTGGTCTTTATCAGGAGTGCTCTATGCGCGGCAATGAATCAACGGCCAAGCAGCTGCTGCCGATCGCTGATGATCTTGAAAAAGACATCGCCATCGATCCGGTCACGAAAAAAGTCTTCGTTAGCGAAGATCTGCATTCGAACCCGGTTTTCCAGACATGGCTATTCAGAAATGAGCGCAACGGCATGCGCCTCGATGTCGTGTATGCCGAGCCGAATTCAATTTCTGCGCTTCGCGATAAGGGCATGCGAGCGGTCGAGCATGTGCACGTGGATCAGCACAACCTCAAGCGGGCCGAAGAAATTCTTGAGCAAGGGGCGCGTTACCGGGCATCCGATATTCACCTGAACATGAAGGGCGGATACACGGAACTGCAATTTGAGGTCGACGGCGAGCTACGTCACGTTGATTACATCAAGGTTGCGGATAGCGAGCCGCTTGCGCGCGCGATCTTTCAGGGCCTGTGCGGGACTAAAGAGGGCTACTGGAAGTCAATGGAATGTCAGGACGCGCAGATTCCTGATGAAAAGCTGCCCGTTGGCTATGGGCTGACCTCTGCTCGTGTGGTGCGTGGGCCGGCTTTTCCCGTGACAAAGGGCGGCGGCTTTATGACCATCCGTTTGCAATATTCGGGAACATCGGCAAAGGAACGCCCGCGCGATCTGCCAAAGCTTGAATATCCGCCTGCGCCGGAAGGCTACTTTCCTTATCGCCGCGAAAACCCGGATTGCGATCTGTCCGATACCACGCTCGAAAAGCTGGACAAGATGATGTCTATTCCTTACGGCGCGATCATCTTGACCGGGCCAACAGGTGGCGGGAAAACGACCCTCATTTACGATTGCCTTCAGGAGAAAGCGCGGCTGCAGCCGTGGCGTCGTCAGGTGTGGGTTGAAGATCCGAACGAACTGCCGGCACCGTTTGCCACGCAGCTGTATGTGCCAAGTACGTCCAACGAGATTGAGAAAGGCCAAGCATACGGACAGATGGGTCGCACGGCGCTGCGCATGGCACCAAAGACGATCATGTTTGGCGAGCTACGCGGCCCGTCAGTAGCGATGGAATTCTTTCGTGCCTGCCAGACAGGTCACGATGGCTGGACGACGATACACACCAACGATCCGTTCCAGACAGTCGAGCGGGTGGAAATGCTCGATCCAGTCCTCTTGAATCGGCGCGTGTTTTGCGATCCGGAGACTGTACGAGCTTATGTCGGCGTGCGTCTCGTGCCGATCCTGTGCAAAGAATGCCGCCTGAAGCTGAGCGAGGCTCGCGGCCGTGTGAAGGAACGTGTGCTGCGCGATCTGGAGACGTGGGGCAATCTCGATGGCGTCTACCTGCGCGGCAACGGATGCGAAAAGTGCTCGTATGCAGGCACGGCCGGCCGCAAGCTCATCATGGAAATCGTCCTGAACGATGAACAGCTTGCACGCGACTTTATCGAGCGCGGTGTAGCTGCTGCGCGGCGGAATTACCGGAAACGCCGGGCCGATGCCTGTCCCTCGCTGCTGGAGTCGGCAGTGAGCCTCGTTCTGGCCGGTGTCATCGACCCTAAAACGATCGAGGACAAGGTAGCGCCGTTAGTGCCAAAGGACGTTGAACCGGACCCAATCGCCAAGAAGGCGCGGTTGCGCAACGGTGCGCATCGGCCGCTCCGGATCGTGCGTCGCGGTGTTCGCAACAGTGAGCGTCCCACGCTGCGCGCGGTAGACGGAGCAGCGTATGTGGCTTAATCCGCTGAAGCGCAGAACCGCGCCGGCTGCCTCGGCTTCGAAGTCGAAGCGTGCCGGCGTCACGGGTAATTCGACGGCGGCCGCCGACGCAAACGGGGGCGCGCGTAAGAAGATTCGGAACAAGGGGCTGCAAGAGGCGCTTGCGCGGAAATCTTTCAAGAAGTGGACGGTTCGCCGCAACCTGTATCGCCGTCTCGGCGTTCGGGTTGCAAACGGTGCTGCGATCGAAGACGTGCTTGAAATGGAAGCTCAAGCGCTGGAGGCGAAAGGCGATCACGCTGCGTATGTGTTGCGCGAGGCCAGCAGGCTAATGCGCAACGGGCACTCCTTGTCTGAGTCGCTAAAGCGGTGGATTCCGGCCGACGAAATGGGCGTGCTGGCGACATCGGAAGGCGGCAACTCGCTGTCTGATAGCCTGGAATATTTCATCGAGACGCGCCGGCGCATGCACCGAGTCGCGAAGGCCTACCGCAACGCGTTCGTTCAGCCGGTTATCTACCTCATGACCGTCTACGGCGTGTTGTGGAGTATCGCAAAGTACTCGGTGCCGGATCTAGCGTCTTCGGGAGCGGCGTCACGCGCAACGGGGCTGGCCAAGCTGCTGCTGACATCGAGTGAGATGGTCAACAGCTGGGAAGGGTTTATCCCGCCCGTTCTCTTTCTCACTATGGCGTATGTCGTAGGCAAGTCGTTCTCGCGTTGGAAAGGGCCACTGCGCATCCTGGCGGAAAGGTGGTTTCCATACTCGTACTACCGCGACTCAGAAGGGTTCACGTGGCTCAGTGGCCACGTGTCGCTGCTGCAGGTTGGCCAGTCCGACGTAGACATCTTCACCCGTCAGATCAAGTACGCGTCGCCGTGGCTGAGAGAACGCCTCTTGCACTATCGCCGCGCGATGGTGAACGGCAAGTCACTTGCCCAAGCGCTCGCTACGCCGAGCGGCCCTGGGCGGCCCGCATTCGGCTTTCCGAATCCGGACATCATCAACGACATCGCGGCTATGGGAGACACAGGAGACTTCCCGGTAAAGATGCGGAAAGTGTTGGACAACTGGGCGGAAGAAATGGAGGAACAGACACTAGAGAAGTCAAAGGTTTTTGGGTTCGCTCTCGAAATCGCGATGTACGTGATTATGGGCTTCCTCATTCTGGCGATGAACTCGCTGGTCAATCAAGTTGCAGTAGCACATTAACTGGTTAGTCGATTTTTTACCTTGGAGTGAAAGCAAATGAGCGACATCGTAGCGTTTCTGTATAGCAATGCCTGGCGTATTGCCGGTGTGGTCGCAGTGGTGGTTCTCGCGGCGGTGGCTGCAGTGATGGGTCACACGGCGAATTTCGCGTCGCAGCTCGCAATGACCGATCAGGGCGTGGCAAACCTGTATGACGGTCAGCCCACGTTCGCCTCGCTGACAACGGCAATTGCATCTAGGTATGCGCCTACGGCAATGAAAGGCGCGGGCGGAACGCTCGTCACGCCCTGGAACGGCACTGTAACGTGGGGCCCTGACGCGAACACTGCCCAGCGTGACATCACGATTACTAATGTCCCTGTCTCGCAATGTACAAACCTTGCGAACGCGCTGGGCAATCCTGTATCGATCAGCGTCAACGGCCAAACGCTGACCAACTCCGGATCCGGTATCGACGCGGGGGCGCTTTCCAACGCTTGCGGTGACTCGGGAACGGTGTCGCTGGTGTACGTGGTCGGGAAGTAGCCGCGAATGCGCCTTCTTGATCTGGCATTTTCAGACTTGTTCGTCGGCCCGAACCTCGCCTGGACGTGGTATCGGGTCACGTCAAATGCTCGCGATTGCTTATCGATTCCGGATGCTCTCATCAGCGAGGTCGATGAGTTTCGCGCGCATCTGATTGAGACGGTGGGCGACGATCCAGACGCCCGTGCTGTGTGGGACGGCGAAGGTTTGCGCGTCCGGTGCCAGAAGATCGACAACGAGGTGCTCCTGTATGTGATCCGCCGTTTCAATGTTGACGACTATTCGATGGAAAAGATCGGCCTTCAGTCGGCTGTCGTACGCGAGCTGCGTTCCGATCATCAATTCCTAAGAGCTGGTGCAGTTGGCGTGTTTGGACCGCCCGGTGGTGGCAAGTCGTCCACGGCATTGTCGTTTGTTCTGGACAGGGTGCGCGAATTCGGCGGTACAGCGTGGCGAATCGGGGTGCCGATCGAGACCCCCATGCAAGGCAAGCATGGGAAGGGTTGGTTATACGAAATCGAAGTGAAGCGCGACGAAGAAATTGGCGACGCCATTCGCGGCCTGTATCGGACGGTGCCGACAATCGTGCTGGTGGAAGAAGTGCGGGACGCAAAGACAGCATACGAAGTAGTCCGAGCGGCCGGCAGTGGCTATCTTGTCGTGTTCACTTTTCACGGCAATGATCTTCCAAGCGCTATCGGGCAGTTCGTGAGGCTTGCGGCCGGCGATGATCTGGAGCAAACAGCGTCACGCGTGGCGGATTTTCTGCGTGTCGCGCTATACGTGGAGCTGCATTCGGTGCCTGTTGGTGTGAGCGTGAGAAGCACGTCATTCGTGGGCGACGAGCACGGCAAGAAGACGGCACTGTCGGCGCAGCCCCTATTTTTCACTGAGAAGGATTCGGGGCTTCGCTCGATGGTGCGCAACGGTGAATATCACAAGTTAACCAACGAAGTCACCCGTCAGCGGCGAATGCTGATGGCAGGCGAATCGCTGGTTGGATAGGACATAACGCTATGGGTGGATTCATTGCGCCGTTGGTGGCCATCTTTATGGGACTGGCCCTTTGGGCGAGCTACAACAACAACACCAAGCTCGTGACGCCGGCGAAATATACGCTTCAGATGACCTCGGATGCGACGACGTTCCTTGCCTATCGCAACGCGGTCGCCTCGTATCTGCAGGCGCAGCCGTCGTTCACGGGAACTGTTCCTGCAGCAAGTCTTTCGGGCCAGTTTTCGACAACGTTTCTTGCTTCGGCGGGTAACTTCATCAGCGCGACGGGCACGTCAGGCCGAGTCATCACCTGTTGGGCGAAGGTATCGAGCGGGACAGTTCAGCAGGCTGTCACGCAAGCCGGCGTTGACGCTTCAATTGGTACGTCAAGCGGTTCGACGTGGGTAAGTGCAGCTCCGGGCGCAGTAACGTCACCAGTTGCTCTGACGACGCCGGTTCCTGCCGGCGACATCGTTTCAGTTATTCAGATAGGGTCTTAACTCATGGGTTCGATAATTGCAGTGCTGTTCGCGTGGTTGGCCCAGCTGCAGATGCTGCCGGTTGGCCTGCAGCTGGAACATCAGGCAACCTCAACAGCCACGATGATTACTACGGCCCAGCAGGAGGCGCTGATTCTGAACGCGGCGGGGCCGTATATTCAGCAGAACCTGGCGACGATTCAGGCCGCAGCAACGGCCACTACGCCCTACACAATTTCCATTGCGCAGCTCGCAGCGGCCAACATTGGACCGAACGGTTTGCCGGCTGCGTTCAGTGCGACCAACCCTTACGGTCAGACATGGCAGGTTCAGGTGCTGCAACCTACCGCCGGCAACCTGCAGGCGTTGGTGATCGGTATAAACGGTGCGGGTGCGACCAAGCTAAATGACATGCAAGCCGCCGGTATTGCCGGCTATGGCGGGCAGGCCGGCGGGTTTATCTCGCAAAACGACAGCGGCATCTATCCCGTTGGGCGCGTGTACGGCAACAGGGCCGGCTGGAATATCTCCACTGCAGGCTATCAGAACATAACTGGCGGCCAACCGGCTGCGCTGCTCGTTATTAACAACGGGCAGCAGCAAAACTTGTCGCTCTATCGCGTGGCGGTTCCCGGTCAGCCCCAACTAAACACGATGAGCACGAACCTCAATATGGGTGGCAATACCATCACAAACGCTCATCAAGTGCAGACCGCAGCGGGCAACGGCCTCCAGGTAGGCAACTCGTTCTACTACGGTGACGGCTCGAACAGTGCGATCCGCCAGAACGGTGCGCTGTTTATACAGAATCAGGCCGGTACGGCGGCCGCCGATATCGCTTCGGTCGGCAACATCAATTCGAGCGGGCAGGTTACAGCACAAACCGTTGTGAGCAACGGGAATATTTGGGCTTCAAACGGCACCGTGACGGCTGCTGCAATCCATTCGACTGGCAATCTGCAGGTCGATGGCTCGGGCCAGATCAACGGCAATATGACCGCAAACGGACAGGTCACGGCTGGGGGATATATCGTGGTTAACGGCGGCGGTTCAGCCGGCGCGGGCTGCCCCGGCCCGCAATACATCGGCACTGGATCAGGCGGCGTTCTCCTATGCGAAGACGGCATATGGACGAAGCCTGGCACGTTCCAACCCAAGGCTGTGGGAACGGTGAGTTCCGACACGACCGTCGGCCCCTATAACTGGTGCTTCCTTCAAAGTTTCACCAATCCGCAATCGGACGGCACGGGCTTTTGGGAAGTCGGCCTTGTCTCTGACGGCGGCCCGAACAACCGGTTCTTTCTGCTGCACAACTCGAAAGGCGGCGGGGCGATCATTGGCTATATGTGCATCTAGGACGGATGAATGAGCCAGTCGCGCAAGATCCGGCAACGGTCGACCATATCCGGGGAAGGGTATCATTCGGATCGTTCCCCGGTAGCCCCTGGAGGCTCGATCAGCGTCACGCAATTCGCGTGTCCATCATCGAGCTTGCCCGGTGCCGGTGTCGCTGGTCCGCGCGGTTTCAAACCATCGTCTGACCGTTCCTTTCGCTACTGTCTCCGATCCTCGTTAAGAGGATCCAAGCCCATGCTGCAAACTCGCAAACTGCCCGTTCATCTGTCTCCTAACTACCGGCCTGATGTTGATGGCCTGCGCGCCGTAGCCGTGCTCGCAGTGATGCTTTGTCATGCCGGCTATGCCGCTTTCGCGGGAGGCTTTACCGGCGTCGACGTGTTTTTCACAATTTCGGGATTTGTCGTCACGACTTCACTTCTTGGCGATCTGTCGCGCGACACATTTTCGTTCAAGGATTTCTACGCGCGCCGGGCGAAGCGTCTGGCGCCAGCGCTGTACACGATGCTGCTTGTTACCTTCGCGTTCAGTATCCTGTTTTCGTTTCCTGACGATAGCTTCCATCTGGCGAAAAATATCCTGGCCGTCGCCACGATGACATCGAATATTTTTCTGTCGAAGCAAACCGGCTATTTCGACGCGGCGGCGGCCGATCAACCGCTATTACACACATGGTCGCTGTCCGTCGAGGAACAGTTTTACGTGGTCCTGCCGCTGTTGCTGTACTGGCTGCATCGCAAGGCGCGCGGCGGGATGCTGCCTGCGCTGGCCGCCCTTACTGCAGCTTCCTTCGCATACGCGATCTTTGAGGCGCACCGGGCAACAACTGGCGCGTATTACTTCGCACAAAATCGTGCCTTTGAATTTCTCGTAGGAACGCTGCTCGCGCTGGTCGAATTCCGTCGTGAGCCTGTCCGATCGAAGTGGTTCGACCTGATTTTTCTGGCCGGCATCGCGATTGTGCTGTTCGGTGTGTTTGGGTTTAGCGCCACGGCTCAGTTTCCCGGCATTGGCGCGATCGTGCCATGTGGCGGCGCACTGCTCATCATCTTCGCGGGCCGGCGAGCTGTGGTGTTGCATCGGATCCTAGCCAACGGTGCTGCTGTATTCGTCGGCCGCATTTCCTATCCGCTGTACCTATGGCACTGGCCAGTCTATTTCGCGCTGCGCCGGTTGGATCTGGCCTCCCCGAAAGGCTACGCAGTCGCAATCGGCGTTGCGTTCGTGCTGTCCGTGTTGACGTATGTATACGTCGAAGGCGCTGTGAGGCATGCGAGCATGCCAGCACGCCGCGCTTTGCTTTCCTTCCTCGTGCTCCCGCTTCTTGTGTGCGGAGCGCTTGCCGGCACGGGGAAGTTGTCCGATGGATTTCTGTTCGCGTATCCGGCGAAGATCCGCAACGATGTGCGCTGGTCTGGCGACTCGTTGTTTGATATGCCTCGCGGAAAGAAATGCTGGTCACAAATCGCTGTTACGGATGAAGCCACCTGTACCCTTGGTGATCCTGCTGCGATCGACAAAGCGATTCTTTGGGGGGACTCGCATGCATACCACCTGATTTACTTCTTCGATCGTCTTGGCAAGGAAAAGCACATTGCAATTCACGATGTCGCTTTCACCCTCTGCCCGCCAATCGAAAATGAGCCGGCTAAACCCGGATACATGCCATACCTCGAAGATCATTTGCATTGCGTAGCTCACGACAAGGCGGTGATGTCGTACGTTCTTTCGCGACCCGATATCAAGACTGTGTTCATGGCGTCGGCGTGGCAAAACTATCAGAACCTGTCGACGGACCCGAATGCAGGCCCGAACGGGCACGGGTTCCGACCGGGCCAGCTCGAGAACGAGCTGAGCGACACCATCGCCAAGTTGACGGCCGCCGGCAAGCATGTAGTGTTGATGAACGACGTGCCGATGATCCCGATGGACCTGATTAACTGCAACTTCAATAACGATCTTCTTTTTCCGATCCACCGACACGCGTGCCAGTTCGATGCATCGATAGCGCGCGAGCAACACGCGCCGATTCACGCGATGCTGCAGCGGTTGCAGGCCAATCATCCGAGTATCGACATCATGCACACCTACGATGTGCCTTGTACGTCTGCCCTATGCGTGCTGAATTTTGATGGCCTGCCGATCTACCGATATGACGATTATCACCATCTGAGCGCGGCGGGCAGCTCGCTGCTTTTCCCGAAATACATGGCTCGTCATCCGGGCGAGCTGGACGCAATTTTGAAGAGAAGGGCGGTTCAATAAGCATGGTCCCAATCGCCGCATGCGTGGCCGAAGCGTCGGCCGCCTACCACGTCGAACAGGCAAGAATCGCTGCAATCATGCAGAACGGCCTTCCTGCCGGCGTCGAGCGTGGTGGGCGCATCGGGCCGATGGGTATTCCGGAGCAATGGCTACCGGTCTTTGAAATGATGGGCATCCAGGCGTCGGATGTCGTTGACGATGCCTGCCAGAACATCTTCGCCGGCACCTGGATTATTGCCTACGTCGCGAGCTTGCAGGATAGCGGCGTCTATTCGGCCGGCGCTTATTCCCAGCGGCCGGTTCGTATCTCTGCGCAGGTCGCTGAGCGGCGTCGCGCCTGGGGCGCGGTGGTCCAGCGCGCAGCTGCTCTTACCGGCGTACCGGCGGCCCTTATCGACGCTGTTATCACGGTCGAGAGTGGCTATCAGCCGCGCGCCGTATCGTCCGCGAAAGCAATAGGAATGATGCAACTGATGCCGCGCACGGCCGCGATGCTCGGCGGCGATCCGTGGGACGCTGAGCAAAACATTCTGATGGGTTCTCGCTACCTCGCGCAGCTCGGGCGTCAGTTCAACGGTGATCTGCAGCTGACTCTTGCCGCGTATAACGCCGGCCCAGCTGCCGTTACTCGTAGTGGCTACCGGATCCCGGCATTCTCGGAAACGCGGGCGTACGTGCCGAAGGTTTTAACGCTGTACGCTGCCTTGCAGCGCTGAAGAAGTGGGGGTAGCCTGGCGATCGTGAGCGAGGCTACATAGCGGTTAAACAACAAGTGGAAAGCGGGGGTATCGAGTATGAAAAAGACGTTGGTTGGATCAATTATCGTGGCATGTGCTGCGATGCCGTCAATGTCGGCGCATGCCTCAGATCCGTGTGAGACGGTCCTTTGCATGTTCGGCCTCGTTCAAGGACAGGAGTCGGCGGAATGCAGGGACGACATCGCAAGCTATTTCGGCATCATCGAATGGCATCACGGGCATCCAGACCTTGGCGCTACTGCGCGCAGCCGACTCTCGTTCACACAGCAGTGCAAAAGCGCGCCGGGTAATTTCATTAGCATGATCGACAACGCATTTGGGAGCGTAATCCGCTAATCACGGAACCTTTTCAGCCTGGGGGGCAAATGGAATCCGTCAAGAAAGCAGTGCTTCAAATCAAATCCCTGCTGACTTCCGATCTACCAAATCGGAAGGTGCCAGTAGAGATTCATCTTCACCCTGAAGATATATCGCAGGTCCGCATAGCGGCGCAGCTGAAGGGAATGGACTTTAACGAGTTCTGCGCGCTCGCGATACACAAGGCTACGCGCGATATTCGGGCGCATTTATGAACGCGCCCGTACGTGAGAAACGCGGGGGGCTCGCTGAAGCGATGCCCCAAATTTCCGCATGGGTCCGTCAACTACGCGAGGCGTTTGGCGACGAGCTGATGGACGACGTAATCGTACGTGGCCGCAAGGGCGAGCCGGTGTTTTACGCATCGGAAAATGGGCATGCCTTCGGTACGAAGCCGCCGGCTGTAGATCCCGGTTGGCGAGGCGAGGGCTTTGCCGACCGTCATTTCTGCAGCGGGTGTGACGGCTCGTGCATAGGGACGGTTAAGCGTTGCGGCGGTGCTTCTGGCCAAGGGAGGAAGTGATGTCGTTTCCTCAGCTCGCTTCCCTTGTCGTCGCGGTCGTGGTCAGATCGGGCTTTATCGCCTATCGGCGCGGCAGGGCAATCGCTTTGGCCGCATACGCGCGCCTCGTCGCGTGCCTCGCAGGCCGTCGACGCGGGACGGACTTGGATTGCAAGGCTTTCAGGGAATCAACATGACTATCTACACTATCGACCAGCTTGAAAAGGCGATCAACGTCTGGCGTGCCCGTCAAGGATCCGATGGCGACGCGGCGCTGTGCGGGCCGGCGCGCATCCTCGCAGAACCTTACGCGCTTGCGATCGTCTCGCGTCGCCTTTCGATCGATTCGGCCGATCTGTCCGACGAGCAAATCGCGGCGATAAACCAAGCGCTGTCGCCGGCCGGCCTTTAACGCGCGACTTCAATCAACAAGCATAATCAATAGGGTGAGTGAAAATGAAATTTGCTGTATTTGCGACGAAAGGAGTGATTCGCGGTGTATCCGAATGGGCCGTCATGATGGCTTTCGTGGTCGTTATCTTCGCGGCCATTGATGTGCCAGCGAATCGACGAACGAACGACTTCTTCGGATTCCTGCTGTATTCGGCACCGTCCCGCTTCACGGCCGCACTGGTGATTACGGGCGTCTTCGGCTGGCTCTTTTGCTTTGGCGCAAAGCCGTTCTGGCGTCGTGGCGAAGCTCGATCTGCAACCCCCGCTTCGGTCGCGGATACGCACGCAAATTAGGATGCGCTGTGGCAACTTCCATACGGGAGTCTCAGTCTGCGCTTGCGGTCAAATCACATAGTTTGCCGCGTCGCAACACATGCATCGTTCCCGCCTAAATTCCTTATCTGGCGCGGGTTTCACGCCCGCCGGCGAGCAGCTGCGCCGGCGCTGACGACGCAGCGGATTGCTGTGCCGCACAATTCTCTGTTGTCGCTTAAGCTCTAGCCAACAAAATGAACGAAATCCAACGCAAAACGTTTTCTCAAGCCGACCGGCAGGAAGTTCAGGACAACGCCATCGCAGCGGTAACGGCTAATCCTGAGCCGTTCATACAAGCTTACCGCCGTGACAGCCGGTCGTTTGGCGGTCGCTATGTGGCTGCGGATCTGTTCAAGGAAACCTTCCCTGCGTTCAGCGCGTCGAAAGAAGCCCGCAACCGGTACAACACGCCGATACACAACACGGCTGCCGTGCTGTCGGCCGAGCTGTTCAGTCGGAACCTGAGCGAGCCGCGCGAAACCGGTCGCGATGCCGTGTACTTTCTCACTGGTTCGCCCGGTGCCGGAAAGACATCGATGGTTCTAAAACAAAACGTGATGCCCGACCGAGCACACATGATTTTTGAAGGGCAGTTGTCAAACTTCGACACGAGCCGCGAAAAGATTCAGCAAGTGCTTGATGCAGGGTTTCAGCCGCATATCGTTGCCGTCCATGCCCAACCGTTGAACGCGATGCAAAACACCTTGCAACGTTTCACAGAAGAAGGGCGCGGTGCGAGCATTGAGGCAATTGCGAATATTCAGGGAAATTTACCGGAGTCGTTGCAGCGGATCGCTGACCATTTCGCGGATCGAGTTACACTTGAAATCATCGACGTGCGCGATCGCAATCAGCCAAAGCAATTGATTGGTTTCGAGCACATTGACGTACTGAAATCGGAAGGCAACTATGAGCAAATCAAACAGCGACTCGCAAGCTACATCAATGACCTTAGATCGGCCGGCAGGCTCTCTCAAGACGCCTACCGACAAGCTGCAGGACTTGCCCCTGCGGAACGGCTCGAATTGGGGCCGGAAGGCGCTGGAAGGGATCAAGGAAATGCATCAGGACGAGGAAGCGCGGAAAGAAGTCGCGCGCCGGCTGTTCTAGATCCTCTGGCGGTGCCTGTGCACGACGCGCAGGCTCGGCCGGTTGCTGCACCCGCAGCTGACGCACATGCTGCGAAAGAAAGCGCCTTGCGCGCCGTGCTTGAATCAGAAATGGACAAACTCGGGCTTCCAGAGCCCGACCGCATCAAGCAGCGAGGCGAGCTTGATGCGCTACTCGAAAGCGCCCGTTCCACGGGTCAAGCCCTTCGTATCCCCGAGCCCCTGATAGCCGAGCCCGAGATAGGGGGGACTTCGGCCGCCCCAGGCGTTGAACCGGGAATCGATCCCTCGCAAAGTACCGAACCGGATCGCTGAACCGGCCCTAGCCACGCTCAGATCCCACGCCACGCGAGCCGCGCTGACCGCCGAGGACGGCTAGGGCAGCGCTGCGTGACCTGATCCAATAGTGAGCCTGATTGACCGTTTGAGGCGACGAAGTTCCGGTATGCTAATGCCGTCTCTCAGGTTCTGCCACGGCCCTCGAAAGCGGGCAGGGCCCTTCGGCTGCCCCTTCGCGGGCGTCCATTTTTCATCGCTGCGGCCACCTTCCGGCGAACTGCGGCCGTCGCCGTTACCTGCTCCGGTGACAGCCCAATAGGCATGCCGCGTGCGGGTTCTGCGCGCATGAAACCGGAGGCTACTCATGTCTATCGCCGTGGCGACCGCAAGCTGGACAGACCCAACCCTCATCGCAAGCAAGCGTTTCTATCCGCCTGGCTGCACGAGCGCCGAAGCACGGCTACGGTTCTACGCAAGTCAGTTTCCGCTGGTCGAAGTGGATTCCAGTTACTACGCGATGCCGAGCACTTCCAATTCCGCGCTTTGGGTCGAGCGCACGCCCGCGCACTTCACATTCAACCTCAAGGCGTTCCGCCTGTTCACCGGGCACCAGACCGACCGGACAAAGCTGCCAAAGGACATACAGGCGGCGTTACCGGCCAGCGACAAGAAAAACCTGTACTACAAGGACACGCCAGGCGAGATTCTGCGGGAGTTATGGCGTCGATACATTGAGGCGATCGAGCCGTTAAGGCGGGCCGGGAAGCTGGGTGCCATCCATTTCCAGTTCGCGCCGTGGGTCGTCAACAACAGCGAGGGGCGCGCCCACGTCGAGCACTGCGCCGACGTCATGGAAGGGTTCACGCTCGCGGCCGAGTTCCGGCACAAGTCATGGTTTTCTGAAAAGGCGCGCGAGTCCACGCTTGCGCTGGAGCGTGAACGCGGTTTGGTGAACGTGGTGGTGGACGAACCCAATGCGACAGCCAATTCGATCCCGGCCGTGTGGGAGGTCACGAATCCATGCCTCGCGCTGGTACGACTCCACGGGCGAAACCACGAAACCTGGAACATCAAGGGCGCCACGTCGGCGTCGTCACGCTTCAACTATGACTATAACGACGACGAGCTGGGCGAACTCGCAGGCCAGATCATCGACATGTCGAAGCGCGTTGAGCGCACGCATGTCGTGTTCAACAACAACTACGAGGACCAGGGCCAGCGCAATGCCCGTAGCCTGATGACGATTCTCGGTCAGAGCGCGTTGTGGCCCTAACCGCGCACCGGGCCTGATCGTTTTGACGCAACGTGGCACAAGTCATGCGACCTTGCTGTAACCGCCCTCGGGAGAACGCGATGGAAAGAACATACGAACAGACGGTCGCCGACTTACGCATGATGCTGCGTGACGAGCCGGCCGACACCACGGCGGACATAACCGATGCCGCAGTGGTCTATCTCGTCGGCAACGAGCTGAGAGGCGCGTTCCTGACTGCCGACGAGCCCGATGGTCTGGACGAACCTTTTGCCGTCGACGCCTGGTTCGTTGGTCAGGTGGACGAGAACCTGAAGGACTGGTTTGCTCACCCCCGCGTCTCGCGCCGGCCAGCGTTGTCGGCCTGGCTGCTGGACGCCCCGCCCGCTGAATCGATAGCCGGGTAGACCCATGCGGCGCTGGACCGTGACCAGCGGCCAGAAAAGACGCCGCTTCCGGCCTCTGATCGACCGTTTGCGGCGTGGCGGCTGCGGTTATCCTCGATGCGGTCTCTCAGGTTCTGCCACGGCCTTTGAAAAAATGGGCAGAATCGTTCAGCCGGTCCCCGCGACCGGCTTTTTTTCGCCTGGCGCTTTTGCCCTATCTGGCCGTGTCCGATAGAAGGCTCAGGCAGATGTTCTGCGACGTGCTATGACGCCCGCGCGTCAGGTATGATATGGAACACCCATGTTCCATTTGATAATCATCCATGAGGGATACCGACGTGCTTTACGGCGAAGACGCGCAGGCTCTGCGCAAGAAGGCCGGTTTGACCCAAGCGCAGCTTGCGGAGCGTTGGGGCTTGACGCGCCAACAAATCGGCCGCTACGAAAAAACCGGACAGGAAGTGCCAGTGAAGGAGGCCGATGCGTATCGCGGCCTAGTGCTTACGATCAAATCAAAGGCAACATAGACGTTGCATTTGTAAATGGGGCGAGATATGATTCCCTCATGGTCGTCGCACTTTTGCCGATAACACGCACAGGGAAATTCGCTGCGACGCGCGGCACTGGAAAACGACATGACCAATTTTTCGACACCGGAACGCGAGGTAAGCGAGGCACTTGCCAAATACAAAATGGCCCGGATCAGCCTACGTTACAGAAACTGGCGGCACCTAATTTTTTTCTGGTCTGCGGCACAGCGAAACAATCGCATCGAAGCGGCTCGCAAGAAAGCCGAATTTTCCGTTCGGGAGGTGGTAAATCAGAGCGCGGAACATCAGAACAGCCTGCGCGTTTTGGTAAGTCGGCAACCCGCCCAGGCGCGTGACGAAGACAACTTTCTGTCGCTATTGAACTGACCACGGAAAATCTTGGCGAACAGGGGAGGCGATATGACGGAGCGGAAAGTGCAGGAATTTCGCGTAAGCGAAAGCGATTTCTACGAACTCGGCGACCCCAAGACGCTCGCTCTGACGGACGACGAGATAGCCAGCCTGATTGCCGGGGAGGGGGAACCGATTCTTCTGAATCGGCACAACGGGTTTTTTATGCTCATCGAAGAAGACTAGGAAAATTCTATGAAGCGCACTCGAATCAACGTTTGCACGCTTGTTCTGGCTGTAGCCCTGGCTGCACTCATCACACCGGCCTATAAGGACCTTGTGGCGCAGATTCCAGGAGCTGTACCGAGCGTGTTCAGATGGTTTGTCATCGTGTTTCTCTACGCAGTGCAGGGCGCTTCTGCGTTGTATGGCGCGCGGCTTCTTTCGCGGTGGATTTTTGCGCACGCGACGGACGAAAAGAGCGCGCCGCATTGAGTGTGAACTGGACGGAAAATCGGGAAACTGAGACGAGGGACACGAATTATGTTGGAACAATATTTCTTCGGCGTTGGCCTAGTCGCGTTGCTATTGCTGGTCGGCCTCTTCTTGCATGCAATGGTCGGGGATAGTCTCGATCCGCTTACGTCCGAACAGATTGCGCAGATCCGCACGCTTGCGGCCAAGTACCCGTCCGTTAATCGCATGGTCTCAAAATGGGTCGCTAGAAAGAAAACGCTGCGGCGGCATCATTTGGCCGAGGCAAAGTACGAGGCCGATTGCATCGAGTGCGGCGCTGACTACGAGCGTGAACAGCGAGCCGTCCGCGAACAAATGTCTCTGCTCGCCGCGGCCGCAACGCGCAAGTCGTAGAAGGATGGCAATGAAATTTTTCGAGATTCAGCTAACGCGGCCAACGTCGGGCCGTGCCACAGCGCTAGGCGCGGTTTGCGCTCTTGCATTGGTGGGACTGCTCTATTGGACGCAAGCATGGGGCGTCGAGGTTGGCTTGCGTGTGAAAGTGCTGCTTTCCGTCTCGATGTTATGGGTGTACGTGACGGCCATCTTCGGGATTCGAGTGACTGAGGGGCGGCGCCAATGGGTTGTTTACCTAGCAGGGCTCGCAGCACTCAATGCCGTCGCCTACCTAGTTCTGAATGCGCTCGCACTGCGTTGACCCAGTGTTCAAACAACGGAAAATCATGAACCTGCATAAAGATATGAAAGCGTTGCTCAAAGACGTGAATCGTGACGTGCGCCGTGGCGCGTTGGAGTTGCTGGTTTGCGCGCTCGCGCTGCTGCTGTTCGCTGGATATGAACACAGTCACATCATTCCGCTACTCGAAACGCTTACGAGCGCAAACCTGTCCTTGTTGCGTCACGGCTCCGTGATGGCGGTCGGCCTCGGGATTGCATTGGCCGCCTGGAGTGGTCTGACTTTGACCAGTCGCCATTCGCGAGTGAGCAAGAGAGGCGCGATTCGGCTGGCAACTGATACCACGGAAAATTACTCAGCGCGCGAGCGCACTGCACCGGCCAGTAGCCGGAGAAATGAACAATCAGACCATGAAGACTTTCGCTATTTCCGCTTTCATTGCAGCTTGCGTTCTCTCTACGTCTGTGGGCGCTCAGACCTTGAGTCATGCAGATGAGTTCGATATCAAAAACGCGGCTGAGTATGCCGTCAAAAAGGCGACGATGAAAACGGGTGAGCCGGTCGCCGCACAGGACGGCTACTTCGTGCCGGTAACGGTTGCCGGCGCGAAATGCAAGGTGTTCGTCCATCCGTACAAGCCGCAGTCTGAAATGTCCCCGCCGATCCGCTGGGATGCGGATGCGGCTGTCTGTAGCAAGTGACTGGAAAATAGAACATGGCGACTTACATCGCGGGCGTTGAAGAATCGGCGTGGAAGCGACTGAAATCGCTGCCGCGCCGGAAGCTACTGCCGACCGATATCCCGAACGAGGCTTGGCGCGATGCCTATGCCGAATACGAGCTTCGCGAGGATGGCGCGATCATCAGCCAGGGAATGTCGATTGAGCTTGGCTGGATTCACCCGGAATCGGGCACGATCAACTGGCTTCGATAAGAACACGGAAAATCGTATGCAAGAGCGTCAAACGCAAACGGCACGTTTCCGTGCCCTGTATCGTGGAGCCTGGCTTGTGGCGCTGGTGTTACTGATCGCTATTTGCCACATGGGAACGAAGTAGGAAAACAAGGGGCCGAGAATGCAGCAGTGGGGAATGGTTGAAGCGCTCGAATACGCATGGAAGCAGCTACGTGCCATGCCTGTTGCTGCGTCCTCGCACATGGCGCCTCCTTTGTCCTCCGTCCTCTCGTCCATCGCGGCCATCTGTCGTGACATGGCGGATCAAGGGACCGATATCGGTTTCGACGTTGAATTGAAGGGGCTTGCAAGCGACTTTTGTTTGCTTGAATTGGCTGCAAACAGCGCAGACCTTTGCGAACGATTGAAGCAGATTCGGGCCGCTTTTATCGACGCCGGAACGGACATGGCTAACTGGTAGGAAAATCGCTTTACCGGCACGCTCCCGCCACTTAAACAACGGCGCGAACAGGGAGCGTGCCACCCGAACGAAGGAAAACAAGGAGCGAATATGTGGGGTGTTAAAGAAAAGGCGAGTGCAGTGAAGATTCTTTTTCGGCGCGGTGGAACGGGCCAGCAGGCCAACCGCTCGATGTATTTCGACCAGTTGCGCCGCTATCCCCGACTGTCGCAGGACGATTCGCTCGCACACGACGCCTTGCTTGCGAAGCATTTTCCCGGCGTCGCGGTGGCGTGGTGGCCGCGACAAAATCCAGAGGCGATTCAGGCTTTCCTACGCGACTGGTGCCGCGATCAGAGTCTTGAGTTGACGTTGGTGGTCGAGTACGAGCGCCCGAGCGACGCCTATTTTGAGTGGCG
>Ga0268254_10000529_pt1 | contig 20975 bp, 17 predicted proteins | sample AgamicOrSfrz_FD_200251 | JGI IMG/M metagenome (GOLD analysis project Ga0268254, IMG submission 200251) | Agave microbial communities from Guanajuato, Mexico - Or.Sf.rz (v2) (version 3) | ecosystem: Host-associated > Plants > Phyllosphere > Phylloplane/Leaf | place: Guanajuato, Mexico...
TCAAGATAGCGTGTCTACCAATTTCACCACGTCGGCACTGTATGCAATCCGGGAAAACAACTTATAAAACCCGCGAATCGCTTCAAGACTTAGATTGTAACTGCTTTAAACAGTTTGTTCAACGCACAAAAGCACTTTCTACGAAAATTTATTTCGGTACGTCCGTAGCGGGCACGGACGCAGCCGAAGCCGCCAGCGCAGCCGAACCACCAGCCGGTGCCGACGCAGCAGGAGCAGCCGACCCAGCAACCGGCGCGGTCACCGCAGCGCCGAGCACGCCGGCAGAAGGCTTGACACGATAAGCACCGAGGTACGTCAACGCCAGGGTCGTGACGAAAAACACCGCCGCGAGCACGGCCGTGGTGCGCGACAGGAAGTTTGCCGACCCCGTCGCACCGAACAGACTGCCCGACGCGCCGCTGCCGAAAGCCGCGCCCATATCGGCGCCCTTGCCGTGCTGCAGCAGAACGAGGCCGATGACCCCGAGTGCCGACAACAACTGAACGACGATAATCAAAGTTTTCAAATACAGCATCACACTCACCTGAGTCTTTATTTAGCCGAGGCTCGCGACTGCGAGGCTCGGGATGGGTCATCCTCGACGAGGCGCCCCGCTCAACCAGCGGCCGTCGCTTCAGCCGCCGCCTTGCAGATCGCCAGAAAATCCTGGTCCTTCAGCGACGCGCCGCCAATCAGGCCGCCGTCGATATCCTGCTGACAGAACAACTCTTTCGCGTTGTCGGGCTTCACGCTGCCGCCGTACAGCAACGGCACGTCCGCGACCTCAGCGCCTTTTGCTGCGAGACGCGCGCGCAGGAATGCGTGCACCGCCTGCGCCTGCTGCGAGCTCGCGCTCTTGCCCGTGCCGATTGCCCAGACGGGCTCATAGGCGACCACGATGCGCCCGGCCTCCTGCGCCGACAGCTTCGCCAGCACTTCATCCAGCTGCGCGCCAACCACCTGCTCGGTCGCGCCGGCTTCGCGTTCTTCGAGCGTTTCGCCGACGCAAACGATCGGCGTCAAACCCGCCTCCAGCGCACGTTGCGCCTTGACCGCGACAAGTTCGGCACTCTCCCGGTGATAGGCCCGGCGCTCCGAATGCCCGACGATGGCAAACGTGGCGCCGAAATCCGTCACCATTTGCGCAGCAACTTCGCCGGTATAGGCGCCGTGCGTGAACGCCGAGACGTCCTGCACGCCCCACGCCACAGGCGTGCCGTCGAGCAGCGAATGCGCCTGGGCGAGATACGGGCTCGGCACGCACACACCCACGCGCACCGTGGCCGGCAGTTCGCCCGCGCCTTTGGCGACGGCCTGCAAGAGCCCCGCGTTATCGGCAAGGCGCCCGTGCATCTTCCAGTTACCCACTACCAGTTTGGCTCGTTGTGTCGACATCGTCTCGTTTTGTCGTCTCGTCGTCTTTGATAACGGCGGGCCTTGTTGGCGCGTGTTTCGTTGCGCTTACAGTCCGCCTTTCGGATTCATGCGGCGCGCGCAAAACGCGCAATTTTACTGCGTGCGGGACATCGGGTCAAACGAACACGTACGCTCCGATTGTCCCGGAACGGCCCTGATCAGGCCTCCTGGCCCCAGGTCAGCACGATCTTGCCCACGTGCGTGCTGCTCTCCATCAACGTGTGCGCGTCGGCGGCCTCGGCAGCGGGAAATACACGATGCACCACCGGCTTGATACGCCCCGCTTCGAGATGCGGCCAAACCTGCTGCTTGAGCTGCGCGGCAATTTTCGCCTTGAATTCCACCGGCCGCGGACGCAAGGTCGAACCCGTCAGCGTCAAGCGGCGGCGCAGCACCTCGTTCAGGTTCAGTTCTGCCTTCGCGCCGCCCAACAGCGCGATCAGCACGATGCGCCCGCCGTCCGCGAGCGCCGTGAGCTCGCGCGACACGTAACTGCCTGCCACCATGTCGAGTACCACGTCGACGCCCCGGTCGTTGGTGAGCGACTTGATCACCTCGACGAAATCTTCAGTCTTGTAGTTGATCGCCCGTTCCGCGCCCAGCGCTTCGCACGCACGGCATTTTTCGTCCGACCCCGCGGTCGCGAACACGCGAAAACCAAGTGCGTGCGCAATCTGGATCGCAGTCACGCCGATACCGCTCGAACCGCCCTGCACCAGCAGCGTTTCGTTCGCACCGCCCTCGCCCTGGCCGAGCTGCGCGCGGTCGAACACGTTGCTCCACACGGTGAAAAATGTCTCGGGCAGCGAGGCTGCCTCGACATCTGACAGACCGTTGGGCACCGGCAGACACTGCAGCAATGGCGCCACGGCGAATTCCGCGTAACCGCCGCCTGCGAGCAATGCGCACACGCGATCGCCGATTTTCAGCCCGAACGGATTGTTCTTCCCGTCGATGTCGCCGCCGACAATCTCCCCCGCCACCTCCAGCCCCGGCAGGTCGGATGCGCCCGGAGGCGGCGCATAGGCGCCCTTGCGCTGGAACACGTCGGGACGATTGATGCCAAAAGCCGTCACCTTGATCAGCACCTCGCCCGCTTTCGGCTGCGGCGTGGGCCGCTCGGCGAGCTTGAGCACGTCCGGGGCTCCGAATTCCGTGATTTCAATCGCTTTCATCTGCGTCAACTCCAAGATTGGATTGCGTTGCATACCGGGTTCGTCCGTGCGTATCGGGACGTTCTTCGCATTGTCGCCGGATCGCGGCAATCGCGTGCGAGTCACCCTCATTTCGCCGAACCGCCCGGTGCCGGCAGCGCGCCGCCCGCAACGCAATCCACCCTGTGGCACCAAGAAAAACGGCCGGCGCGCATTCGCGCTGCCGGCCGTCGTACTGCTAACGCTTTACTGCTGCGTCGGCTCGCCTTGCGGGGCGCCCGGCGCGCCCTCGTTCAGCAACGCCTTCGCGGACAAACGCACGCGGCCCTTTTCGTCCGTCTGGATGACCTTAACCTTCACTTGCTGGCCGTCCTTCAGGTAGTCGTTGATGTCCTTGATGCGCTCGTTGGCGATTTCGGAAATGTGCAACAGACCGTCCTTGCCCGGCAGGATGTTCACGATCGCGCCGAAATCGAGCAGCTTGAGCACCGTACCTTCGTACACCTGGCCCACTTCCACTTCCAGCGTGATGTTCTCGATACGCTTCTTCGCTTCGGCCATGCCTTCGCTGCTCGTGCTTGCGATGGTGACGATGCCGTCGTCGGAAATATCGATCGTCGTGCCGGTTTCTTCCGTCAGCGCACGGATGACCGAACCGCCCTTGCCGATCACGTCGCGGATCTTTTCCGGATTGATCTTGATGGTGATCATGCGCGGTGCGAATTCGGACAACTGCGTGTTCGCGCCCGACACAGCCGAGGTCATCTTGCCGAGAATGTGCATGCGGCCTTCCTTCGCTTGCGCGAGCGCCACCTGCATGATTTCCTTCGTGATGCCCTGGATCTTGATGTCCATCTGCAGCGCGGTCACGCCTTGCTCGGTGCCCGCCACCTTGAAGTCCATGTCGCCGAGGTGATCTTCGTCGCCGAGAATGTCCGTCAGCACGGCAAACTTGTTGCCTTCCAGAATCAGGCCCATCGCGATGCCGGCGACGTGCGCCTTCATCGGCACGCCGGCGTCCATCAGCGCGAGGCAGCCGCCGCACACCGAAGCCATCGACGAAGAACCGTTCGACTCCGTAATTTCCGACACGACGCGGATCGAGTAGCCGAATTCGTCGGCGCTCGGCAGGCACGCCGCCAGCGCGCGCTTCGCGAGACGGCCGTGACCGATTTCACGGCGCTTGGGCGAACCCACGCGGCCCGTTTCGCCGGTCGCGAACGGCGGCATGTTGTAGTGAAGCATGAAGCGTTCGCGGTACTCGCCTTCGAGCGCGTCGATGTTCTGCTCGTCGCCCTTGGTGCCGAGGGTGGCCACCACCAGCGCCTGAGTTTCGCCACGCGTGAAGAGCGCCGAGCCGTGCGTACGCGGCAGCACGCCGGTGCGGATTTCGATCGGACGCACCGTGCGGGTGTCGCGACCGTCGATACGCGGCTCGCCGTTCAGAATCTGCGTACGAACGATCTTCGCTTCAATGTCGAACAGCACATTGCCGACGGTCGCCTTGTCGGCCGCCACTGTGCCGCTTGCCGCGGCTTCTTCTTCCAGCTTCGCGGAAACGGCTGCGTAGACTTCCTTCAGCTTGGTCGAACGCGCCTGCTTGTCGCGGATCTGGTAAGCAGCGAGCAGTTCGGCTTGCGCCAGTTCCGTCACGCGGGCAATCAGCGGCTCGTTCTTCGCGGCCGGCTGCCAATCCCATTCCGGCTTGCCGCCTTCGCGGACCAGATCGTGAATTGCGTCGATCGCCACCTGCATCTGCTCGTGGCCGAACACCACGGCGCCGAGCATCACTTCTTCGCTCAGTTGCTGCGCTTCGGACTCCACCATCAGCACCGCGCGTTCCGTACCGGCGACCACGAGGTCCAGCGCCGAGTCCTTCATTTGCGCACGCGTGGGGTTCAGCACGTATTCGTTGTTGATGTAAGCCACGCGCGCTGCGCCGACCGGGCCGTTGAACGGCAGACCGGACACGGCGAGCGCCGCCGACGCGCCGATCAGCGCGGGAATGTCAGCGGGAATGTCCGGGTTCAGCGACAGAACGTGGATCACGACCTGCACTTCGTTGTAGAAGCCTTCCGGGAACAGCGGACGCAACGGGCGGTCGATCAGGCGCGAAATCAGCGTTTCGCCTTCCGACGGACGGCCTTCGCGGCGGAAGAAGCCACCCGGAATCTTACCGGCGGCGTAGGTCTTCTCGAGATAGTCGACGGTCAGCGGGAAGAAGTCCTGGCCAGGCTTGGCCGTCTTGGCGCCCACCACGGTCGCCAGAACTACGGTGTCTTCGACGTCGACGATCACCGCGCCGCTCGCCTGGCGAGCGATCTCGCCGGTTTCGAGGCGAACGTTGTGTTGTCCCCACTTAAATTCTTTGACGACCTTGCTGAACATAGTCATTGCTTTTCCTCATCGTAATGCCGCGCGGAACAGAAGCGGCGCGGCAACGCCAGAACCGGCGCCGCATGGGAAGAGTAGTGTTATGCCATTCCAGAGAGCCACGTGCTGCCTCGCCGGCAAGACAAACGCCGGCTGGGCGCGCGAACCGCTGGAATGACACAAAGCTCCGCCCTGAAGCCCGGCCATGCTATTTCTGCTTGTTGTACTACTGCTTGTTGTACTACTGCTTCTTGCTGCGTGAAGTCGGTTTCACCGCTCCTGCTGCCTTGATTACTTTGACTGCTTCTGCTGCCTTGGCTGCCTCGGCGGCCTGTGCTGCATTTACTGCCTGTACCGCCTTTACTGCCTGGCACTGCGCCACACGAACCGGCACGCTGCTTTGCAGCGCCGCAGCGCGCCTCATACGAAGCAGACCGCGCAAAAACAAAATGCCTGCATCAGCAGAACTGACACAGGCATCTTGCTGAACGACTGGCCGCTTACCGGCCGCTTACTTACGCAGACCCAGCTTCTCGATCAGTGCGCGGTAACGATCCGCGTCCTTACCCTTCAGGTAGTCGAGCAGCTTACGGCGGCGGCTCACCATGCGCAGCAGACCGCGGCGGCTGTGGTGATCTTTCGCGTGAGCCTTGAAGTGAACGGTCAGTTCGTTGATGCGGGTCGTGAGCAGCGCGACCTGAACTTCGGGGGAGCCGGTGTCGTTGGCTGCGCGTGCGAATTGCGCAACGACTTCGGATTTCTTGCTTGTGTCAACTGCGGACATGTCGGTTTCCTTGAGAACTGGACAGGCGGTCACGGAAGAAAGGCCGTGCCGTGGATTTGCGATTCCCATGCGAACTGGCGTTGCAAACCGCCTTTCGGAGAGTTTGCGCACAGCCGGTACCGCAACGGGACGCGTATTGTAGCACAGCGCGAATCCGCCGCGAACCCCGCCGAGTAAGGCCAGATCGCAGCCGCGGACTTGCCGCGGCGCGACTCAGGAACGGCTCAGGCGCGACCCCGGGTCGTTTCAAGGCAGTTTCAGGGCCGTTTCATCCTGCACGTAATGGGCGGCACCGTGCGTTGCGCCGGCAGCGCCAGCACCGTGCGAAAGCCGAACCCTGAGCCTTCGTTATCGAAACGCACGCCGCGCGTACCGGCCTTGTCCATTTCCATCACGTAAAGGGGTTGCATCAGTTGGTGATCGTCCGCGCGCATCCACGACGCGTGAAAGCCGTTGTCGAAGCGGATGCCTTCCAGCGCCCGGGCGACCGCCGTCGGGTCGGCGCTCTTCGCGCGGTTCATCGCCGCGGCCAGGGTTTCGATCATCAACGGCATGCGCAATACCGGGTAGTCGTCCTGAGCGGCGGGAAAGCGCGCACGGAACGCCTCATACCAGGCGTCCGAAGCCGGGCCGCCCGCGTTCGGATGCCAGTCGGCCACCGCGATCACCCGACCGACGCCGGCTTCACCGAGCGCAGCCGGCGCGCCTAGGCTGTTGCCGTAAAACGTGTAGAACCTGGTGTCGAGGCCCTGCTCGCGCGCGGCCTTCACGAGCAGCGTCAGGTCGTTGCCCCAGTTGCCCGTGATCACCGCATCGGCACCGCTCGCGCGCAGCTTCGCGATGTACGGCGCGAAGTCCTTCACGCGGCCAATCGGGTGGAACTCGTCGCCGACCACCGCGATGTCGGGGCGCTTCGCTTGCAGCGCGGAGCGCGCGAGCCGGCTCACGTCATGCCCGAAGCTGTAGTCCTGATTCAACAGATACACCTTCTTCACTGCCGTGTCGCGCTGGATAACGTCGGCGAGCGCGTCCATGCGCATGCCCGCGTGCGCGTCGAAGCGGAAATGCCAGAAGCTGCAATTGCCGTTGGTCAGCGCAGGATCGTCGGCGGAATAGTTGAGGAATAGCTCGCGATTGTCCGGCTCGCGCGCGTTCTGCTTCTCGATGGCGCCAATCAGCGCAGCGGCGACCGCCGAACTATTGCCCTGGAGGATGTAGCCGATGTGCCGGTCGGCGGCTGCGCGCAGTTGCGTGAGCGCCTCTTCCGTGCCGCCCTTGCTGTCCAGCACGACCAGCTCGAGCGGATGCGCACCGTCGGCGAGGCGCACGCCGCCGCGCGCGTTGACCTGCTCGACGCCGAAGCGCAGATTGCGCTCCACCGCAGCGCCAGCGTTCGCGAACGGGCCCGACATGCCCTCGATCAACGCGAGCTGGATCGGCGCGCCGGCCGGCCTGGAGCCCGCGGCCGCCGCGGGCGCAGAGGCCGCCATGCCGGTTGCGACGGCCGGGCCAGCAAGCGCCGCCGAGATTGCCGCCCATACCACTGCCGTCTTGCTGTGCCACTTCGCCATCGTCCGCGTCCGTCTGATTCGTCAAAGCGCGGATCATAGGGCGTTCGCAACACAATAGGCAAGCCGATGCAGCGGCAGGCATGCGGTCCGCCGCCGCGCAAGCGAGCAGATCTTTTACGGCGGCGCATGTCAAAATGATTCGTGTCGACAACAAGAACTGCTATCTGAAAGTCACTGGAGGAATTCATGCTCAACCGCCTGCTTGCCCGCCATTGCCGCACGGCGGCCTCTGTGGGAGTGCCGCGTGCCGGGCGCGCGCGCCGCGCGGCGCTCGCCTGCCTCGCCGCGGTCACGCTCGCCGGCTGCGCGCAGCCCTGGCAGCAGTACCAGCAAGGCGCGGACGCGTCGACCATCGTCGCACGCCTCGGCCCGCCTCGCGAAACCTACGATCTGCCGAACGGCGGCAAGCGGCTCATGTGGCCCACCCAGCCGATGGGCGAGACCACCACTGCGGCGGACATCGACGCGTCGGGCAAGATCGTCAACGTGCGCCAGGTCTTGCAGCCCAACGAGTTCTATCGCGCCGAGGTCGGCAAGTGGACCAAGGGCGAGGTGCTGGTGAATTTCGGCCGCCCCGTGGAGACCTCGTACTTTCCGTTGATGAAGCGCGAAGTCTGGACCTACCGCTATCTCGAGGACAACTACTGGTACATGATGTTCAGCTTCTATTTCGACGACCAGGGCGTGTTGCGTCTCACGCAGAAAACGCCCGATCCGCTGCACGACCCCGACCGCCGGAACCTGTTCTAGGCTACGCTGTCATTCAGCCTGCATGCATCTCCAAAAGCCGCTCCCGAAGCGGATTTTTTTTTATTTATTTCGCATGGCGACGAATTTTGTTTCACACACAAGCGACTAATTTTTTGATAGAAAGGCTTTTGTAAGCATTGATCCGGTGCTGGCCGGGCTTCGAAAAGAAGCGCGGCCACACGGTACGGCCGTGATTCCCGCGCCGGACGATGCGCCCTTTACGGAGCCGCTATCGATGAATCGTCCTAAACGCCTTCTCGTCGCCAACGTCGCATGGGCGCACGACACCGCCGAGCGCAATCCCGAGTTCTTCCGCGATCTGGCACGCGGCCAGAATCCGCATGTGCTGTGGATCGGCTGCTCGGACAGCCGCGTGCCCGCTGAAACCATTACGCATTGCGAGCCGGGCGACCTGTTCGTCCACCGCAACATCGCCAACCTCTTTCATGCCGACGACGACAACTCGGCGAGCGTGCTCGAGTACGCGGTGCGTGTGCTGAAGGTCGGCCATGTGATCGTCTGCGGGCATTACGGCTGCGGCGGCGTGCGCGCCTCACTGCTGCCGCCCGATCCCGGTCTGCCGCACGTGAACCGCCGCATCGCGCCGCTCTGCTCGCTCGCACGGACGCATCGCGACGAGCTCGACGGCAAGGATAGCGAACGCGAGCGCGTCGACCGCCTCGCCGAACTGAACGTGCTCGAGCAGGTGCGCCAGCTGCGCGCGAATCCGATTGTGCGCGACGCACGGCCGGCGCCGCTTGTGCACGGCTGGATCTTCGCGCTCGAAGACGGCCGCCTCAAGGTGCTCACCTCGGGCTACGAGGCGGACGACGCCATGACCTGTGAGACAGCGGCCCACAGTGCAGCCTAGCGCGCCGCCTCACTCGAGTTTTATCCGGTACAGCCTTCGCCTGTCATCAGGCATCAACCCCTGCGCACCGACATCATGAATCTTCGAGAATTCTTTTCAACGTTTCAGCGCGACGCGCTTGCGGGCACCGTCGTTTTCCTCGTTGCTCTGCCGCTGTGCCTCGGCATTGCCAATGCATCCGGCGTCGAGCCGTTTGCCGGGCTCGTTTCGGGCATCGTCGGCGGACTGGTCGTCGCTGTTCTGAGCGGCTCGCGGCTGAGTGTCAGCGGACCGGCTGCGGGTCTGGTCGTGATTGTGGTCGACGGCATTGCGCAGCTCGGCAGTTTCTCCGCGTTCCTCGCGGCCGTGCTGCTGTCCGGCGCGATCCAGTTCGGCTTCGGCATGCTCAAGGCGGGCCGCTTCGCCGCCTATGTGCCCTCGCCGGTCATCAAGGGCATGCTGGCCGCCATCGGTATCCTGCTGATCGTCAAGCAGTTCCCGCTCGCACTCGGACTCGGCAACGGGCAGGCCGCAGCACCGGCGGACGGCACGCTGATGGCGTGGTTCGGCGGTGTTTCGGTGGTGGCGTGCGCGATCACCGTGCTATCACTGGCGATCCTGATGGCGTGGGAAACCCGCCCCATGCGCCGCTTCGCGCTGGTGCGCATCGTGCCCGCGCCGCTCGCCGTCGTGCTATTGGGGATCGGCGCGACGCTGCTGCTGAACATGCTGGCGCCGTCGCTCGCGCCGCCGGCCGAACATCGCGTCGCGCTGCCCTCGCTCGAGTCGTTCGCGGCCTTGAGCGTCGCGCTCGAATGGGCGGACTTCGGTCCGCATTTTGCCCAGCTCGTCAATCCGGACGTGTGGCGCGTGGCCATTACGCTCGCCATTGTCGCCAGCCTCGAAACCTTGCTGAGCCTGGAAGCGGTCGAGCAGATCGACCCGGAACGCCGCCCCGCGCCGCCGGACCGCGAACTGAAAGCGCAAGGCGTGGGCAATCTGATTGCCGGCGCGATCGGCGGGCTGCCTATCACCGCGGTGATCGTGCGCAGTTCGGCGAACGTCCATGCCGGCGCGCGGAGCCGGCTGTCGGCGATCATTCACGGTGTGCTGTTGCTCGTCAGTGTGTTCGCGTTGACGGGCGTCATCAACCTGATCCCGCTCGCCTGCCTTGCAGCGATTCTGATTTTCACCGGGCTCAAGCTCGCCAAGCCGTCGCTGTTCGTTGCTGTCGCGAAACAGGGACTGGCACCGTTCGCGCCGTTCATCGTCACGCTGGTCGGCGTGCTTGCGACCGACCTGCTGATCGGCATCGTGCTCGGCATTCTGTGCAGCGTGCTGTTCGCGTTGTATGCGAATCTGCGCCGCCCTATCGTGCTGGCGCAACATGGCGACCACTATCTGCTGTCGTTTCGCAAGGACGTGTCGTTTCTCGGCAAGGTGCCGCTCAAGCACTATCTGCAGCAGATTCCCGATGGCGCAACGCTGATCGTGGATGCGACGCGCGCCGATTTCGTCGATCACGACGTGCGTGAAATGCTCGACAGCTTCGCTGAGGACGCGCCGCGCCGCGGCATCTCGGTGGAAGTGCGGCATCAGGTCCGCACCCAGGCGCGCGCGGCGCGTGGCTGGTCGATGCGGCGCGCGGCAACCGAGTAACGTGGGGAGACTGCGGCGTCGAGCAGCCCACGCACGCCGCATCAAAAAGAAAAGCCCCGCGCCTTTGGAGGTGCGGGGCTTCACGTTTTTAGCAGTCAGCGCCTGCCGGGCCGCTACCGGCCACGGCCTCGTGGAACCTTACTCCGAGCGCTGCGGATTGAGCTTGTCCGAGTTCGAGTACAGCTTGTTGAGCGCCGAGATATAGGCTTTCGCCGACGCCGCGACAATATCCGGATCGGTGCCCACACCATTGACGATGCGCCCGCTCTTCGAGAGCCGCACGGTCACTTCGCCCTGCGCCTGCGTGCCGGTGGTGATGGCGTTCACCGAGTACAGCAGCAGTTCCGAGCCGCTGCCCACTTCCGTTTCGATCGCGTTGAGCGTGGCATCCACCGGGCCGTTACCGCGCGCCTCGCCGGTGATTTCCTTGCCGTCCACTGCAAACACAATCTTCGCGTGCGGTTGCTCGCCGGTCTCCGAGTGCTGCGACAGCGAAACGAACTTATAGTGCTCCTTCTCCTGCGCCTCGGCGGATTCCTCGGTGACGATCGCGATAATGTCTTCGTCGAAAATTTCTGCCTTGCGATCGGCCAGTTCCTTAAAGCGTGCGAATGCGGTGTTGAGTTCCGCCTCGCTGTCGAGCGCAATGCCCAGTTCCTGCAGACGCTGCTTGAACGCATTGCGGCCGGACAGCTTGCCGAGCACGATCTTGTTCGCACTCCAGCCCACGTCTTCCGCGCGCATGATTTCGTAGGTGTCGCGTGCCTTCAGCACGCCGTCCTGATGGATGCCCGACGCATGCGCGAATGCGTTCGCGCCCACCACGGCCTTGTTCGGCTGCACGACGAAACCGGTGATTTGCGACACCAGCTTGGACGCCGGGACAATCTGCGTCGTGTCGAGACCCAGCTCGAGCCCGAAATAGTCCTTGCGGGTCTTCACAGCCATCACGATTTCCTCGAGCGACGTATTGCCCGCCCGCTCGCCGAGACCGTTGATCGTGCACTCCACCTGACGCGCGCCGCCAATCTGCACACCCGCGAGCGAATTGGCGACCGCCATGCCGAGGTCGTTATGACAATGCACCGAGAACACCGCCTTGTGCGAGTTCGGAATGCGCTCGCGGAGCGTTTTGACGAGGTTGCCGTACAGCTCCGGCACGCCGTAGCCCACCGTATCAGCAATGTTGATGGTGGTCGCGCCTTCCGCGATCACCGCTTCCAGCACGCGGCACAGGAAGTCCATGTCCGAGCGGCTTCCGTCTTCGGGTGAAAACTCCACGTCGTTCGTGAATTTGCGGGCGAAACGCACGGCAAGCTTCGCCTGCTCGAACACCTGGTCCGGCGTCATGCGCAGCTTCTTTTCCATGTGCAACGGCGACGTTGCGATAAACGTGTGAATGCGGAACTGCTCGGCGGGCTTGAGCGCGTCTGCCGCGCGTTGGATGTCCTTGTCGTTCGCGCGGGCGAGCGAGCAGATCGTGCTGTCTTTGATCAGACCCGCGATGGTGTGAATCGAATCGAAGTCCCCGTTTGAACTGGCGGCGAACCCTGCTTCGATCACGTCCACTTTCATCCGCTCGAGTTGCTTCGCAATACGGATTTTTTCTTCTTTCGTCATCGACGCGCCAGGCGATTGCTCGCCGTCGCGCAGCGTGGTGTCGAATATGATGAGTTTGTCGGACATGTCGGAGTCTCCTGCGGAGTCGTTCAATTGGGGATGTAGATAGGGGAATCGGGATGCGGTTGCGGTCGGCGCCGCAGCGGCGCACGGACCTGCGCAAGGCGGACAGCGACATTACCGGTCAAGTCGATTACGGCGATGAGTTACTCACGGTCTTGGTCACCGAAGTTGTCACCGCAGTTGCCACCGTAGTTGCCACCGAAATTGCCACCGCCGTTACCACCGCAATCGCCACGATGCTTGCCGCCGGTTCGCACGCGCGTCGGCGCGCTCCATTGCCGGCCTCGCTCACAGCCGCGGCGCGGCCCGAAAAGGGGACGTAGACGCAGTCATTCAACGACTATAGCGACAATCCACCCGCCGTGCAATTGGCGCCAGGCCTGCCTCACAGGCGTCTTTTCAGCCCTTGCTCAGCGCCGTGTCTGCACTTTATAAGCAATGCGCACGCGTTGCGCGGGAGTTTGCAGCTGCCTCCGGCGGGTGCTTGCAAACAGGCTCGCACGCGGACTCGTCAAAAGAAACGGCGCCCCGAAGGACGCCGCTGTCTGATGCGCGCATTCGCCGACGCGCGCGCTGGAAAGCTATTGCTTAACCATCAGTCGTGCGCGACCGAACGAGCCGGATTGGCCCTGCCGCGCATCGCCTGGTAAGCCCAGAACACATAGCCGGACAAGCCGTACAGCACGAAGAGTCCGAACAGCATCAAGGGCGGATCGGACGACACCAGCACGAACGCCACCACCACGAGCAGAATCACGCCAAACGGCACGCGATGCCGCACGTCCAGCGCCTTGCCGCTATAGAACGGCGCGTTCGAAACCATAGTCACGCCCGCGTAAATGGTCAGCACGAAGGCAACCCAGGGTAGCCAGACGAGCTTGAGCGGCACGCGATTGTCCGTGGCGAGCCACACGAAGCCCGCGATCAGCGCCGCCGCAGCCGGGCTCGGCATGCCCTGGAAGAACCGCTTGTCGACCACGCCGATGTTGGTATTGAACCGCGCGAGCCGCAACGCCGCGCCCGAGCAATAGACGAACGCCGCGAGCCAGCCCCAGCGCCCGAGGTCTTTCAGGATCCACTCGTACATGACGAGCGCCGGCGCGACGCCAAACGACACCATGTCCGACAGACTGTCGAACTGCTCGCCGAAGGCGCTTTGCGTGTGGGTCATGCGGGCGACCCGGCCGTCCATGCCGTCGAGCACCATCGCCACGAAGATCGCGATAGCCGCAATTTCGAAGCGCACGTTCATGGCCTGGACGACAGCGAAAAATCCGCAAAAGAGCGCTGCGGTGGTGAACGCGTTCGGCAGCAGATAGATGCCGCGCTTTCTCAGGAATTGTTGACGCTGCGCACGCCGGCTGTCCACGGCCGGCGACTCCGTGACGATCGGCTTGTTGCGGCGGAACGGGCGCGGCAACGGTCCACTGGGGCGCGGGCGGCGCGGTTTGAATGCGGCCATTCGGACAACCTCCTTAGTGCCGCTTTACAGTTCAGCGAGGATCGTCGACGACGCCGACACCTTCTCGCCGATCGACACACGCGGACGGCTGCCCACCGGCAGATACACGTCGACGCGCGAGCCGAAGCGGATAAAGCCGTACCGTTGACCGCGCGTGAGCGGCTCACCTGCACGGACGTAGCAAAGAATGCGCCGCGCGATCAAACCGGCGATCTGCACCGAGGTCACCGTCTGGCCGCCGGCCATTTCGATCACCACCGCGTTACGTTCGTTTTCGAGCGAAGCCTTGTCCACCGCCGCGTTCAGATAAGCGCCCGGAAAGTATTCGACCTTGGAGATCGCGCCGTCCACCGGCGAGCGCTGCGAATGCACGTTGAATACGTTCATGAACACGCTGATCTTGAGCGCTTCACGATTGGCATAGGGATCATGCGCGGTTTCCACTGCGACGATGCGCCCGTCGGCGGGACACAGCACGGCGTTTGCCTGAGTGGGAATCGGGCGCGCCGGATCGCGGAAGAACTGCACGACGAAGATCAGGATCAGCCAGAAGATCCAAGCAAAGCCGAACCCCGCGAAAGCGTGAACCAGCAAGGCAACGACGGCCGCGATGGCAATGAACGGCCAGCCTTCTCGCGCGATGATCGGATGTGGGTAATTCATGGATGGCTTCAGTATTTTTGGAGGGTAGCCCCCCTTCCTCGCGGAAGAGGAGCCCCCTAAGAACCGTACGTGCGAGTTTCCCCGCATACGGCTCAAATCTACAAACAAAGCCCGGGGTTAGTCCCGGGCCGGCTTAGTTACTGCAATTTTACCTGCGTGCACTTGCCGGTGGCAGTCCGGGTGAAGCAAAACCCTGTTCGAAAGAGCATCCGATCCACCATGCATCCGATATTCCAGATGATGGTCATGCCAACCGGTTTCCTTCGTCAGAGCGCATCCACAGTGCGCGCACAATCCGCTCTGTGACATGTACAACGAGACCCATTGTCGCCGGTGGCGCATCGAATGTTCCATGCGTGCCTCGCGCAACTGCTCGCCGTATTGCTCCCACTCTGGGTCAAATGGGTTGAACGCCCCTTTGACCTTTCTGTGTCGCCTGATTTCTGTACCGCTGATCTGGTACAGCTCAAGTAACCCCTTTCCTGCTTCACGAACCACTGGAACAGCAAACACCCAGTGTCGGCTGCCCTCTGAGTGAAAGTACTTCTTTCTCACCCAGTCGGCACTCTTGCTCGGATGCCGCCTCTTAGACCACCGCCAGAGCCTCCGGAAAATCAAAGACTCCATGCGGCTGTACGCCTCTTTGGCTACTACAGGACTGTGATACCGCGCCCAGCCTCGTAGCATCGGGTTCAGCAGCCGGATCAGACTCGCCTGCTTCACCGTCTTGTTACCGCTGATCGTTTCCGCCACCTTGCGATAGAACGCTTGCGCGTTCTTTTTGCTCGGCTTGATGAGTAGCGTTCCCGAGTACCTTCGGAAATTCCACCCAAGGAAATCAAAGCCTGTGTCAATGTGCGTGATCCGTGTTTTCTCCTCGGAAAGTTGCAATCCTTTAACGGCAAGGAATCCTTCCACCCAAGGCCGAACTTCCTGCTCCAGCACCTCTTGCGAGTCACCGGTAATCACGAAGTCATCCGCGTACCGCACCACATTCACTTTCAGCTTCTTCGCCTTTGCGATCCCGAACTTCGCACCGAGGTGCGCGATCAGTTCACGCTCCAGCCCGTTCAACGTCACGTTCGCCAGCGTCGGGGAGATGATCCCTCCCTGCGGCGTACCAGCCTCAGTCGCCTGTAGCTGACCTTTATAAATCAGGCCAGCCTTCAACCACTTCCGGAGGATCTCCTTGTCCATAGGGACATGGTTCTCCAGCCATTCATGGTTGATGTGGTCAAAGCAGCCTTTGATATCCGCCTCCAGTACCCAGCGGGCTGAGCCCTTTTGGGACATGGCGACGAAAATCTGCGACATGGCGTCAGCCGTCGAGCGGTTCAGCCTGAACCCATACGAGTTCGCGTCGCTCGTCGATTCCGACACCGGCTCCAGAGCCAGCAGATACAGAGCTTGCATCGCCCTGTCCCGCATGGTTGGAATGCCCAGAGGGCGTTCTTTTCCATTGGCCTTGGGGATAAAGACTCTCCGTAATGGCAGAGGCTTATATCCGCGCCGCTTCAACCTGCCGATTGCTTCCCATCGGCTCTCAGGCGAATCCCACAGTTCACGATCGACTCCCGCCGTTCGCGCACCCTGGTTCTGCGTAACACGTCGTACCGCATACAGCTTCGCGGACAACGTGCGGGTCAGCATCCGTTGCAGGGCTTTCACCCTGCGCCAGTCACTTTCCCGCGTCGCCTTCGCAATTCGTATCTGCATCCCTCTCACGTTCCGTTCAACCCGTCGCCAATCTACGGCGTACCAGTTGTCCGGCGCGTGGGAAAGCGCAGATCCAGTCTTTCGGCCAGATACTTTCATGCTGCTCTCCTACTCGAAGAAGTGAATCCCGAGCGGAGAACAGATCACCCCTTGCGGGAGCGATCTGCTCCCGCAAGGGGGTAAACAACAAGCACTGACGACTAAGAAGCCGCCAGCAATCACCAGTTCCAGCTAAAGGTCAGTCAGCCGTCTTGCGACGGTAGACCAGACGGAAGTCTGCCCGCTTTCGCGTGAGGTGATGTCTCAACCCCTATCCGGACCATTACAGCCCGGCCTTCGCTTTTTCCGTCGTCCTCTACCTGCACAATTAACAGCGTTCCTCACGGTCCGCCTGCCAGCCTCACCGCGCCGGCAACCATACAGGCTTACCACGTTCCCGGCATGTCACACGACTGACTTAGGTTCTGCCTATTCCCCGGCGGTCCGAAGACGACGTAGCCCGAATTTACAGCGAGCTATCCGACCGCATACCTTTTTTGGTTGATGCCTACCAGCAGCTTTGGCACCGTCCTACTTACGAGGTTTATCAGCAGTTCACTTACGTTAACCGTATCAGCCAGCCTAGCCCCTCAACCCCGTTGCTGCTGGGAGTCTCCAGATGGTCGTTTCACAGCCACCATCCGCCCGAACTTCCGGGGGGTACATTGTCAGAAGAGCTTCACACCTCACCGTTGCCAGTGACGCATGTCTTCCTAGGCTACTGCTGGTCGTACAGCAGGTTCACTACCCTCGCCAATTCAGCCAGCGAGGCCGAACAATGACACGCCGAGCTTTCGCTCGTGTCGTTTAGCGACTCCGTTGCCCGAAGGCGCGGGAATTGCAAACACCACCCCGCCCTGTCGGCGGAGATGAAGCCGCTGACTGGGCGGGACCTGACGGTAATCAGGTCAATGCAATACGGTTGACGGCAGACTGCGCCGTGTCCCGTGTTCGCTACCAAGGTGTGTCCATAAGGACACATCTACTGCTTAAAGTGCAGCTCACAAGGGAGCCGCCTGCGGAGGGCATGGTGAGTCCAGTCAAGACCTTCCTCAATAACCCTCTAGTCGATGCCCCGTAACGTGGGGCTGACGGACACGAGCGTGCGTGTCGCACGTAAAACCGTAGGATAGCAAAAGCCGCCCAGGGTTCAGCACCCTTGGGCGGCTTTTTGCATGACCGGCGCATGCGGCGGTGCACCGCGCCGGCTTTGTGCGATAGAACGGACTTCTTAGTTCTTCGACTGGTCGACCAGCTTGTTCTTCGCGATCCACGGCATCATGGCGCGCAGCTTCGAGCCGACCTGCTCGATCTGGTGCTCGGCCGTCAGACGGCGGCGCGATTGCAGCGTCGGTGCGCCGGCCTTGTTTTCGATGATGAAGCTCTTTGCGTACTCGCCCGTCTGAATGTCGGTCAGCACGGCCTTCATCGCCTTCTTCGTTTCAGCCGTCACGATGCGCGGACCCGTCACGTACTCGCCGTATTCGGCGTTGTTCGAGATCGAGTAGTTCATGTTCGCGATGCCGCCTTCGTAGATCAGGTCGACGATCAGCTTCAGTTCGTGCAGGCATTCGAAGTACGCCATTTCCGGCGCATAGCCGGCTTCAACCAGCGTTTCGAAACCGGCCTTGATGAGGTCGACGGTACCGCCGCACAGCACGGCCTGTTCGCCGAACAGGTCGGTTTCGGTTTCTTCGCGGAAGTTCGTCTCGATGATGCCCGCACGGCCGCCGCCGTTCGCTGCCGCGTACGACAGAGCGATGTCACGTGCCGCGCCCGACTTGTCTTGCGCAACGGCGATCAGGTGGGGCACGCCGCCACCTTGCGTGTAGGTGCCGCGAACCGTGTGGCCGGGCGCCTTGGGAGCGATCATGATCACGTCCAGATCCGCACGCGGGATCACCTGACCGTAGTGAACGTTGAAGCCGTGCGCAAATGCGAGTGCCGCGCCTTGCTTGGCGTTGCCGTGCACTTCCTTGGCATAGACTTCGGCGATCTGCTCGTCCGGCAGCAGCATCATGACGACATCCGCGCCCTTCACGGCTTCCGCCACTTCCTTGACCTGCAGGCCGGCGTTCTCAGCCTTGCTCCACGATGCGCCGCCCTTGCGCAGACCGACCGTGATGTTCACGCCGCTTTCCTTCAGGTTCAGCGCGTGCGCATGGCCTTGCGAGCCATAGCCGATGATGGTGACCTGCTTGCCCTTGATGAGGGAGAGATCGGCGTCCTTGTCGTAGAAAACTTTCATGTCGGTTCCTTGGCTAAATTCGGATGATTCAGAGAGATTCAGATACTGCGAATGTTGTGTTGCAAGGCCGGATGGTGATGAACGCCACCCGGCCGGATCGAAGCGGTGCGGGTTACACCTTCAGAATGCGCTCGCCGCGCCCAATGCCCGAACTGCCCGTGCGGACCGTTTCGAGAATCGCTGTGGCGTCGAGCCCTTCGATGAAGGCGTCGAGCTTGTCGGCTGCGCCCGTCAGTTCGATCGTGTAGGTCTTTTCGGTGACGTCGATGATGCGGCCGCGGAAAATATCCGACATCCGCTTCATCTCCTCACGTTCCTTGCCGACCGCCCTCACCTTGATCAGCATCAGCTCGCGCTCGATGTGGGCGCCCTCGGTAAGGTCGACCACTTTCACCACCTCGATCAGGCGGTTCAGATGCTTCGTGATCTGTTCGATCACGTCGTCCGAGCCAATGGAGACGATGGTCATGCGCGACAGCGAACGGTCTTCGGTCGGAGCCACCGTCAAGGTTTCAATGTTGTAGCCGCGCGCGGAGAAGAGACCGACCACGCGTGACAACGCGCCCGGTTCGTTTTCCAGCAGGACGGAAATAATGTGTCTCATGTTTCGCTTCTTCCAGATGTTTTGTCGATGTCTGCGAACGGTTGCGCGCCGCTTCGTCCGCCCGCGCCTTTCATGAAGGCGCGCGCGACGAAGCCGCTCCAGAAACCGTCGTTATAGATCTTCCGAACCCATGAGCATCTCGGTGATGCCCTTGCCGGCCTGGACCATCGGCCAGACGTTTTCGGTGGGGTCGGTCTGGAAGTCGAGAAACACCGTGCGATCTTTCAGGCGCAGCGCTTCCTTCAACGCCGGTTCGACGTCGGCCGAGCGTTCGATACGCATGCCGACGTGGCCGTACGCTTCCGCGAGCTTCACGAAATCCGGCAGCGCGTCCATGTACGAATGCGAATAGCGCTTGCTGTATTCGATCTGCTGCCACTGGCGCACCATGCCCAGATAGCGGTTGTTCAGCGAGATGATCTTCACAGGTGTGTCGTACTGCTTGCAGGTCGACAGTTCCTGGATGCACATCTGGATCGAGCCTTCGCCGGTAATGCAGAGCACGTCGTCGTCCGGGTGCGCCATCTTCACGCCCATCGCCGCCGGCAGGCCGAAGCCCATCGTGCCGAGGCCGCCCGAATTGATCCAGCGGCGCGGCTTGTTGAAGCGGTAGAACTGCGCGGCCCACATCTGGTGCTGGCCGACGTCGGAACAGACGAACGCGTTGCCGTCGGTCAACTCCCACGCCTTTTCCACCACGTACTGCGGCTTGATGATGTCGCTCTTGCGGTCGAACTTCAGGCAGTCTTTCGCGCGCCAGGCTTCGATGTCCTTCCACCAGTCGGCAAGCGCCGCGGTGTCCGGGCCGTGCTCTGCCGTCTGCAACTGCTCGATCAGCTCCTTGAGCACTTCCTTCACGTCGCCGACGATGGGAATGTCGACCTTGACGCGCTTGGAGATGGAAGAAGGATCGATGTCGATATGAATGATCTTGCGCGGCCGCGACGCAAAGTGCGTCGGGTCGCCGATCACGCGGTCGTCGAAGCGCGCGCCGATCGCGATCAGCACGTCGCAGTGCTGCATCGCCATGTTGGCTTCGTACGTGCCGTGCATGCCGAGCATGCCGAGAAATTTTTTGTCGCTCGCGCGGTAGCCGCCCAGACCCATCAACGTATTGGTGACGGGATAGCCGAGCAGGTCAGCGAACTGGTTCAGCTCGCGCGAGGCGTCCGCGAGAATGATGCCGCCGCCGGTGTAGATGTAGGGGCGCTTTGCCGACAGCAGCAGCGACACCGCCTTGCGGATCTGACCCGAGTGGCCCTTCGTAACCGGATTGTACGAGCGCAGCGACACGCTTTTGATCGGCTCGTACTGGCAGGGCGCCTTCGACACGTCTTTCGGAATGTCGATCAGCACCGGGCCGGGACGACCGGTGCGGGCAATGAAAAACGCTTTCTTGACGGTGGCGGCCAGGTCGCGCACGTCCTTCACGAGGAAGTTGTGCTTCACGCACGGACGCGTAATGCCGACCGTGTCGCACTCCTGGAATGCATCCTGACCGATGGCGGCTGTCGGCACCTGGCCGCTGATCACGACCATCGGGATCGAATCCATGTAGGCGGTAGCGATGCCGGTCACCGCATTGGTGACGCCGGGGCCGGAGGTCACGAGGCACACACCGACCTTGCCGGTGGAACGCGCGTAGGCGTCGGCGGCGTGAACGGCGGCCTGCTCGTGGCGCACGAGGACGTGCTCGAACTTGTCCTGCTTGTACAGCTCGTCGTAAATGTAGAGTACCGAACCGCCCGGATAACCCCAGATGAACTCGACGTCTTCGTCGGCCAGTGCCTTCATGAGCACGGTGGCGCCGATAGAGTCAGCTTCGTGGTGTGGAGTGGTATCCGACGTGGAGAATTCCGCGCTGGGCATATTCATTTATTCACCTTTCGAATTTTCGGCAAAAAATTGATCGGGTGCTCTCTGCCGGGCTTGTGGCTCGGGTTCAAGCGGCGCGTCCAGTTGACAGGTGAGCTTCTTGGGCCACACCTCAATGAGACAAGTCA
>Ga0268254_10000530_pt1 | contig 20859 bp, 23 predicted proteins | sample AgamicOrSfrz_FD_200251 | JGI IMG/M metagenome (GOLD analysis project Ga0268254, IMG submission 200251) | Agave microbial communities from Guanajuato, Mexico - Or.Sf.rz (v2) (version 3) | ecosystem: Host-associated > Plants > Phyllosphere > Phylloplane/Leaf | place: Guanajuato, Mexico...
GATTAATCGAATAGAAAATCCATTGACCTTTTCTCTGTTCTTTTACTAGTCCAATATCTTTTAACTTACGTAAATGCTGACTAATTGAAGGTTGGCTTGCATCATAAATTTCAACTAATTCACAAACACAGCATTCATTTGTTTGTAAAAGTTTCATCATTGATAAACGTGTTTTATCTCCTAATAATTTAAGGATCTGAGCTGCCTTTTCAATCTCAACTGAAGTTTTTGCGTTCATTAAGAAACACCTCCTAATCATTATATAACAATTTACTTATATATTTATATGGATAATATACTTGCTTTGATTATTATTTACAACCTTTTTATTAAAATATATTAAAAAGGATTACACCAGATTAAATTCCATAAAAAAGGCCTCTAAACTATCCCTTAGAGGCTCTTGCGATCTATTTAAGAATTTTCTCCATTACCATGACATCTACATATTTATTATCCAGTATTCCTTGCTGATAAAAAACGCCAACTTCTCGAAAACCTAAACTACGATATAACCTATGACCTGCTATATTAAAGGGAAAAGTCGATAGAACCAACTTATGGAATTTATTTTTCTTTGCTATAATTTCTAAAGTGTGCAATAAAGCTTTCCCGATGCCTTTTCCTCGGTTTTCCCGATTAATATAGACCGATATATCTGCTACGCCGTTATATGCACAACGATGAGAATAAGGGTTTAAAGAAGCCCATCCTATAAGTTCATTTTCTGTTTCAGCTACAATAACCTCATACCGATCGTTACGATGGTACAACCATTCTCTTATGTATGGTAGATCCTTTAGATCTTCCTCTAAAGTGGCAATTCGATCTTCAATTCCTTGGTTATAAATACTTAAAACTTGCGGTAAGTCCTCTTCTTTCATAACTCGAACGTTCATAAAACTCCCCCTATCTTAAGCCTATTATCATTATATCAATTTTTTTTGATCTAATGATTGCTATCTATAGATTTTTCCGATATGATTAATACATCAAGAAATTTTGATTCATTCAATGTGAGGTTAAAAAATGAGAATTAACAATTCAGGAAACCTATCTGTAGAGTATTTTCATGCTTATTTCCGGTTAGTCATTAATACACAAAATATAGACAAAAACGAAGCTAAAACCCTTATATTCAAACGTTTTTTTCATGATGAGCCAATGTTACGCGGAAAAGCTACGTATACAAATTTTGAAAAAGCATACAATACATTTACCTATTAGATCAAAAAAAGTTGATTAAGGAGCAGAATAATGAATACAGTAAAAGATATGAAGCAAACATTTGAACAATACGAACAAAAGTTTAAAGCTCTTGCGGATCAAAAAAGACTAGAAATTATGCATGAGCTTTGTCAACGAGGTCAAACGTGTGTGTGTGATTTAACTGAATTCTTTGGTATATCCCAGTCAAAACTATCCTATCACTTGAAGATTTTATTGGATGCTAACTTGATTACGAAAGAAAAAAAGGGAACTTGGAATTACTATGATCTAAACAACGAAGAGCTAAATCATTTATTGTCTGAGGAGCTATGTTGTTTATTTAAAAATGAAAAAGGATAATTTTATCCTTATTTTTTCACCTTATATATCAACTTTTTTTGATTTAGTGTAGATCTTATATTACTAAGGAGGACTTTTAAATGAAATATGTTCATGTGGGGATTAACGTAACTAATTTAGAGCAATCAATTGAGTTTTATCAAAAGGTATTTGGCGTAAAACCTGAGAAGGTAAAAGAAGACTATGCAAAGTTTCTATTAGATGAACCAGGACTTAACTTTACTCTAAATGTACGCGATGAGGTAAAAGGGAACCAAGTAAACCACTTTGGTTTCCAAATTGGTAACGTAGAAGAAGTAAATGCTCATAAAGAACGATTAGGGAAAGAAGGATTCTTTGCTCGTGAGGAGATGGATACAACTTGTTGCTATGCTGTTCAAGATAAATTTTGGGTAACAGATCCAGACGGTAATGAATGGGAATTCTTTTATACAAAAGCAGATAGTGATGTTCATAATCGAGATCGTGGAAGTAAAAGAAGAAAAGAGCACTTGCTGTAGAAGTGAGGCTAATAAAGAGCAAAAGAAAGAAGCTTAAAAAGGAGTGATTTATTATGATGTATGAATTAGAATTCATACTCCTAGAAGAACAACGTGCAATTGATCATGCATCCCGTCAACAGAGACATGATACTAATTTATCAACTAAAGAAACTTATTTTTCAAAAATAAGAGGTACTGCATCTAGAAATCCCAATGTAATACAATCTAATTCTCAATGTTGTGTACCGTGTTGCTAACGCTATAAATAACAGATAATTTTAAATTATAAGTATATTTAAGGCGGAATAATGGTATATTGGGAGATAAAACTACCTTATGAGTTATAAGTGAGGAGGTTTTATCTTCCTTTTTTTATTCTGTATTTCTAAAAAATAAGACGAGGAGGATTTGTATGAATAATGTTATTAATTTTTATGAGTTCCGCAGACATAGAAAAATCAAGAAGCTTCTTCGATTCGGTGTAGCAATAGGGATAATTACTATATTTTTTGTGTTTGCTTATCTTTTAATTGTAACAGGAATGCACCACCCTACCGAGTTTCCTTCTTACATTGAGCCTAAACCATAATATTTGAATGATTAGCCTCCTCACTTAAACTCAAGTATCTATTACTCAACCTTATTAAATACAACCAAAAAGGCCCCTTTAAATTCTGAAGGGACCAGTTATCATATACTTATATTTTATATACTCTTCTTCACTCCACATTCTTGAAAATGAGCATAAACAGGTAATATAATAAAAGAAAAGACCTTCATTACTGGAGGTCTTTTTTTATTCCTCTAATAAATTTAATAAATGTGTTGTAATTGAAGAAAATATTATTAAGGGAAGAATCGAACAATTTTATAAAATCATCAATGAAACGATAGATGAACCGGATTTAGATAAAAAGATCTTTGCTATATTGCATAACATCGCTTTTTGTGACTATCTACTGGGTAAAGAAGTTAAAGATAATAAACGCCTCAATTCATTACTTGATGTAGTTAATCAGAGACGTAAGACGGATTATCAGTTATCCGATTTTCATATTCGTTTTTAATTTACCGTAAAACAAACCAAAAAACGTTCGTAAAAGTGATTGTTATTTAAAGAACGTCCGTAAAATATTTTGTAACTTTTACGCATATATATACAAGTAGAATATAATAATTTTTAATGCTTCCGTAAACGTATACCTTTACGGATGATATATTAAAATCTGTCATTAAGGTGGGAAGATAGTTTATATCGTCAACAAAGTAAATAGCCACCCATTCTACAAACCTAGGGTGGCTTTTTATTATACAATGCATGTGCAACTAAATGATAACATATTCTCCTTAAGAAAATACTACATTTTGAGGTGGATTTTTAATGTATCTCTCCCCCAGCCATAGTAGTTATACACGCCAATAAATAGAGAGTGTTTATAAAGTTGCGTAAAGAAACTTCATGTAAACCAGCTCTGTATATGATATACGTAAAGATTTATAGTTTAAACGCTCTTCTTCTTTATAAATTTCCCTGCTAATAATACTGTTTAATTCTTTAGTTTAAAAAATCCTTTTTGTATCGGACAGCAAGATATATACCTGAAGCTATGAATGCAAGGGAATATTTAAATAAGAAGAAAATTTGCCACATATATTCTTTTGGGAAAATCAGGTCGCACAAAACGATTCCATACAACACAATGAGAGCACTTTTTAAATTTATTTGGCTTGTTCTTTCGTCAGCCGCACCCATTTTTTTGTGAAACACGTATATCAGAATCAGTCCGAATATAAGCAATAAAATCCCAATACCAATAAGCATATTCCAGTTACTATTTGATTGTTCTGTCCAAGTTTTCAAAGGATTAAAAATGGCATTTCCTATTTTATCAGTTATCATTTCATTCACTTCCTCTCACATAACTAAAAATATCGTTGACATCCACGTTAAAGAAACCAGCTATTCGAAACGCTAAGACGAGAGAAGGTGAATAATTATTCTTCTCCATCACATATATGGTTTGTTTCGATACTCCCACAGCTTCAGCCAATTCTTTTTGAGACATTCTTTTTAAGACTCGGTGTTCATACACTTTATTTTCAACGTAGTCACCATTTTTTTCTTTCAATGTAATCACCTTCCTTTTTTGACTACGAATATATAATACGATAAACTTATACAAAAGTAAAGTAAACTTATATAAAAGGTAAATCTTATTATATGAATTATGATAATAAAACAGGATAGACTCTTAACTGAAAATCTAACTTCTTTTACATTTTTAATTAAAAAATATAAATTCTTTTTAGCTGTCTATAAAACTTATTAACAAAAAAGAAGAGCTCTACAGTATTAATAAAATAGGACACTAAAAAAGGAATAAATCTCCCTTTTTAGTCGTCCTATTTTATTTAATCGCTTAATGAAAAGTATTAAATTTAGATAATTTTAAAAAAGAATCTTACATCTCAATTTTCTCGCTTTTTTTTAGCACGAGGTAAGTAAATATAACTAAGGTAATAAGACCAATTGTGTATTGCAAAGGAGAGAGAGGATTTGAGCCCACCATAACTGGATAAAAGTAACCAGGGAAGTTCTCAATTAAGTCCGTAAGAAAATCATTTTGGACAGCACCAAGTATATTACCTAAAATATTATGAATAAATAGTAATAATGCTGTTAAAATTACATAAACGGCACCAGATCGAACACCATACAGTAATAAAATATATCCAAATAAAAAGAATGTTAGCACTAAAAGAAAAACATTCACAAAAAAACCTACAAGAAAGGTAGCCTCCAACTCTCCTGGCACACCTAATTGTTTTGTAACTACTAGTAAAACTATTCCTATAGTTGCATAAATTAAGCTTATAAGTGACGCGATAATAATATTTCCCCATACATAATTTTTTCTGTTTTGTTTTGAATTGTTAATTAAAGATATTGCCTTAGATGAGTAATCCCTATTGATAAAGTAAAGAGGATGTAGCACCGCCGCAAGCATCCCTAACATGCAATAGAAATTTGAAACATGCTTTATGTAAAACGAAGTACTATCTACTGTTAAAATATAATAACTTATTAGTATTGCTGGTCCTAAAGCAGCTAATACACCAATTATCAAGTTCCCCTTTACAAGAAGCTCTTTTAGATTGAAAGCAACGTACTTTTTAGTACTTAGTATCATTATGTTCACCTCTAAATTTATTCATATAGACATTGCGGAGCGTCTTTTTCTCAGCAGTAAAATCAACTAACCTTATTCCTAACTGGTTTAAAAACTTGAAAATCTCAGAGTTATCTGATTTTGTCTCGATTAAAATTGTAGTATTATTTGCTTCAATGATACTTCCGAACTCTTGATGTTCACTAAATCTTTCTAAATCATTAAGGTTTTCAAAAACTAACTTTAAACTAACTTGATTGTCATTACTAAATTGTTGTTCTCCTATAACGTTTCCTTTTTCTAGAAAAATAAATCGATCACAGATAGTTTCAATGTCTTCTAATTTATGACTTGAAATTAAGATGCCTACATTCTGCTCATTTGCCAATAACCTCAACATTCTTAGTACTTCGAGAGATGTTTCAATATCCATACTGTTTGTTGGTTCATCTAATATTACATAATTTGGTCTATTTAATAGACTTATAACAATACCTAATTTTTGCTTCATTCCCAAGGAATATTCCTTAACTTTTTTATTTAACACATCATACAGCTGTAGTCTTTTTAGAATGTCCTCATACTGTCTAAGTTCGAATTTATTTCCATATATTTCTGAAAAGTAAGAAAGGTGTGCTAAACCTGTCTTATTTCTAAAAAGTTTGGGTTCTTCAATTAAGTATCCTACATGATCATTGTCTTTAACAGAACCATCAAATGTTGAAATTGTTTTAGCTATAATCTTCATGAGTGTACTTTTTCCAGCACCATTACTTCCAACTAAACCAACAATTTCTCCTTGGTTAAAACCAAAAGAAACATCATCTAAAACCGCAGTATCACTATATCTTTTAGTAAGTGAAGTTATAAGCATTCTTAATCCTCCTATTTTAATCTTTCAGCTTTAAAAAATCCTTTTTGTCTCAAAAAGCTAGCTATATTCCGGAAGCTCGATAAACTATTAAATACCTAAGCAAGAAAAAGATTTGCCACATATACTCTTTGGGGAAAATCAAATTAAATAGAACTATTACATATAGCATAATGAGTGTACTTTTTAGATGTATTTAATTAGTTCTTTCGCCGGAATTACCAATTTTCGGTGATGTGTAGATAAGTAATATTCCTAAAAGTAGCAATAAAAAACTGGAACCTAAAGTTATATTCCAATTATTATTTGAAGCTTCTATCGAAGTCTTTAAAGGATAGAAAATAGAGTTTGATAACTTTCCTAAAGTAGGATCAGTCTCCATTTTGATTATTTCTCTCCACATAAGTAAAGATATCATCAACATCATATTTAAATAAATTGGCAATACGATAAGTTAGAAGCAGAATGGATAAATAATTTCCTTTTCCTATTACAAAAATCTTTTCTTAGATACACCTATCTTTTCTGCTAGCTCTAATTGAGATATTTTAGAAATAACTAGACATTCATAGACCCTGTTTGATATCGAATCACCAAATTTTTCATGTTTTTCACCTCTCTTTAAATCAAGAGTAAATGTAATCTTTATAAAAGTAAAGCAAACTTTTACAAATATCCCAAATGATTCAATTTTACCAACTAAATCCCAAATTTTACTTGACTTAGATAATTAGTCTGACTATTATAAAAAAGGTAATAAAAACCTTTTTAGGAAGTAGGTGAGAACATGAAAAATGATAATAAATTACAAAAAGTTGAACAACATGCACAAGTTACTTGGTTTGAAGAAATCGTAGAACAGGAATTTGATGATGATGTTTTTGGAGCATGCACTACTAATACATTTTCTCTTAGTGACTATTGGGGAAATAACGGTAGTTGGTGTACATTAAGTCATGAATGTACGTCGTGGTGTAAATAATTTTAATAATACTAAAATAATAGGGATGGGGATGTAATTATGAAAGATAACAATCTAGAACTTGGTAAATACTTAGAATCTGATTTACTAGAAATAACTGAGGATGAAGTGGACGGCGGTTATACACCTGTTCTTGCTTCAATTTCTATATGGATCTCAGACCAAACTTGCCCAAGTACTGCGTGCACAAGAGCTTGTTAAAGGAGTGGTAGTAACTTATGGTCACTTATAAAAAACAATTTTATCCAGAACTAGAACAGTCGGATTTTGAAGATCACATCGCACCTCTTTTGCCTTTTTTAAATACCTTATCTGTACGTTCTTCGGGATACATAAAACGTGTGGATACTTCCAAAGATCAAGAACAGTATCCATATCATAACCCCTGTAGGATGATTGCAAGAAACATCTGGATGAAAGTTTGGGACCCTAAGTTGGATGAGTATCTTTTTAATTCCGACTTATTTGAGAAAGCTATCTGTGAGCAGTTATCACAGATGGCTTTCTCTTACCTAATAAGATGTTTCGCTGAACAGATTAAAACATTACCTCCGAATAACATGGATTCAAAGCGAATTTACAATTATTATAATCAAAAATTAATGAGTACAGAATTCAAGGAATTCTCTGAAATTTACTCAGTTGCATGGGGAAGGTGCAACGTTCTATTAGAAAACAAGGCTAATGCCATAAAGAAAGCCATTCAGTTGACTCAAAAGCATCGGATAAAAATTCAAGAAGTATTTAACATTGCCAATACTAGCCGTATTGTTTCTGTAGAATCAGGTGGAGATACACATAATAATGGGTCTTCAGTAGCAATTATTACCTTTGAAAAGGGAGAAAAACTTGTTTATAAACCACGTTCGGTCTCTGGTGAATTTGGGTATATGAATTTTATTCGCGAGATTAATAAATTTATTTCTTCTCAAATGCCTTCACTTACTGCTGTTGACTTTGGTAATTATGGATTTACATCATATGAGGAAACTAATGATGAAACGAAAGATATGTTTCAAGCTGGCAGATTAGCCTGTCTAATGTATTTGTTAAACGCTTCTGATATGCACTATAGTAATATACTATGGACAAATGCTGGTCCGATGCCAATAGATTTAGAAACTCTGTTTCACCCATCTCGAAATAGAATCGGAACAATTGAGTCTAAAAAAAGCGCTTATCACGCCTTGGAGAAATCAGTGTATGGTACAGGTGTACTTCCAATATCGTTAGGAACAAAAGCAAATAAAGGATCAGTTGATGTTGGATTTACAGGTATTCGTGATGAGAATAGTGTAAGTCCTTTTAAGGTGTTTAATATTAAAGATGGATTTTCTTCAGATATAAAAGTTGTTTGGCAACGGCAAAATATTGATAATGCCCTATCGACAGATCCAAATTTAGAAAAGTTGATAAATAAAAGATGCAACGAACTTATTGATGGTTTCTCTAATTTTTTTAGAGATATACTACAACATAAAAATAACTTTATCAATGCAGTAATTAAGACGTTTAGCAACTCTAAATTCCGATATATACATAATATGACATATAGATATGAACAAATTTTACGTATTTTAACAGACGCAGAACCATCCAAGAATATCGACATGGCTCATACTTTATTATCGCGGACTGGAATATTAAGTTTGACAAGTGATACAAATTTGACTCTATCTGAATGTAAACAACTTTGGAATGGGGATGTACCATATTTTCACATAGATTTTAAAGGAAAAGAGATTATACATGAAGATGAAGTGGTAGCTTACATTTCAGAAAGTCCAGAATCAGGTTTTATTTCAAAAATGGAAAATCTTACGGAAACAGAATTGACTAGACAAACAAAGCTAATAAGACTAGCCTTTGTTGCTAAGTTAGCAGATCCGCATGCTGATGGAAAGTTAAAAATAGAAGAAACGGAATCTACTAAAATAGATAAGTTAGAATCTAAAACTTCATATGATGCTGAAAATAACGATTCTTTAGGTAAAGAAGAAATAATCTCTTGGTTTTCCAATTCATTAACTGATACCATTTTGGATGATCGTTATGCACATTTACCTAAAACTTGGATTGGTCCTGTTGCAAGATTTGGAGGTCAAGGCTGGACGCCAGGTGTTTTAGGATATGATTTATATAGCGGGAGAATTGGTCCAGCACTTGCATTAGCAGTAGCGGGTAAACTTTCACGGGATGAAAGGGCTGTAGCAGCATCTTACGACTTATTTGAAAAGTCGGCGAAGATTCTTGGAGATAGAAGCTTCGAGCTTAGAAATGTCCTTCTTTCTGGAACTGGTGCATTTTCTGGTGTTTCGGGTCTACTATGGGCATTATTTGCAGCAGGAAATATTTTTGGAAAAGAAAGATGGAAAGAGATCGCTATAGATTCATGGCCAATATTACACCGTTCTTTAGAAGCTGAAGATTCACATTTCTTCGATATGATTTCGGGAAAAAGCGGTTCGATTGTTATGAGATATCAAACAGACAAAGATTTTAAATTAAGTGATGATTTTATTAATAAAATCATATCACTAGCATATTCAATTATAAATAATAATGACCTTAAAACAACTACAGGATTTGCTCATGGTTACGGTCAATTAATATGGTTTCTTGCTAGGATTAACCAGAAACAAGAAAATAACGAGATAAATCGCTTAGTTAAAAAGATTGATGGAATAATTAGAGATAAGCACACAAATAATGATGGAATTATAGAGGTGTATAAAGATGGAGACGGTATGCATGTATCATCTTCTTGGTGCAATGGGCTAGCAGGGTTATTAATAGCCTATTACGAAGCCTATAAGTCAAACATTCTGCCTCGAGAATCAGTTCTAAACTTAATTAAACAGTTAAAGCAGATACCTATTTCACGTGTTCCAATTCTTTGCCACGGTAGTTTGGGAATAGTAGAGGCTCTACAACATGTGAGCGGATTATTTCCAAAAGAAACAGAAGATATTCTTATGCAAATAAACACAACATTCTGCAGCCCGGAATATATATTTAACTACTATAAAAACGGACAAGGGCGTTATCCATTAAGTCCAGGATTAATGTCTGGAAAATCAGGTGCTCTTTTGCATTTATGTAAATCACTCGATTCAGAGATTAAGGTTTCGCCTTTAACTTTTGAGATTTAATATGATGACTAAAGTAAAAAAAAGAAGACTTAATCCAACTTTACAGTTAGCGCAAACAGAATGTGGGCTATGTTGCGTTAAAACAATACTAGAAGCTTATAATTATCAGATCTCAATTACAGAACTTAGAAAAGTTAAAGAACCGGGCAGAGACGGATTAGGATTACAACAACTAAAAGAGTTACTTATTTATTTTGGTATGGAGGCTAAAACTTATCGTATAAAAGATTCAAGGGCTCTTAAAGTAATGGATTATCCTATGATAGCTTTTTGGAAAGGATACCATTTTGTTTGCATTGAATCATATAACGAACATGAAGTAGTTATCATGGACCCTTCGATAGGTCGTATGAAAATATCTCAATCGGAGTTTATGGAAAACTTTGAGGAGTATGTACTAGTTGCTGAACCTGGAATAAACTTTGCACAACGCACCGTTAGCAATCTTTCTCGATGGAAAAAAAATTATATTTGGCCGACTAAAATGATAGGTCTTTATTTAACAGTAGCTTTAACAAGTATTATGTTGGTAGGAATTACATTGGCGATTCCTATATTTACACAGCAAATAATTGATAATGGTCTTGGTAAGGGTGACGCTGTATTCTTTAGTAAAATCATTGGTTCACTTGTCATAGCATTAGTTATTATGACAACTCTAAACTTTATAAGGACCTCATTCTCAATAAAGATAATCTATCGCTTTAGCTGGCATCTTCTAAGCGGAGCTTTTACACGTGTTTTATCTCTACCAGCTAAGTATTTTACTGTAAGATCACCTGGAGAGATTATTTATCGGCTTAACTCCTTAACAAGGATACAGGATGTTTTAGGAACGAAATTAGTACAGACATGCCTTGATTTAATTAGTGGTTTAGCAATATTGGCCTATGTCTTTTGGATATCTCCTATACTTGGAATAATGATTTTACTGTTTGTAATAGCAACATTTGTTTTTTTGGTTATTGGACAATCTTACGTGAATTCTGCAACTGACAAAGAATTACATGAAGGAACTAATGCACAAAGCATACAGTTAGATGCTGTAGTTTCTATTAATAGCGTGAAATTAGGAGGCTATGTTCAGTCCTATATCAATGATTGGAAACAGCGCTTTATAAAATTACTTAAAGCAACAAGTCATAGAATGCGTATTCAACAAGGAATAATAGGTTCAACACTATCAGGAATACAGGTATTTGCTCCTTTAATAATTCTTGTTACAAGTATCTATATGACTGAATTACGTCTTATGACGTTGGGACAAGCAATTGCGATTCAATCGATAGTATCATTATTGTTTGCTTATGTAAATTCAGTATTCACCATGGTTTCAGAAATTCTAGTGGCAGCCCGATATATCGTATTAGCTGATGATATATTTGAATATCCCGCAGAGAAATCTATTGATAATTCAAATGTAGTGACTTCTGGATCAATTTCTATTAAAAATCTTAATTTTAGTTATACATCCAATAGTATTCCAGCTATTAAAGATATTAATATGGATATCTCCGATGGAGAAACAGTTGCTCTTGTTGGCTTTTCTGGATCTGGAAAAACTACACTGGGGAAGGTTATTAGTAGTTTGTTTGAACCTACTAGTGGGTCTATATACTTTGGTGGAATAGAGTATCATGATTACAATCTTGATACATTAAGAAAATCAATTAGTTATATTCCCCAAGAAGCCCACTTACACAACCGAACAATAATGGAAAACCTAAAACTTGGTAGTGAACGTACAGAAAAAGAAATTCTAGAAATTTGTACTTCCTTAGACTTTCTAGATTTTATTAATAAGTTTCCTATGGGATACAACACCGTTATATCAGAAACGGGAGCAAGTTTATCTGGAGGGCAAAGACAGCGTATACACATAGCAAGAGTTTTACTTCAAACACCTAAACTATTAATAATGGATGAGGCAACCTCATCTCTTGATAACATTTCACAAGCACATGTCTATGATGCATTATCTAAACTTAATTGTACAAAAATTGTTATTGCACATCGGTTAGCGACCATTCTAAATGCGGATCGTATTGTAGTTCTTCAAGATGGATGTATTGTACAGTGTGGCTCTCATGAAGAATTAATTAATAGTGAGGGATTATACGCAAAATTGTTTAATGCAGAGTTGAAAAAGGAGAATGAATATGCAAGTAGTATCGGATAAACTAGTTCATGCTGTGAAGAGTTACTATATTGATGAAATAGAACACACAAATAACAAAATAAAAGAATATCTTTCTAAGCAAGATGTTGTATTAAATGCTGAAACTGCATTTATGGACAGTTTCCACACATTATTAAAACATCATGTGTGGAGGCTGAGTCATAAAACATTTATATATGAATTCCACAAATATCGAGAAAACCTATCTTTTCCTGCTGACCCTTCTTCATCAGTAATATTTGATCAATATGTCAAATTAATTGATAGGGAACTCATAAATGATTGGTTTTTAAAGTATGATTATTTGAGAGTATTAGTTAAAACTTGTGTGGAAAATACGTGTTCTTACATTCAAGATGTATGTGAAAGTTTTAGCAATGACGCTAGCCTACTCTTGTTAAAGGGCTTTATTAATCAGGAGTCACACCTAAACGCCGTTACTCCTCTTGATTCGGACCCTCATAATGGCTCGAAAGTTGTCCTTTGCTTAGAATTTGATTCGTCTAAAAAAATTATATATAAACCTCGGTCTTTAGAGGTTGATGTGTTGGTAGATAGGGTTTTTTCAGAAATTCTCAGGTTTGATACTTTAAAGGACTATTCCCCTGTTGCAAAAACAGTTAATCGAGGTAATTACGGTTGGCAAGAGTTCGTGCAACATTCGCCTGTAAATCAATCGGAAGTAGGGGACGCATATTATAATCTTGGTTTATGTGCTGCAGTTTTCAGTTGCCTCGGAGCATCAGATTTACATGATGAGAATGTTATTTTTAATGGAATATTTCCGTATTTTATAGATTTAGAGACTAGCTTACAACCTACATATGATTATACATTAAGTTCACTGCCCGATTTAATGAGGGATACGTTATCTCGCTCTATTGCTCATACATCAATAATTCCAGCTAAATTAATGACAGTTCCACATAATATAATGATTGGCGCTATCAATACACCTTATCCTCAAGAAGCAAATGAAATGATTTTTTCACTAAAAAATCCAGGATCAGACGCTGTGGATATAGCCAAGGAAAAGATCACTATTAATCGAACTGCTGTACCAATCATGTTAACTGATAATCAAGCTCCAGATCCACTTCCATTTCAAAAAGATTTTCTTAAAGGTTACTCAGATGCATACGAGAAAATCATGGATAACAAAGAACAAATTTCTTTAATTTTTACTGATATTCACTGTGCAATTAGAGTAGTTATAAGACCTACAGTACAGTATTACTTTATACTTGATGCGTGCTTATTTCCAGAAAACTTAGTTAATGATGAAACAATAACTCAAGTGCTAAAATATCTGAAGCCTTCTAAAATGATTAAAGATCCTGAAATATCTAAACATACATTAGAAGAAGAAATTCGTTCTTTAAAAAACGGAGACATTCCATATTTCTCTACAAAAACAAATAGTAAACGACTATATTCAAGTGACTTTATTACAAAAGAAATATTTGGAATCTCTGCTGATAATAATGTGAAAATAATGCTTAAAAATCTTTCTCAAAAAAGGCTCTTACTGGATAAACGTTTTATTGCAGAAGGTTATTCTGATATTAGGATACATGCAGCAAAATATAAAAAAGTAGAAGATTTGGGTCATCAATCCCCTCTTTTTTCAAATGTACTACAAGAGGTAACAAAAGATAATATTAATCCATTAATTGAATTGTTAATGCAATTGTCAATCACAACAGAAAATGATAATGCTGAAACTGGATGGATTGGTGGAGTATATGGAAAATTACCTATATCTTATGAGTCTAGTAATTTAATATCGTTTCATGATACTGGGGGGATTCTGTTCCTTTTGAAACATCTGACAGAACATAAGGATACACGTAATCATTCTCAATATTATGATCTTTATAATCAGGCAAAACGAGGCTTAAAATCTCTTTCTAATGCATATTATTCACAACAAAACTCTGCATCAGCGTCTATAATTTCAGGATCTAGTTCCTTAAATTTTGTATTGAAACATAATGGGAGTAGATTAAAAGAAGTAGAAGAAGTTGTATCAAGATTTCAATCAGAGGAAGTACCTTGTGGAGACATATTTAATGGCTTAGCAGGTATAGGTCTCATGTTGGCATCGTTTTCGGACACAGCAGATGAGCTCCTAAAGATAATTTATCATAAAATTAGTAATGATAAACAATTAAGTAACTTATCTAGTGATGGAATAGCTCATGGTAATTTAGGGATTATATGGGCTAAATTTAGAATATCTTATGCCTTAGGTAATTTGGAAGAATGCAGGGACCTATTTAAACAGACTTTACAAATATCTTTCCCGAATACAGTTAATGCTTCAGGATGGTGCAATGGAAATGCTGGATTGTTAATGGTCTTAGCTGAAATGGCAAGAACATTAAAGGAACAGTTAGACCTTTATGAATTAGCTAAGAAATCAATAATATTACCAGAAAATGGACCTGTAGATTTGTCTATATGTCATGGAGTTGCTGGGGTACTTCAATCCCTTTTGTTTGCCCATGAAGCTTTTGGAGATTCATGGTACCTATCCCTCGCAAATCAGTATTGGTTAAATGCCTTAGATTTGGCTAATGCTCATGGATTTTATACTGGAGAAAAGAATAGAGACTACTTGTTAGGGTACTTTCTTGGTTGGAGTGGCGTAGCAGATTCTGCTCTTCTATTGGAGATGTCTAACAATGGCGAGCATGTTTGGTTTCCAATTAATCTTAGCTCTGTTGCATATCAACAAAATAATATGTCTAAGGAGTATAAAGAGTGCGTGCATTAGTAGCAATTAATTCAGATAAGAAAGATTCAATAGAATATACAGATCTTGGGGTTGTTAAATTTGGGGACGTAGACATACTGTTTGGGACAGTCGAATTAGATCAGCCTGTATTCGATGCGGAGGATCCGAAGAACCGTGATTATGTATTAGTAAGAGTAACAGCTTTTTCATGCAATTATCGTGACAAAGCTATATTAGTTGAAAACTATAATTTAATAAAGGAATCCGGAAGATTATTTGTTCCTTTCGGCTCAGAATTTAGTGCAAAGATTGTGTCTGTAGGTAGCGATGTACGTGATTTTTTCATTGGGGATACAGTTATATCTGATTGCACATACCCTGGTAGCGGGCAAGATACCGTCTTACCTGGTGTAGCTACTAATTTTGCATCATTGGGTTGGTTGCGTCTCCATAAGAACAAAATTATAAGAGCACCAGAAAGCCTAGATGATAACGAAGCTGCCTGTTTCTCTTTGGGTGCCCAAACTGCCTCAAGTATGATAAGACGATCTAGATTACTTGAGAACGGTGGAAATCCATTGGTATTAAGTGCGAGATCAAATACGTCACTGTTCATTATCCAGCAATTACTCTCACATGGTATTACTCCACTTTGTTTGTCAACATCAGAGTGGAGTGAGAAGGAAATACATAAAATATCACCTAGCCGTGTGGAATTATTAAATAACGAGATTAATCATAAATCTATTTTTAATCATAAAATCACCCATGTTTTTGATCCGTTCTTCGATATGAACATTGGGTATGCATTAAACTATCTGCAAACTAATGGAACGTATGTCACATGCGGTTTGCGAGACCAACATCCTTTATTATCTACTAAAACACCAAACGATGCTGAGTCGGTTGTCAGGGATGCATTAAAAATGAGTATTCTTAAAAATGTATCTATTTTAGGGAATTGTTTAGGAACAAAAGAAGATTTAGAAAGTGCGATTCAGTTGCAAGATACTAAAGGTAGAGAAATAATTATCGATCAAACTTACCGATTAGAAGAGAGTGTAGACTTTGTACAACGCTCATTTTTTGACCCTTCTCGCTTTGGTAAATGTGTGATGCAGCTATAAAAAGTATATCTCTTTAATAAGTTACTAAAGGCTAATTTAATAAATTAACATAGAGGAAAGCGGAAAATATCTTATGTAAATGAACATATACAAAAAGGGGGACCTTTTCTTGTAGAATTAAGTTATCATAACCAATTCAAAGAAAGAAACCCTTTTTATGAATCAGATTACAACAGGTATTATGCAAGCTCTAGTCCAAAAAGAAGATGCACCAAACATTTCTTTTTTCGTTTAGAAAACGCGGTCAACACGCTCTTAACAAGCGAATTGACCGCGTTTTTAGACTATGAAAAATATCATCGTATTGGATTAAATACAGGCAATTTACGAAATGTTTTTTATGAACCGATACTATGTACAGAGTTTGGAGAACTCTATCTCGTTATTTATCGTAATCGCAATGGTAAAATAAATAAAAATCATCTTGTTAAATTGATTAGTTTCACCCCCACTCTATTATAGAGTAAACATGTACTTTTACTACTGTTAACACATTAATTTATCTTTTACTTACCTTTTAAGAAATTATTGCAGAAATAATAAGTGAATAGAAAACTTATAAGCATTTAACTTTAAGTTATTTTACATAATATAAATTTATTGAAAAATACATAATTAACTTATATTATTTAACGAAGTAAACATATGAACTCTCTTATAAAAATCATAGTTTTACTATTTACTCTATCTGACGACAAAATAGGGTTTTTTCTACAAAGTGTGTAATGACTAACACTATTTTAAATAAAATGTGTTAACTATTACTCTTGTTAATAACATTAAATTAAACTTACTTAAAAAAACTCTATTCCTTTTAATCTCGTATTATTTTCCATAATATTATATAATTTATACATAGAGAGAATAATTGTGGGTTTTTCTACAAAGTATATAATAGTTAACACTGTTTTTAAGAAAACACTTTAAATATTAATTAAAAGGATAGAAGAATTTGATAAATTTAATTCAAATAAAAAAAGCAGCATTCCATGTTTTTTTATCATGGAATGCTGTTTTAATTTTTATTACCGTGAATGCCGTATGTATCACCATACGTACCGTTTGCATTTAATCCTAAACAACGGTTTCCTAATGGGTTGCGAGGATCGCCCCCAGGAATATGTCCTGTATAGTAAGGGTGGTTTTTAATCTTGTTCACGACTTTAAAAAACCCAACAGGTGTTTTATCCCACGTTTTTCCCGTTGCTATTGGATCAACGATTTCAATATATCCATTATGAAAATATGCAAGCTTGTTGTAGTACTTTTTAATGATGATTAAATCTTGATTCGCTGGTTTACTCGTTGCTCCTGTTTTTTTATATTTTTATAAGAAACGAAAAAAGCACCTTCCATTTAGAAAGAGGCTTTTTCGTCACAATCATTTATAAATAAAAACCTAGTTAAGCGACGATTTTGACATACAGAGAAACGCTCTATGACGAAATTAACTTTTATTTTGCGTGTAATTGCCCATTCGATGCAATTTTCAGCACTCTAGACAAATGCTCATTTTCTTGCTTTTATTGGTTCCCGTTGAAAAAGCCAACTTATTTAACAAAAATATTGTTCTCAACTGTCTCCTTGATGAAAATAGAGAAGTTATTATAAAAGCAAAGTAGTTTTCCTTCTATTACAAAATTATTAGTAACCGGAATTCAACTCATAAAAGAAGACATCTCTTTCTTCTGGATATAAGTTTTTAACTCTTATTTCGTTCTAAATAGCTTTCTTTATAACTAACTTATCTCCTATTATTTTAACTTCCAGAATGTCACCGTTATTAATGTTTAAATAATCCCTTAGCTTTTTAGGGATGTTTAAACATTTATCTTTGTTTAATACGCGTGATTGCCCAGTAGAAAAAAGATTTCCTTCTGTAAAAAACTCATATTGGTGTTTTTTTGCAACAATGGTGTCTTGGTCTTTAGTAAAGAACTGTAATTGCATATTTACTTCTAAATCTAAAGATTTTAATAAAAAATTAGGAATCCTTATCTTTCCTTCCTTTATTTCAAGTAAAGATAACTTATTTAATTCAGGTTCTATAAATTCCTTTAGTACACTCGTGGATTTATTCTGTTTTCTTTTTTTGTAGAAAATAATACTCTTGTTAATTAATTTCACTCCTATTTTTTCACATAAGTTCATATCATGTATTTCGCGGAGTATCTTTGGAATTACAATATAACCTAAATGATCAATAGTTCTAATTAAATTGTTTAACTTCATTTTTTTCTTCAAAAATACCGGTGAAGCTTCAATCTGCTTTATAACAAAATAATTTTTGTAGTTAACGAATTGTATTGTAGCAGATGGCTGAATATTAGCATGTTTTAAAAACAGGGGTGATATCTTTACTCTTCCCGTATTATCGATTATTAGGTAATCTTTAGGTAATTCGTTCTCTTTCACTAATAAAAATCCTTTCAAATGTAATTCTATAAACAAAGGTTAACTTTGAATCCACTTACCATTCATTTTTTATGTCTTTATTAGCCCACATATGTTATTAAATGTTGATTTTTCATAAGCTAAATAATTAAATTAAGTTCCAAATTTAGGAAATCAATAAACTTAAAGTAATAATTTTGTCATTATGGGTTATATTACAAATTAATTTGTTTTATAATAGGACAAGTTGTGAAGGAGGAATATTGCAATGAATAATTTAAATCATGATACTACCCTTTGCCAGGAATGGCTAGCTTTAGTTAAAGAAGCGATGAATTCTAACGTTACTCAAGAGGAATTTAAGGAGTTTTTGAATAGAAAATCCCAAGAATTAAATGACCATAAACAACATTAATTATAATTAATGTTGTTTATGGTCAAGGCATCTATTTACTTTCTAAGAACTTCTTAATTCTCTCAATGGTTAATCCCAATTCCCTAGCTTCCTTTATAAGTTTGATCCATTCTTGATTTAGTTCTTGTACTACTAATTGTCCTTTACTGTCCATAAAAATTACCTCCAGATATTCAGGGGGCTCAGCTGCCATAGCCACTTGACCTTAAACCTGTAGCTTTGCGTCCTAGCCTTTCAACTAGTTTGCCTTTATCTCAATATGTAAATTTATAAATATCTTACCATATAATGGGTGTAGAATTATGTCAAAATAAGTCTCGTCATTTATTTTTTAAACCCTTTATAACATATTCTTAATTAATATAAACCGCATTACAGAAACTAAATAAAGAATCTAGCTAACTACTACCGTGCTCCGCATACATCTTTCTTAACAAAGATTTTGCTCGATGAAGCCTCGTCTTAACTGTTCCCACACTAATATTTAAGGGTGTAGCAATCTCTCCATATGGTAAGTCTTTAAAATAAAAATAAGAAATAACATGCTGGTATTTATCTGGTAAATACTTTATTCTTTTGCAAAGCTCTTCATTTTCCAACCTCTCTATTATAAATTGTTCCAAGATGATTGTATTGTTGCTCTGTACGTATTGGGCCATCTCTATATAGTTAGAGGATGTTATTGGTTTGTTCTTTACTCTCCTTAAAAAATCAATACTCTGATTAACGGTAATACGATATAACCATGCATACGCTGAATTTTGACTATCTTTTCCTTCTACCTGTAGAAGTTGATAATACTTAATCCACATCTGCTGTACAATATCTTCGACTATATGGATGAATTTTATTGACTCTGGAATTATTATCCTTTAAACTAAATACAAGTCACTCATTTGAGTGACTTGTATTTGAAGAGTGTGAGGGATTGTATGACTAAAACACCGTCTGGATTTAAGCGTTTAAATGCTGATATTCCCGAAGAACTGTTTAAAGAATTCGCAAAGAGATGTATTGAAGAAGGCGTGAGCAAAAAAGAATTTCTTGTTCAACTTTTGGAAAAAGAACTCTTTAAAGATTCAAAGAAGTAAGGAAGAAAACAAAATAAAAGGGCACTTTCCCTGCCAGGAAAGCACCCCATGTAGAACTCGTAAGGACTTTTATTATAACATGGGTTTCCCTCAAAAAACAGGAGGGTTTTATCATGGATCAAAGTGAAAAGCTTTTAATGGGAATTGAACATGTTTTGAGTGTCGCATCTGATTTAATTGATGAAGTTGCTCGACTAAAAAGTGTAGAAGAAGAATGCAAAATCCTGAAAGAAAAAGTATTTCTCAATCAATTTACCTTTGCTGAACAACAAGTTTTTGAGCTTGCTTTGGTTGGATATTCTGGACGGGAAATGCAGTTGATATTATCCAAAGAAGAAACCACAATTAAAGCACAAAGACAAAATATCATACGCAAATTAGGTGTATCTTCCATGAAAGAAGCCATTGAAAAATTTCAACATTTAGAGTACGAATCACCAAGAAAAATTGTTCAATCTCGATAAACTGACGTGACCTTCAGAGGGACTTAACATCATCAGCATATACACGATAAGTCACCTGTAAAGGGGACTTTATATCCACACTATATACTCAGAAAGGAACCTTAAGGCGTGCACCTAAGTGAATTTCGTGGTATCACGGTGAAGCTAGGCTCTGCCTAGCCCCACACACCCTGTGGGGGCAAAAACCCCTTATGCTCTTCAAGATGTTTTTTACGTTTTTTAT
>Ga0268254_10000532_pt1 | contig 20747 bp, 16 predicted proteins | sample AgamicOrSfrz_FD_200251 | JGI IMG/M metagenome (GOLD analysis project Ga0268254, IMG submission 200251) | Agave microbial communities from Guanajuato, Mexico - Or.Sf.rz (v2) (version 3) | ecosystem: Host-associated > Plants > Phyllosphere > Phylloplane/Leaf | place: Guanajuato, Mexico...
CTTTTTTACTCAATACATGCTGATAAGGAAGGCCTCCAGGGTTAAAGAAAGACAAAGAGTAGCTCGTCAGCGCTTCAAACTCCACATTAGCTGTCTCCCCGCCAAATGAAGGACTTAAAGACCACCCGGAAGGATATTTCTTTTGAAGTTCTCTTGTATTTTTCATTGGATCTTCAGAGAATGTCACGTTAAGCTTTGTTGGATCCCAAAACGTTTCGTTCATCACAAACACGACGTTTGGTTTGACTTCAGCCTTGCTTTCTTGTGTTTTCTCTTCCTTTGACTGAATGCGCTTTGCCACTTTTGCCATAGCTTCTTCTGAGTAGTCATCTGGCTCTTGGAGCACATCTGTTTTAACATTTGAAATCATGCCAATAACAGGTCCATTATAGTAATAATTATTTTGCTGATTCCACGGCATCAGCGCAGCATATTGATCATAATATTTTTGAGCAAACGAGTGTTCAAAGAATAAAAATGATTTCATTAAAAAGATGAGCGGCAGAATCATAATAATTCGAAGAAACCATCGAATTTTAATTTTCGGCAAGAAAAACCAAAGAGCGATCAGTACGACAATAGATCCAATAACTCCTATTACAATGGGAATTGAAATCGAATCTTTAATCATTGGAATAACTTCTTTTAACTGACTGGCCTGAATAAAATCGTTCGGGAACAACGGTTCATTTCGAAAGATTTTTTTATAATAGTTTACAAGAGCTAAAATAAAATACAGAACAAAGGTAATTCCAGCTCCTAAATAAGCTTCCCCTACTAGCATAATGATTGCTAGTGTTAACAGCGAAAGTAAAAATACCGTAAAAAGATAGCGTTCGGGATATACTTGCATCCACTCTATTGTTTTGCCTGGATTATGTATATCAATATGATAGATAACAAAAACCATAGCAGAAACGGCTGCTACGGCAATTGAAAACACAATTGCCGTAAAAATGGCATACCACTGCGAACCTTGTATTCTCTCTATCTGATTAAATTGAAGTAGCAAATAGAAAGTGAGCGCCCATAAGATGAGTGAGCATCCCCCTATTAATACTACGAACCCAGCTGTATGGATTTGGGCCCAGTCAAACAATATTTTTGTGTTATTTGATACATTAAACATAACAACACTGTATAAAAAAACGCTAAGCAGGCCATACGCTGCCAGCATTGGCAAAGAACGATACAAATGTTTAAACATAACCTTGAGCCTCCTATTTACAATATCTTAACACTTTTAATTTGATTTTAACATTCCTATCTCTCTCGCTTTCACGCCTAATTTTCCCATAATCATACCACTAACATTTCCCGAGAAATTCCACACAAAAAAAGCCCGCTTTTCTTATGAAAAGACGGGCCTCTTAGCCGTTTTATACGTATGTAAAAATTGCTGTTATGAACGCTCTTTCACTGCTTCTGCTTTTAGCAAATCACGAATTTCTGTTAAGATCTCTTCTTCTTTTGACAGAACAGCCACTTCTTCCTCTACTTTCTCTTCTTCTTTTCTCTTAAAACGATTAAAGAAACGAATAAATAAGAAAATCGAGAATGCGACAATTAAGAAATCAACAATTGTTTGAATAAAAGATCCATATAATACCGTAGCTTTTCCAACTGTGAAGGATAAATCTTTAAAGTCTATCCCTGCTAACAACAAACCAATCAGCGGCATAATAATATCATTTACAAGAGACGTGACAATTTTTCCAAATGCCGCTCCAATAATAACCCCGACAGCTAAATCTAATACGTTTCCACGTAAAGCAAACTCTTTAAATTCTTTAAGCATCTGTTTCTTTCACCTCCTGCCCTTCATTTCAAACTTTCATGATAATACATCCTAAATTAAACAGACAAGGTGCATTTTCATTTTTCTCTTTTTTATGAGATATGTACCAGACCTTTAGTTGTATTTCTGCCCAGATTTTCACTTTATATTCGCTTATAAATAAAATGCACTTTCAGTTTTCATTCAGGAAAGATTCATATTCAGTCCATTTTCCTTTTATACACTAATAGCATGTAATTCATCAAATATGTAAACGAACAATAGAGGAGATGGCTAGAACGTGAGAAAAATTATACTGCGAGCAGCTGCTTTATGCCTCGCAGCTATTATCAGCATTTCTTATACAGCAAGTGCGGCGAATGCAAGTGAAAACGCAGCAAGTGGAGATTTAATTATTATTAATAAAAAAACAAATCAGCTTGCTTATTTTCATAATGGAAAGTTAGAAAAGACGTATTCAGTAGCTACGGGAAAAACATGGAGCGATACGCCGGTAGGCTTTTTCAAGATTGTTAACAAAATTAAAAATCGCCCTTACTATACAGGGCATATTGCAGGAGGCGCTTCTAATAATCCTCTTGGCTCTCGCTGGCTAGGGCTTAATGCAAACGGCACAACCGGCGACACATACGCTATTCACGGCAATAACTCAGAAGATAGCATCGGCAAATATGTAAGCCACGGCTGCGTACGAATGCATAATGCGGATGTCGAAGAATTATTCAATAAAGTGGCAGTAGGAACATCTGTAACTATTACGTATTCATCCAAAACCTTTGAAGAGCTGGCAAAAGTATACGGCTACGGACAGCTATGAAAAAATAAAAGCTTATCCAAGAAATCTGGATAAGCTTTTATCCTTCTCTATTCCCATACATGAGCTCCGTACTGTGTGAATATAGCTCAATAATATTCCCAAACGGATCTTCACAATAAACCAAGTAATAAGGTTTTCCAGGTCTTGTATTCCATACTTGGCTTCGCTTTTTACCACCTGATTGTTCGATTTTATCCGCTAACTTTTCCACGTCCTCGGCTATTAAACACATGTGAAAATAACTTTGATACTGCTCATCGCTGTCTTTTAATACAAGAGGCATTTGCGGCTTATTAAATTCAAACAGTTCAATGCCTACCTGGTTGTCAGCTGTCATGTGAGCATTTTTCATTTTTTTGATATGAGACCCCAGTAAATCTTGAGTCATATTTTCAGCTTTTTCTTCCTCCGCATTAAACGTATAAGGACCGGCAATCAGCTTAAAACCTAAAACTTTTCCATACCACTGCACGGCTTCTTCTACATCAGGTACAGCTAATCCAACGTGCGTAATAGCTACCATTTTATCACCCTCCTATACACAAACATTCCCTTTCTGCTAAAAGAAAAACAGCCCATTTAAAATGGACTGTTTACACGCACTAAATTCATTCACGATTTTAAAGCATTATATTGAGCAATGATTTCTTTTGTTAAATCATTACTTGCCTCTAACCCACTAATCTCTTTTAATACATACTTAATGCCATACTCATGAATATTCGCTTGAAGCTTCATAGCCTCTTTATCTTCTTGCGGGTCAAATAAAAGCGCAGCGGCGATAGCCTTTGCTAAGTAGGTATAAGAAAGGCCCGCTTTTTTTGCTTCTAGCGCCGGACGAATCAAACGATCTTGAGGTCCAAGCTTGCGAATGGGCGCTCTTCCTACCCTTTTAACTGAATCATTTAAATGAGGATTTTTAAAGCGCTCAATGATTTTAGTAATATAGGCTTCGTGTTCCTCTCTATCTAAGTCATATCTTTTAATTAGATAGTTTCCTGTTTCTTGTAGCGTTTGCTGTACTTGTTCATAAATATCTGAATCTCTTAACGTTTGATCAATTGTTTCTTTTCCTATTAAATAACCAAAATATGCAATTACCGCGTGTCCCGTATTCACTGTAAATAACTTTCTTTCAATAAAAGGAGCAAGGTCAGGCACAATCGTCATTCCTTCTACAAAAGGAATATCTTCAGGTGCCTCTACTACCCATTCATAATAGGATTCTACTAAAACATCAAGCGAACCTTGGTTATGTTGAATAGGCACGATACGATCTACAGCTGAATTAAAGAAAAAGACCTTATTTATCATATGAGCTTTTGTCTCTTCATCCAGCGCGTCAAAAATATAGCCTTTTAATAAATCTGTCGCAGAGATTTGATTTTCACATGCAATCATATATACATTTTCGTCGCTTGTTTTTACACGTTCAGCCAAACCTTTAGCAATTAAAGGAGCAATTCGCGGCAGAACGTTCGGTCCGATGGCCGTCGTAATGTACGTTGCTTCTTTAATCGCTTTAATGACCGCTTGTTCTTGTGTCAGATTATTTAAACCAGATACGTTTTGAACAGCTAATGTCTCGGGATGCTCTGCGGCTGTTATTACGTTATACCCTTTATCTGCGTTTAACTGATTAATAACCTTTTCAGCAATATCTACGAATGTGACGTGATAGTTGCTTTGAGAAAACAATGCCCCAATGAATCCTCGACCAATATTGCCTGCTCCAAAATGAACTGCTTGCTTCACAAAAATCATTCCTTTATCAAATTATTTCGAAGGTACTCATGAAACGTATCCTCTAGCTTTTTGCGAATTATCTCTTCGTTCGAAGACGAAAAAATCATCATTGCTTCATGGTCTTCAATTAAACTGGTACTAATTAAACTTAAAATTTCTTGCTGTGCTTCACTTAACTCTTCAGGTGCGAGCATTAATAGAAGGTTACGCGCCTGCATGTTTGTTCCGTCCATACCTTTAACTGTGCAAGGCTGTTCTAAATGTGAAACTTGAAAAATCAGCTCTTTCACGTGATGTTCACGGCAATGGAACAGTGCCATACTCGTTTGCGGAATGCCTAAACCGCCTTTGTTTTCTCGTTCCTTAAGCTGATGAATAACGCAGCTGGCATTGGTTATTAAACGTTCTTTTTCAGCAGCGCGTACTACGTGCGAAATCACTTGATCGTGACTCACTTCATCCGAAAATCGATACATCCTAAGGTTTTGAAGAATTGATTCGATACTTCCATGCACATCTTTAATTTGCTTCATCGTTTCCTCAAAAGACGGTTTTTCTGTAGAAGCGGTCTTACTTTTATATTGGAACGAACGATAGTCCTTATCTTTGGTTAACTTGTGAATGTTTTTCTGTAAAAAATTCTGGACGGATTGAATATCCTCTTCCGTTAAGAGTGGATTGACTAAAATGTAATCGACATTTAAAAAAGGCAGTCTTATTGTTGAAATCACTACGTCATACCCTTCAAGCGCGGCTTCTTTGATTTCTTTTACCGATTTAATGACAACTGAATTAATCTCCGGAATCTCTTTACGAATACGGCTAGCTAACATTTTCGAGGTACCAATTCCAGTTGGACAGACAATCAGCGCCTGAATTTCCATGACTTCTTCTTTTAGCACTAACGTTGAACCAAAATGCAAAACAAGATATGCTACTTCATCATCTGGAAAAACTAAATCCGGCAGCTCTTGATCGATACTGTTTCTCACAGCCATAAATAAAACAGGGTACTTTTTCTTAATCTCTTCTGTTAATGGATTAAAAAGCTCCATTTTTTGCTTAAGACGAAAAATTGCCGGTTCCATATGAGCAAGCAGCCCTTGGTAAAGGGAAAAATCACCGGTTAAGTCGGTGTTAAGCTGAACAGAAACGTGAGCAATCATATTCTTAATAATCTGCCCAACCACTACGCTGTCGTAATATACGTCTCTAGTAGTTTGGAACTTTGCTGCACGCAGCCGCACTGCTAAGAAATGAATATCTTTTTCTGTAAAAGAAAGAGAAAATACCCGTTCAATTTCGCGGCAAATATCCTTCATTAAGAACATTTCACTCGCCAGCTCTTCCGTTTGGCCGCCGTCGTCTTCTAGATACATTTGCTTTTTCGTTCGCTGTATCATAATGCAAATATGAACAATGAGCCCTATATAATCGCTGTCAGCCAGCTTAGAATGATGCTGATTAATCGCTTGATGTACAATTCTGTCTACTTCTGCCAAATAATCCGGATAAAAATAATGCAAAATTGTTTCATCCGTATGCTGCTGATCTTCTGCTAAAAACAAGCACTCAATTAACTCTTCATTAAAGTGAACAAGAAAATAATTAGCTAATGCTTTTCGTTTATTGGCTTCAGTAGCTTGAACCTCTACTCCCACCCCTCTTTTTCGATGAAGGAGAACGTCAAATGTGGTTAACCACTCTGTTAATTCATCTAAATAAGCAGTTAGTGTAGTGATACTTACTTCTAAGTCTTTAGCCAGCGTTTGTAATTTAAATGAATCTCCTTCTTCTAGAAGAAGAATTAAAAGAATTAATTTTCTTTCCTGTGGAGACTGATCCGTCGTTTTAATCTTCATCAGCTCTTGGATAAGACGAAAAATTTGTTCATTTTTACCTTCAATCATTAGTCCTTCATCTTGTGTACGAATCAGCTTCAAATCAAATTTTTCAAGTATTGATTCAATTGCCTTCAAATCTCGGTGAACGGTTCTTACACTTACATTCAAAAAAGTAGCAAGTGTAAGGGCTGTATGCTTTCCTGCCGTTTTAATAATTAACTCAATGATTGATTTTTCTCTTGAAGTAATAAACAAGAACATCAACTCTTTTCTTATTTATAAACAAAGGATAAAAAGGCATCTTCATGCCTTTCTATCCCGTTAGTTACTTTGAATAATAGCCATTAATTCTTTAGCTGATTTGGCATGAACCATCTTTTCAATATTGTCCATATCAGAACATGTAATCGCGATACCAGATAAAATTTCTAAATGAGTGCCGTCTTTTCCGGCAATTCCAAAAATCAAACGAACTTTCTCACCATCAAAATCAACGCCTTCTGGCACTTGAATCACTGTAAAACCCGATCTTAAAACGTTCTTTTTCGCTTCTTCCGTACCGTGCGGAATCGCTACGTCATTTCCCATATAAGTAGAAGTCATATTGTCGCGCTCAATCATCGCTTCAACGTAGTTTTCTTCTACATATCCGCCTTTTACTAACACGCTCCCTGCAAATCGAATTGCTTCTTCCTTAGAAGAAAAGTGGTGATTCAAGAAAACGTTTTCTTCTTTTAATAAACCATCATTACTATCTGTATTATTTTCTGCAGATACTCTTTTTTCTTCTTCCGCTTTAGAAGTAGTATGATCATTTTTTAGTTGATCAATTAGTTTGTCATATTCCGGACTAGATAGAAAATTATCAACCGAGATATGATACGCATCTGGAACTTTGTTTTGAGCTCTTGGCGTTAGCTCTTCCTGTGTAATAACGATTTGAGCATCACTTGGAATATTACTGATGGCTGTATTCGTTACCGAAATATTTAAATCTGCTTGTTTAACTTTCTTGCGAAGAAGAGAGGCGCCCATCGCACTCGATCCCATACCTGCGTCACAGGCAAAAACAATTTTCTGAACGCTTGCTGGTACTTCTCCTTGCTGTTTTGTAAAGCTTCCTGCTACAGAGCTCTTCTTGCCTTTCATCTCTTGCATTTTGCGAGCTGCTTCATCCAAACCTTCTGTTTGCTTGCCCGTTTTTAAAATTAACGAACCTACAATAAACGATACGATGGCTGCAACGAGAACACCGGAGATATTTGCAACATAGCTGCCTGCATTACCTGGTGTAGCAGCTAAAATAGCCAAAATACTTCCTGGTGAAGCAACCGCTTGTAAGCCTCCGCCTAAAAGAACAAATGTAAATACGCCGCTCATTCCGCCTAAAATAGCCGCAATGATTAGAAGCGGACGCATTAAAACGTAAGGGAAGTAAATTTCGTGAATTCCGCCAATAAAATGAATGATGGCCGCTCCCGGCGCTGACTGTTTTGCTGTTCCTTTTCCAAAGAAGCAATACGCTAACAGAATTCCTAACCCCGGACCAGGGTTTGTTTCTAATAACAATAGAATGGACTGTCCATTTGTTCGAATTTGTTCTGCTCCGATCGGAGATAAGATACCGTGATTAATAGCATTGTTTAAGAATAAAATTTTAGCTGGTTCAATTAGAATACTTGTAAGTGGAAGAAGGCCATGTGCAACCATCCAATCTACACCCACTACAAGCGCGCCTGTAAATCCGTCCACGGCTGGACTAACTCCTAAAAAGGCTAGAATTGCTAGAATTCCTCCAAGAATACCTGCTGAGAAATTATTAATTAACATCTCAAATCCTGTTTTGACTTTACCTTCAATAAACTGATCAAACTTCTTGATGATATAACCGCCAAGCGGTCCCATAATCATAGCGCCTAGAAACATCGGAATATCAGATCCAACGATGACGCCCATGGTCGCGATAGCACCTACAACGCCTCCGCGCTGATCGTGTACAAGCTTTCCTCCTGTATAGCCGATTAGCAGCGGAAGCAAATACTTGACCATTGGATCCACTAGTTTGGCAAGGCTTTCATTTGGAAAAAAGCCTGTTGGAATAAATAAAGCAGTAATAAGTCCCCATGCAATAAATGCTCCGATATTTGGCATAACCATTGAACTTAGAAAGTTCCCAAACTTTTGTACAGCTACTTTTATATTAGATTGAGCCATTTGCTCTCTTCCTTTCTCTACGTGATGATACTTTAATCGTAAGAGATTAAACGCTTTCATTCAATGAATAGGAAAACTAACTTTGTCGTACCACGGACAGACAAAGCTTTTAATTACATAAAAAAGCAGCTGAACTGTAAAAGTTCAGCTGCTTTCTAACTTAATATTTATCTAATTCACTTACAGGAGATTGAATAATAACCGGATTTTTCTCTGGATTTAACCATTTTAAAATAGAGACAACTTGTTCTTTAGAAGTAGCCGTACATCCTGCGGTATAATTTGTTCCTACATGGAAGAAGATTGCACTTCCCTTTCCTGGCGTTCTAGATTCGTTATAATTAATGACAAACCCATAGTCGTAAGCCGGGATGTCCATGTTCTCAGCGCTCGTCCAGCGGCCATTAGCCGGCTTTTGCTGCCACGTATTATATAGAGAGCTTTTTGAATCGTCTACCCACACATCATTTGCTGTAATCTTTCGATATGGAAGCTTAGTTCCAGGGTTTGCATAGCGTCCGAATGCTGTGCCAATTGTATATTTCCCTGTCGGAGATTCCATATCTCCTTCTTTTTTCGATAAAGCGAATCCTTTTTGTCCAAGTACACCGTTCGCAGTTAAAACTTGCTTCCATTTCCCATCAACTTTTTCAAACGTTTGAATTTTAGCAGACTTCGTATCGTAGTTATCTGCTGTAACCAAGATGACTTGCTGAGCGTTACCTAACGTTTTAAAAGAATCGACTACGAGCTTTGGAGACGCTGTAGCTGAAGCCTGTACATAGTCACTGCTTACATAGCCTGTGCGGCCGTTGTAATTAATTTTGTACCAGCTTCCGCTTTTGCTCACCACAGACAGCTTCTGGCCTTTTGTCACGCTTCCTATGGATGCATAATTGGTGCCTGCTCCGCTTCTTACATTCAGCATGCTTGCCGTTACTGTGTACGTTGTGCTTTCTGCTGATAGAGTTGTTGTTCCTGATGCTTGTACATAATCGCTGCTTACGTAGCCCGTGCGGCCGTTATAGTTAATTTTGTACCAGCTTCCGCTTTTGCTCACCACAGACAGCTTCTGGCCTTTTGTCACACTTCCTATGGATGCATAGTTAGTGCCCGCTCCGCTTCTTACGTTCAGCTTGCTTGCCGTTACTGTGTACGTTGTGCTTTCTGCTGGTGGAGTTGCTGTTCCTGATGCTTGTACATAATCGCTGCTTACATAGCCCGTGCGGCCGTTATAGTTAATTTTGTACCAGCTTCCGCTTTTGCTCATCACAGATAGCATTTGATCTTTCACTACGCTGCCGATGATCCCGTAATTCGTTCCCGCTCCGCTTCTCACATTTAGCTTGCTTGCCGTTACTTTATATGTAACTGTCGCTGCATATGCCTTTTCTTGATTTCCCCCGATTGAGCCAAAGCCAGGCGTTACAGCCGTTGCAAGTGTAGCTGTTAACGCCATCCCCACCATTATTTTTTTCAACTGCTTTCCCTCCATTTATCTCTTATAAAATTCTACTATTTTCTATTCTTAATTCATTATCTTACCATATTCGAAAAGAAGGGAAAGGGTCAATAGATGCTTTTCACATGGCCTATAAAAAAAGACAGACCTCTTTGATAGGTCTGCCTCTTTCACTATTATCCTAAATCAACGTTGTGATATACTTGCTGCACATCTTCTAGGTCCTCTAATGCATCAATCATTTTTTCAAACTGAGCTTGTGCATCTTCAGGAAGAGTTACATCATTTTGAGCAAGCATCGTTTGCTCAGCTACTGTAAATTCCGTAATACCAGCATCGTTGAACGCTTTTTGTACCGCATGGAATTGATCTGGATCAGCATAAACAATTACAGAATCTTCTTCTTCTAAAATGTCACGCACGTCTACATCTGCTTCCATTAACAGTTCTAGCGTCTCTTCTTCATCCTTACCTTCTACACCAATAACAGCTGTTGGATCAAACATGTACGCTACTGATCCGCTTACTCCCATATTACCGCCGTTTTTACCAAAAGCAGCACGCACGTCTGAAGCTGTTCTGTTTACGTTATTCGTAAGAGCATCTACGATAACCATTGAGCCATTTGGTCCAAAACCTTCGTAACGAAGATTATCGTAATTTTCTTCTGATCCGCCTTTTGCTTTTTCAATCGCACGGTCAATAATTGCTTTTGGCACATTGTATGTTTTCGCGCGTTCTAATACAACTTTTAACGCTTGGTTTGATTCTGGATCTGGCTCGCCTTGTTTCGCAGCCACATAAATCTCACGGCCAAACTTGGCATATATACGACTTGTATTAGCATCTTTTGACGCTTTCTTTTCTTTAATATTGTTCCACTTACGGCCCATATTGTTTCACTCTCTTTCAAAATTGAATCTAATAAAATAAATAGGCAATGATATATCCGTCTTTATTATACATCAATTCCCTCTTATCTTTCGAGTTTAATACCTAAAAAAGACAAGCAATTTTTTGGTATATTTCATTAACTAAATAAATGAGAAAACCATTTGATAACCGGCTGAATGATTTTTGTATATACATTTTTAAGCGGTTTGTATATACATCTCATCCAAATCCACCGTAAAGGATAGTAGATCATATGAATTACGATCCACTTAACTCCTTTCCAGAAACAGAGGAATATACGCTGACAAAATGAAACCACAGGAATAACAATTTCATTGTAAAATGGCAGCACAACATATTTCCAAAAAAGATAACAAGGGTAACAAACTAGATACAACACAGGGTATAAAACGTACTTCCATATAAATCTAGTTATAGGCAAAAAACATCGTTTCCAAACGAAGAGAATAAAAGGATAGATGAGGACACTCCATAGCCAAGAAATAGGATAAACGAACAAGAAACGTATAATGTATCTCCAAATGAAATCAATTACAGGTTGAATAATTCTTGTTCCTATCCATATGAGGGGCTTAGCGATAAAATATATCCATAGCTTACACAAAATTTGAAATACAAAATAAAAGGGAAAATACAAGACAAAAAAGATGCCTCGCAACACGTACTTTATACTTTGAGCCAATCCACTAATGCTTTCCACATCCTTTTTAATAGCTGAGGTTCGTTCCTTTACCTATTTCATTATATAAAATAAATGGAGCAAGCAAATATATTTTTTAGCTCAATGAAACTTCTAGCATAAACGGTGTTTGTTCTCTTTCTCAGACATACAAAAACACCCTTCTATAATAGAAGGGTGTCTAGAACCTTATTATTCTACAGTAACTGATTTAGCTAAGTTACGTGGTTTATCTACATCGCAATCGCGGTGCAATGCAGCGTAGTAAGAGATTAATTGTAAAGGAATAACCGCTGCTAGTGGTGAAAGTGTTTCGTGAACTTTCGGAATCACGTAGCGATCTTCTTCTGTTTCTAATCCTTTCATTGAAATGATACAAGGATTAGCTCCACGTGCTACTACTTCTTTTACGTTACCACGGATGCTTAAGTTTACATGCTCTTGTGTTGCTAATGCAATAATTGGCGTATTGTTTTCAATTAAAGCGATTGTTCCGTGCTTAAGCTCTCCTCCAGCAAATCCTTCTGCTTGGATGTAAGAGATTTCTTTTAGTTTTAACGCACCTTCTAAACCTACATAATAATCGACAGAACGTCCAATAAAGAATGCGTTGCGAGTTGTTGCTAAGAATTGAAGAGCAATACTTTCCATTTCTTCTTTATCGTCGCAAAGTACTTCCATTGTGTTTGCTACGATTGCTAACTCTTGAACTAAATCAAATTCTAATTCAATGCCGCGTGTTTTTGCTGTTACAGCCGCTAGAATTGATAGCACTGCTAATTGAGCTGTATAAGCTTTTGTTGATGCTACAGCAATTTCCGGACCTGCATGAAGTAATAATGTATAATCAGATTCACGAGATAATGTTGATCCCGGAACGTTTGTGATTGTTAACGCTTTGTAACCTAGTTCTTTAATTTGAACTAATACTGCACGGCTGTCAGCTGTTTCTCCACTTTGAGAAATAAAGATAAACAATGGCTTTTCAGATAAAAGCGGCATGTTATAAGAGAATTCACTTGCTACGTGCACTTCTACTGGAACCTTCGCCCACGTTTCAATGAATTGTTTACCTACTAGGCCTGCATGATAGCTTGTTCCACATGCTACGATATAGATGCGGTCTGCTTCATCCATTGCTCCTAAAATGTCTGCATCAATGTGCAGTTCATTGTTCTCATTTTGATACTCTTGAATGATTTTACGAACAACTAAAGGCTGCTCGTCAATTTCTTTTAACATATAGTGAGGGTACGTACCTTTTTCAATATCACTTGCATCAAGCTCTGCTGTATAAGGTGCTCTTTCTACCACTTCACCATCAAGCGTTTTAATTGTTACGCCTTCTTTTGTAACAATTACTGTTTCTTTATCCATTAATTCTACGTACTGATCTGTTACTTGAAGCATTGCCATAGCATCGCTCGCTACAACGTTAAATCCTTCGCCAACACCTACAAGAAGCGGGCTTTTGTTTTTAGCTACGTAGATTGTATTTTTATCTTCGTTATCAACAAGAGCTAGTGCATAAGAACCGTGAAGCAAGCTCACTGTCTTACGGAACGCTTCTTCTACATCTAAGCCTTCTGCTGCGATTTTTTCAATTAACTGAACGATTACTTCTGTATCCGTTTCGCTTTTGAACGTTACATCTTGTAAATATTCACGTTTCAAAATAGCATAGTTTTCAATTACACCGTTATGCACAAGTGTGAAGCGTCCAGATGTACTTTGATGCGGGTGAGCATTTTCTTGGCTTGGTACACCATGAGTTGCCCAACGCGTATGACCGATACCTGCTGGTGCTACAACACTGTTATCTACTGCCTGACGCAATTCTGCAATACGGCCTTTTTCTTTGAATACGTGTACGCCTTCATTGTTAACAACTGCAATACCCGCTGAGTCATAGCCACGATATTCTAACTTTTCAAGACCACGTAATAAAATTTCTTTCGAATCTTCTGTTCCAATATATCCTACAATTCCGCACATAGATAAAATCCTCCTTCATGTATGAAAAGAGAGTCTCTTTTCATCATCAATGATTATCATCTCAATGCTTTTGTCCAATAAGTCACCTCATTGTTTTTCACATCAAGTTTTCGGCCGTGATAATCAACAACCGGGAGGCATCCGCCGATACTTCGATAAACCTCCTCCTCGTCAACTAAGTCGTTTCCGTCCCTTTACTTAGTTCAGGCGCTTTGTATTCACTTTTAAACTAGATTGTTCACTCCTTTACATAAATTAAGAGACGAACAGATTTAATATTACAATAAGAAGTGAGAAAACGTCAATTATCTTCTTTACTATCTGTAAAAACAGCCTTTAGCATTAGATAATTTCCAAGAATTTTTCTCAACAATATAAAAATATGCATAAGCAGCTTGAAACGTCACCGCTTATGCATATAATTAATGAATTACTCTAAGCCCATTTCTTCTTTTACTACTTCTACGATACGCGTTACATAAGTTTCACATTCTTCTTGTGTTTGTGCTTCAACCATCACACGTACTAACGGCTCTGTTCCTGAAGGGCGTACAAGTACTCGGCCATTACCGTTCATTTCTTTTTCCACTTCTTCAATAACCACTTTTACCTTCTCGTTATCTGTAACATGATGCTTATCTGTTACTTTTACATTTACAAGAAGCTGAGGATATTTCTTCATTTCAGCTGCTAATTCTGATAAAGGCTTTTTCGTTGCTTGCATAATGTTTACAAGCTGAATAGCTGAAAGCATACCGTCACCTGTTGTGTTGTAATCTAAGAAAATAATATGACCTGACTGTTCTCCACCTAGGTTATATTGATTAGCTTTCATTTCTTCTACTACATAACGGTCTCCTACACCAGTTTGTGCACTTTCAATCCCGCTAGCTTCTAGTGCTTTATAGAAGCCTAAGTTACTCATAACGGTAGAAACAAGCGTATTTTTCTTTAAACGTCCTTGTTCATACAAGTATTTTGCACAAATGAACATGATTTGATCACCGTCTACAATCTCGCCTTTTTCATCGATTGCAATTAAACGATCTCCGTCTCCATCAAATGCTAACCCAACATCCGCTCCTTTTTCTTTTAAGAAGGCACTTAATGCTTCCGGATGTGTAGATCCTACACCGTCATTGATGTTTAATCCGTTTGGAGATGCCCCCATTGTAGAGATATCTGCATCTAGATCTGCAAATAAATGTGCTGCTAAAGATGACGTTGCCCCGTGCGCACAGTCTAATGCCACATGAATACCTGAGAAGTCTTCATCAACCGTTTGTTTTAAGTATTGAAGATATTTTTGTCCACCTTCGAAGTAGTCATTTACCTGACCTAAGTCTCCCCCAACAGGTCTTGGTAATTGATCTGTGTCACTATCCATTAACGCTTCAATTTCATTCTCTTGGGCATCTGAAAGTTTAAATCCATCTGGACCAAAGAATTTAATTCCGTTATCTTGAACTGGGTTATGCGAAGCAGAAATCATGACTCCTGCTTGTGCGCCAAGTGCTTTTGTTAAATACGCTACCCCTGGAGTTGAAATAACACCTAGTCGCATAACTTCTGCTCCAATTGAAAGCAATCCTGCAACAAGCGCTCCTTCTAACATATGACCAGAAACGCGTGTATCGCGTCCGATTAATACTTTTGGTCGCTCTGAATCTTTTGTTAGAACGTAACCACCTAAGCGTCCAATTTTAAAAGCAAGCTCAGGAGTTAATTCACTATTGGCAACTCCTCGTACTCCGTCTGTTCCAAAATACTTACCCATTAATTTTCTCTCCTTCATGTCAAAACATTTAGTTTCCTGATGTATTATCTGTCTGTCCATCTACGGGTGTAGAATTTTCATCACTTTGATTACTACTGTCGTCACCAGTTTCTGTACTATCTGTTGGTGTATCTGTATTGTCTTCAGGTGTATCAGTCTCTTCGTTTGGTTTATCAGCTGAATCACCTGAATCACCTGAATCACCTGAATCAGCTGAATCACCTGAATTTCCCGTCCCAGGATTTGTTCCTGATCCAGTTCCCGTGTCTGGCTTTGTTTCTTTATCGCTCGTGCTTCCACTTGTTTCTTTATCTGTTTGCTCATCATTTGTCCCTGATTGTTTTTTCGCTGTTACACGAACTTTTGCCTGTTTAGTCGATAGAGTTGATGTAACGGAGTCGGGACTATTTATTATAATAGGAACCGTGTGCTCCCCGGCAGATAAATTCCCTACATTCGCTGACAAGCTAATGCCGCTTTTCGTCAACTTATCTAAATCAGATTTTGGTCCTTTTACATCCGCATCTACTGAAGTAGGAGAAAGCAGTTCATACGTGTACTTTGAGGATTGACCAGTTAAAGAAACCGGTAAATTCTTAAATGACTTAGTCTCAGCTGCACTTGCATCCGTTTCTTCTGCGTCTTTCTCATCACCTTGTTTGTCTACTTCCACATGAACGGTAATTTGTTTAGGACTTACACTATCTATTCCGTCTGGAACAGGGACGTTCACCTTAATATCTTTAGATTTCGTAATACCGGTAACATCGACTGGAATATTATCAATTTTATCGATTTTTTCTAAAGAATCAGATGGACCGATAATTTTTACTGTATCTGTTTTAGGCTCTAGCTTCGTAATGTTGACACCGTCGCCTGGCGTGCCTTCTTGAATCACATCGATCGGCACTTTTTTACTAATATTTCTCACTGGGATTGTTACATTGACCGTTTCTGGTTGAACTGTTACGTTCAATTTATTTAAATTCTTGTCTAGTGCGACAACAGTTGCTTGTTTCGTCACTGTTTTTGAAGCATTATCTAAATCAATAATAGCTTTCACATAAGCAACTTGATCCAATTGACTTGATGCGCCCGTTACCGTGACGGCTCTTGGACTAACGGTTGCTTCCCCTGCTTCATATCCATTCTTGACCTTGTTTTTATCATAGCTTGCCTCTACTGAAAACTGTTTTGAATCGCGTTCTTCAATTGTTACGTTTACAATATCAGGCTTAACCACTACGTTTAAATTATCAGAGATATTTCGATACTGAACCTTGACTCTATGCTGCCCTAAGCTTAAATTATCAAGGTCAATATAAGCTTGATAATCTTTTTGTAGCTTTGTTTGAGCCAAAATATTTTTAGGACCTTCCAGCGTCATAATAACCGTATCCGGAACACCTCTTACAATTCTGTTCTTCTCATTATAGGATACTTGAACCGGAACATCTGTTAATGTTTCTACTCCAGTGTTGGCAGAACTGCTTCGGTTCAGAATCTTATTTGATGAACTGGCACCATCATCTAAATTAACAGATAAATATAACATGAAGGCTAACAGCAACGCGATAATTTTCATAACCCACGATCGATTCATCAATTTATCCATTCTTCTTCAACCTCCATTGCCAACGAGTGGAAGAAGTTGCTTTAGAAGTTGTGACTAATTCTTTTTCTAGCATTTCTCTCAATGTATCAATTGTCAATTCACGATACAATTCACCATTTTTGGTAACGGAAATGCCTCCAGTTTCTTCAGATACAATAACAGTCACACTATCTGTTACTTCACTTATTCCTACAGCAGCACGATGGCGAGTACCTAATTCTTTTGAAATAAAAGGACTTTCAGATAAAGGTAAGTAACATGCTGCAGCGGCTACTTGATCCCGCTGTAAAATAACCGCTCCATCATGAAGTGGTGTATTTGGTATAAATAAGTTGATTAATAATTCAGAAGAAATATTAGAGTTGAGCGGTATACCTGTTTCAATATAATCACCCATACCCGTCTCTCTTTCGATTGAGATCAATGCACCTATGCGTCTTTTAGCCATATAATGCGTTGCTTTTATAATCGCCTCAATCGTAACGGTACGTTCATCTTCTTCAGGCAAATTACTGCGTGAAAACAAACGTCCTCTCCCAAGTTGTTCAAGCGCTCGGCGCAGCTCTGGCTGGAAGATAATAATGATAGCTAAAAACCCATACGTTAACGCTTGGTCCATTAACCATTGCAGCGTATTTAGTCCAAGGAAGTTACTTATAAAGCGAACAACTAAAATCACCGTGATTCCTTTTAAAAGCTGTACTGCTTTTGTACCTCTTATGACCATAATTAATTTATATATGACGAACCATACCAGGAGAACATCAACAATTTTTCCTAAATATGAGAGGATTGGCAGGTCTCCAATAGGCATCTTCTCACTTCCTCTATATATGTAATAAAGATAACATAACCGTTTTATTATACCATAAAACAAAATTACACTGTAAATTACATCTTATTTTTAAATCCTTGTTCCTATATAATGTAGCCTTCTTTTTATATAAATAAAACCGTCCACTGTTCCTCTCTAACAAGATAAGCGGACGGTTTTATGTTTCAACTATTAAAAGTCAACAGCTTGTTTGGCATGAGTTTTGACGTTATACCATACCCAGTCAAAAATCTTGTCTAACTCTTCAATATTGCCTGTCACTTCTCCTGCAGAAGCTAGATACTTATCACCATGTATAACAGTAACGTTTCCATCTACTTTTCCTTCAATTTTAATATCGCCATTTCTCACAGTAATATCACCTTTGACGGTCTCACCTTTTGGTACAACGACTGTTTTATCGTGAATGACCAAGTTCGGCTGCTTTGAAACAGAAAAGTCTTCATCCGTTTCCCAAGCTGAAAACACGGTGCCGGACATTAACAGCACAAATACAGCAGCTGCACTAAGAATCGGGTGGTTTGTAAACCATCTATTCATTCGAATTCGATTCTTCTCACGTGGTAACCCAGCCATAACACCTGCTGTAAAGTTCATAGGTAATTCTATATGAGAAGTGCTTTGCACAAATGCAATGGTTCTTTTTAACTGATGCATATGCTGCTGACAACCTTTGCATTGATGCAAATGCTCTTTTAATAACAGTTCATTTTCTTTTGTAATATCTCCATCTAAATGCTCATGAATGAGATTTACATACATTTTTGGACATTTCATTCTTAGTTCACTCCTTACAAGTGGCGAAGTCGATTTCTTAAAGCTTCACGTCCTCTGTGAATTCTAGTCTTTACCGTACCAAGAGGCAGGTCTAAAATATCGCTGATTTCTTTTAACGACAGCTCATCTATATATTTTAGGACAATGACAGTTCGATATTTCTCAGGTAGCTTTAATATTTCCGACTGAATGAATTCTTGCAATTCTACTTGCTCTAGTTCTTCCTCTGGTAAGGCCTGATCGGCAGCTATTTGAGAGTACATATTTAACCCGTCGGTCCCGGCTACTTCTGCATCTAAATAATAGTCTGGCTTTTTTTTACGAATTCGATCAATACAAAGATTTGTAGCAATTCGATATAACCAGGTGGAAAACTTTTTACTCGTGTCATAGCTATGAATATTTACATAGGCTCGAATAAACGCTTCTTGGGCAGCGTCTTGCGCTTCTTCCCGGTTTCCTAACATTCGATAACATAGATGAAAAAGTTTATCCTTGTGATATTCTACTATGTCAGCAAACGCATCCTGGTCACCTTTTTTTACTTTTTTTATTTTTCTTTTTAATAATAAATCCATGTAACGGTTACCTCCGCCCATTGCGGGATAGTATATATACGTGTACTTTATCATAAAGTTTCACTTATGCTTAATTATTTTAACAAAAATTTGTCAAATACGTTTAAAAAGATCGTACGTAGGTTATGTAATTAGTATAGATGAAAAGAAGAGGAGTGGAAAGCTTGACTCATACAAAAGAGAACCTTTTGAATCAAATTGAAGAATGCAGAAATAACATGGTCACTCTTGCAGCAGAAAACCCTTTATCATCACTAACAGTAGTGAGAGTCAGTTCAGAGCTAGATGGTTTATTAAATGAATATGAAAAGTTTTTCTCTATATAAAGAAGCTCTCGAATCCGAACTAAGAGCTTCTTTTTTTTATCTTGATATATATTTCATGTACCTTTTGGTAGGTACTAATGTTTTATACTAATTTCTCTCCTAAAAGTGAGCCCATTAATGCAACAGCTACTGTAGCTGTTTTATTCCGTTCATCTAAAATAGGATTCACTTCCACAAACTCAGCAGAAGTGATTAGCTGAGATTCTGCTAACATCTCCATAGCTAAATGACTTTCTCTGTAGCTTATTCCACCGATGACCGGCGTTCCTACTCCAGGTGCATCATGTGGATCCAATCCATCTAAATCGAGTGATAGATGAACGCCATCTGTTTTATCACGCAAATATAAAATTGTTTCTTCCATTACTTTTGTCATACCCATTCGATCTATCTCATGCATCGTATACACTTTAATCCCTTTTTCCTTTATTAACTCTTTTTCTCCTTCATCTAAAGAACGTGCTCCGATAATCACAATATTTTCAGGCTTGACTTTAGGTGTATAACCGCCAATTCGAGTCAATGCGTCGTCTCCTATACCTATACTTGCCGCCAATGGCATACCGTGAATATTTCCTGAAGGAGACGTATCTGCTGTATTCAAATCTCCGTGTGCATCATACCAAATCACGCCCAAGTTTTTATAATGACGACTTACTCCTGCTAGTGTTCCGATAGCGATGCTGTGATCTCCCCCTAGCACTAAAGGAAACCTTTTATTTGTAATAACATCACTTACGGTCTGAGCAAGCCTCTCGCTAGCATCTGCTACAGCTTTTAAATTCTTTAAGTTTGTATTTTCATCACTATGTACTCGTTCAGCTAAGGCAATTTCAATATTCCCTTTATCTTCTACACTATATCCAATATTCTCGATGCGTTCAATAACACCTGCATATCGTATCGCACTTGGCCCCATATCGACCCCTCGGCGAGTTTGACCTAAATCCATTGGTACTCCAATAATTGAAAGCTTATTCATAATATGTCCCCCCATCACAAATGTTGCTACTCTCCTATTGTAACGGCTAAATGAGCGATGGCTCAACTCGACACTTTTTTGAATATATATACAATTCTAATTTGTAAAAACTACACAAAAAAACCTTTAAGCAAATTGCTTAAAGGTTGTACGTTTATATGTATGGTGGAGCCTAGCGGGATCGAACCGCTGACCTCCTGCGTGCAAGGCAGGCGCTCTCCCAGCTGAGCTAAGGCCCCAATATCTTTTTTTATATAGAAATGGAGCGGAAGACGAGGTTCGAACTCGCGACCCCCACCTTGGCAAGGTGGTGTTCTACCACTGAACTACTTCCGCTTATTAAAATGAGCCATGAAGGACTCGAACCTTCGACCCTCTGATTAAAAG
>Ga0268254_10000534_pt1 | contig 20672 bp, 26 predicted proteins | sample AgamicOrSfrz_FD_200251 | JGI IMG/M metagenome (GOLD analysis project Ga0268254, IMG submission 200251) | Agave microbial communities from Guanajuato, Mexico - Or.Sf.rz (v2) (version 3) | ecosystem: Host-associated > Plants > Phyllosphere > Phylloplane/Leaf | place: Guanajuato, Mexico...
CGCCGGAGATGATCCGCTTGTAGGAGTTCACCCACTGGTTGGTGACCACGGTGATCTCGGGGGCGTGCTTGAGCAGGCCGGCGATGAACTGGCGCCCGGTCTTGGAGAGCTGGTACTCCGCACCCGCTTCGTAGAAGGCGTTCTGGTCGCCCTCGAAGAGGCTCATGTGGGTGTGCATGCCCGAGCCGGGGTGCTCGGTGAACGGCTTGGGCATGAAGCTGGCCCACACGCACTGGCTCAGCGCCACCTCCCGGATGACGGTCCGGAAGGTCATGATGTTGTCGGCGGTGGAGAGCGCGTCTGCGTAGCGCAGGTCGATCTCCTGCTGGCCGGGGCCGCCCTCGTGGTGGCTGAACTCGACCGAGATGCCCATCGCCTCGAGGTAGTTGATCGCCTCGCGGCGGAAGTCCGCGCCCATGGACTGGGCGGTGTGATCGAAGTAGCCGCTGGAGTCGACCGGGGCCGGCGCGACACCTTCCTGCGGCTCGTTCTTGAACAGGTAGAACTCGATCTCGGGGTGGGTGTAGAACGTGAAGCCCTTCTCCGCCGCCTTGCTGAGGGTGCGCTTGAGGACATACCGCGGGTCGGCGTACGACGGGGAGCCGTCGGGCATCACGATGTCGCAGAACATCCGCGCGGTCGCCGGGCCCTGGTCGCGCCACGGCAGCAGCTGGAACGTGCTCGGGTCGGGCAGGGCCAGCATGTCGGACTCGGTCACCCGGGCGAAGCCCTCGATGGCGCTGCCGTCGAACCCGATGCCTTCCGCGAAGGCGCCCTCGAGCTCGGCCGGGGCCACCGCGACGGACTTGAGGAACCCGAGGACGTCGGTGAACCACAGCCGCACGAACCGGACGTCGCGCTCCTCGAGCGCCCTCAGGACGAAGTCCTCCTGCTTACCCATGACGGTGAGCCTAGTGGTGCGGGTGATGCCATGGGGAATCTTCCTACAGAGAGGAAGACCATGAAGGTAGTTGACAGGCTCTATGCCGTCGCTTTGGAACGAGATTTGCGCAAGTCGACTGTTTTGGAATACAAGCGCTCTCTTGCTCGCATCAATCTTCTTGACCTAGAGGTTGATGATGTTTCCCTAGAATTGGTCTCTGAGGCTCTTTGGGAAATAACCAACCCCAATACCCGGCGTAATTCTGCTATCGCCGTACGGGCGGTCCTGGGCTTCTCTATCCGTATTCCTAAGCCTGTCTCTCGTCGTTACAACTTGCCAGATGAAGACACACTGCGTCTTGCTCTGATGACTTCCCCTCATGAGATTAGAGGTCTACTCATGATGTATGGGGGTCTGAGATTAGGGGAAGCATGTGCAATTACCCGTCTTGATGTGAATGGGGATAGACTTCGGGTAGACAAGCAGATTCAGGCATTAAGGGATACTGGTAAGCCGACTATTGTCCGTACCGCCCCGGTCAAGACCTATGAGGATGACATTGTGATTCCTCTGTGGCTTGCAGAGCGTGTCTTGCAAATCAAAGAGACTGCCAAGCCTGATGGTGTGCGAGAGTCCATCCGTCGTGCAGGCAGCCGGGTAGGGATTGCACTTAATCCTCACCAACTACGCCACTGGTATGCGACAACTGCCCTAGAGCGTGGAGTACCGCTCATGGTGGTCTCCAAGCAACTGCGTCACTCTGACGTGACTACAACGCTCAGGGTCTATGCCCAGCATGACGCCAAGACGCATGTTCACAACGCGTTTGGATGAGCCAAAAAGTGCCACACATATATAAGCACTCTGAGTCTGTAGTCCTAAAGTCTAGTAAGTTGCTAGCCATTTGACAAAGAGAAGATATCCCGTATAATTGTAGTTGTAAGTGATTCCCGACAACTTAAGGCTTACATTCAGAGTTTATCTTTACAACAACGCAGTACCAATAAACTCCCCTAGGGTCCTTGTCGGGAATCCCCTAGGGGAGTTTTCTTTTCCCCGAAACCGGGCAGGCTTGGCGGTATAACCAAGCGTGGTGGATAACCGGGGAGCGTGATAAGACTACTTCCCCTAAGCACTGAGACGGAAGTCTTGATTTACCAAGGTGTGAGCGACCTCTAGGCCATAGGCACTGAGTCCTCTTTTCCCAAAAACCAGCAAAGATTAAAAGATAAGTACTCTATGGGGGCCAGCCCCCAAACCCCCGGACGCTGACGCGTCCTTGAATTTACTAGAACCAATAGTTAAGGGATATGGCAATACAACAACATTCCCTTAATAGGAAGATAAAAAAGATATTACGCGCTTTAGCGCGTCCGGCTTGCCGGTATGAACTAGGAGAAGATATGGAATACAACGTAACTAACTTTAGGCGTGCAGTAATGAGTGACACTGACCTAACAGAAAAGCAGAAGGTTGCAGCACTTGGACTTGCAGAGTTCATGGACTGGCGAACAGGCATCAAGCACTTTGACACGAGGTCATACCGCTACGGCTTCCTTAAGTGGGTCGCAAACAGGGTCCGGATGAACCAGGAAGAATTCTTCCAGGCTTACCACGACTTGACCCCGAAGTACCTACAGATTACGTACAATGACGCAGGACCATGCTTAATGGCCCTTGGACACCCACAGGAGGCAGCGTGAAAAAGATTGTTGCAGGACTGGCCGCTCTGGCGTTCCTCTTCCCCACTGCCGCACATGCAGAGACACCGAGCATTGTGAAGCAGGCTCACTGCAAGTCTTATACGCCAGTGAGTGCAAGTGATATGAGGAAGTACCCCGGCCTTAGGAAGAGTGAGCGCAAAGACGCCGGTACATGCAAAATCAATGGAACAAAGGTCTACGTAATTACCTTTAAGTCCAAGGGTCAGCAAAGCGATTGGGAATTTAAGTTGTGGGTTTCATATCTGCCTAATGAAGTTTGGTGGAACCACGGCAGCAAGTTTGTAGTAATGAGTCAGCATGGCAGTAAGAGTGCAGCAGACGCGGCGGTACAGAGATTTGGCGGCATCACTACTAATGATTGGGATAACTAAGGAGAGATAACGATTGGCAAAGGTACGAATTACAAAGGTAGAGATTGAATATTGGTGTGACGAGTGTCGGACATTCACAGAGCAAACATGCACTAACTGCAACAAGCAGACGGAGAATGTTGGTTGGAGAGAGACACTTGTAGATTGCGACTAATAGCAAACTAAGGCCCGGTTGATAATTAGGTCAGCCGGGCTTTGCTATGCCCAAAAAAAGATTGTTTCCATTTCGCATTAGGAGAACAGTTATGGGATAATAGTTATAGGTAAGGGGAGGTAGAGCAGACTACATTTCCTTTCAGTGATGTGGCTCTGTCATAACGGCTCCCTCTCCTTACCGAATAACTTAGGAGAGACAATGCAGTGCCAAGACCAGCAAAAGAATGTGAGATTGACGGGTGCTCTAGGAAGCACTACGGGCATGGAATGTGCGCCATGCACTACATGCGTAAGCGCAGGGGCGTTCCGCTAGACGGACCAGCACCACGCGTAGGACAGCGCGAGAAGAAGTCTTTTGTTGAGTACCGCGCCGCTCATCTGAGAGTTGAGAAGAGCAGGGGCAAGGCACGCATTTACAACTGCGTTGATTGTGGAGACGTAGCGCAGGAGTGGTCACTATCCCCCGACGCTGACGAAGTACACATGAGCGTGCGTGACAAGCCAGGAGCGCTCTACAGCCTCAATGAGTTGGATTACGACCCACGCTGTATGTCGTGTCATCGCAAGGCCGACGGTATCGAATTAGGCGAACATCGCTACGTGCCAGGACGTGCTAGCGCATGACCATCTTCCTAATCGGTCTAGCAGGTCTTCTAGTCGGCTATGTAACCACTGACAGAGCACTACACCTTGCAGCCCAGGTGAAGGCCAACAAGTCACGCAGGCAGTACGACTTGCAGGCAAAGCAGGTGCGCTTGTGGCTCTAGAAACAGCAATCAGCGTCTTCGGTGGTGGCTTTGTCATCGGGTCCCTCATTGCGTTTGTGAGGTGGCTCAAGCGTGAACGATGAGCAGCGAGCACAGGTAGCGCGGGCGGTACAGATGGGAGCAGGAATAAGACTCCCCATCACAGAGAACACCACAGCCCTCATTCACAGCAAAGACGTAGACGAAGCAATCAGAGCAATCGACCTGATTAATCTACGCAATGAGACAAACGCAGTGCTGTGGCTAGCCCTGGCAGATGCATTGATTTATGAGTTGCTACTAGAAGACGATTTAAGGCCGCTAGTAGAAGAGTTTTACGGCAAGGTCGGAGCAATGCTCAATGACTGACCCACGCAGTACAAGACGCTGGAAGGAACTAGCAGCACGCATTATCGCTAGAGACACCGTATGCAGCGTATGCGGCACTGATGAAGACTTATCAGTGGACCACATCATTCCCATCAGCAAGGGCGGGGCGGTATGGGATGAACAAAACCTAATAACAATGTGCATGACACACAACCGTCAAAAGAGTAACAAGACAACAGGTCAGACAACTGACTACATCAATCCCGTGTGGCTTGCATGGGAAGCAAACAGACTAAAGGAGAGAAACTAATGGAGTTTATCGAAGAGGCAAGGCACATTGCGTTCAACTGGATTTTGAACGGTGTAGACGCAGAAGAGATTGCAGATTCGTTCATGGCAGTAGCGAACGAACTATTGGAGTCGGACGAGTGAAGACATACCTAGAAACCATCTGGACCAACCCAGCAGCCTGTAGGAAATTCTTCCTGGCACTGATTGGCGCAGTAATTGTTATTGCGTCTCACGGCCTACTAGGCGGGCCGGTAGAGGGATGGATAGTAACCATCACTCCCCTACTAACAGCACTAGGTGTATATGCAGCCAACAACGATAAGGAGACAGGACTATGAGTGAGGAACTAGAGAACGCCCTATTGCTAGAGACAGAGACGATGACAGCACATCAGGTTAAGCAGTTGGTCTATGAGGTGTCATGCCTGTTGATTGAGATTGGTATTGCCAAGACGAGCGGTACGAATGACTGACCTAACCACCATGCTCATTGAATCAAGAGAAGCAGTAATGATTAACCGCATGGCATACGACAAGGCCATGACCAGATATGACGTACTGCTAGCAAGAGCGGCGGTAGAGATAGAAGACCTATCACAACTACCCAAGGTAGTAGCACTAGCAGTAGCAGCAAGACAAACAACCAATAAGGAGAAGGAAGCATGAGCAAGGAACGTGACAAGAGGGCAGAGCGATTCACTACGCGTAAGGTCGCAATGAAGATTCTGTGTGACTTGTATGGCGTGCACTATGACGACTTAATCAATGTAACCGTCAATGCAGATGGAACAGCCAAGTTCGATGTAGTCGCCAGGGACGCAGACGGTAAGCGATTCAGGCCAGATGTAGTCAAGACGCTGGAAGTATCAGACTAACAGCCTACGTTTTTTTTGACAGGCAAGACGGACAGGTGCCCCCGTCCGTCCATTTAGAAGGATGAGGCTCAAAACCCGCCAGATTTGGCAAGAAAGGAATGACATATGAAGTGAGTAATATCAAGGAAGCAACGGAAGAGTTCCTAAGAGGACTGACCTACTACGGGGAACTTGATTCAGCGACCCTTGCAGCATTCAGATTGGCCGCTGAGGAACTAGATAGAGAGTTCCGTACCACTCTGCTGACGGAGTACCGCAGGCAGAAGGAAGCCATTCAGGCTCTTGGAATTAAGGATGAGGGAGAGAGTGCCACTAGCAATCTGCTAGCGCCTGTGAGTGGCCTAGAAACGCGTTGAGCCACCGTTTCACCGCTCCCCTACTGGCTGACCCTGACGGACTGCCGGTCTACAGCGCCGGATACAGGCTCATTGAGGTTGTACACACCTTCACGTCTCTAAGGCTCTACAGGTGGCAGCAAGACCTCATCATTCGCATCTTGGAGCAGTGCCCGCCAGGGCATCCCAAGGAAGGCAGGCTGAGGTACCGACAGGTTGTCGTGTCCATGGCCCGTCAGAACGGCAAGAGCGTCATTGCCTCTGTGCTGGCTCTGTATGGCCTTCTGCTGCACAACGACGCTCCCAGAGTCCTAGGAGTCGCCAGCACTGCTGAACAGGCCGGAATTGTCTACGACTATGCCGCTGAGCGAATCACAGAGTCGCCGGTACTGAGGAAACTACTCAAGGCACGAGGAACAGCAACCCTAGGCATTAGCAGAGCAGACGGACGCGGTAACTACGTAGTCCGTACGTCTAAGTCCAACTCTCTACAGGGCTATCCCTCAACGCTGGCAATCGTTGACGAGTTGCACATCTTGGAGTCTGGCACGTTCCAGGCAATCGTTAAGTCTCAGACGGCACAGATTAATCCTCTGATTGTCGGCATCACCACAGCAGGAGACATTTCCTCTGTGCTGCTAAAGCGTCTTTATGAGCGTGGACAGCAGGCATTGGCCGGTACCGATGAGTCATTCGGTTTCTTTGTCTGGGAAGCAGATTCAGACGAGTTCACCGTAGAGAACATCGCCCAGGCAAACCCCAACGTCCTAGAAGGTGTTAAGGACGTTCACGAGATTTACGACGATGAGAAGCACGAACTACCGGCAGACCAGCGACGCTACACACTTAACAGATTCGTTGACGGTCTAGCAGAGCCTTGGCTACCTCCTGAGGCTTGGGCCAAGTGCGCCGGTACGGGATTAACAGACTTCACAGATGCCTTCTACGCCATTGAGATTCATGGCAACTATGAGTGCGTCAGCATCTACGCAGCCAAGAAGATTGACGGCATTGTGAAGACCGCTGTTGTTGCACGTCTGGTCAAGCCAAGTCAGGAAGACCTACAGGAATGGGCAACACGCATCAAGAGGGCAGGACGCTGCAAATTCGTCATGGACGGCTACAGGAAGACCAAGACTCTGGCTAACTGGCTAGACACCAAGGGCAGCGTTATTCGCATTGGAAACGGCGGTAGCAGAGTAGAGGCAGCATCCATGACCTATGCAGCAGTCATGCGCCAGGAGGTAGAGCACGACAACACCGCTCTAGTTAATAAGCATCATTCAACAGCGGTCATGAAAAAGGACTTTTTGGCCGGTACAGAAATTGATATGGCAGTGGCTTGTGTATTTGCAATCTATGCCGCACTAACAAATAAGAGAAGGGTAATTAGCGTTGCATGAGTTAATTTGACTCTAATAAAAAGCATGCGATAATTGATATTAGTAATGAGCACCGATAAGAAGGGTTTTCTAGCAAGGGCTTTTGGAACGTCTCAGGCACGTTCAACAGATATTGTCCCGGTTCCAACAACTGCCACTACTCCACCAACTTGGACCAGTGTTGCTGTGTCCTATGTCAGCGTGGATGAGGCTTTATCTCTACCGGCTGTCTACAGGGCAGTGACTACCATCAGCACCACTGTCAGCCAGTTGGATATGGCGGTAGTCCGCAACGGCGTTGAGATTGACTCCGCACTAGTTGCCCGTCCTGACTCCAACAGGTCTCAGTCTTCATTCTTCAAGAGGACTGTTCACGACCTAGTCACTACTGGAAACGCGTACTGGCGTCTATGGCGCAACTCAGACGGCGCGGTAGTCAATATGGAGGTTCTATCTCCAAGTCGTGTGTTGATTCGCTTTGACGACAACAACACCAAGTTCTACGAGTACACGCAGGACAACGGACAGCGCGTCACCCTGACAAACAATCTGCCAACCACCAACGGTGGACAGGTAGAGCACATCAGGCTTAATGAGTTTGACGGCTACGTAGAGGGACGCGGCCCAATTCAGACCTGCAACAAGGCCATTGCAAGCATTTTGGTTCAGCGTGATTACTACGAGCGCTTCCTAACCGACTCCAAGCGTCCTAGCGGTATCTACACCGTTAAGAGCGGAGAGCCAGACGCAGAAGACTTAGCGCAGATTAAGAGCCAGATTGTTGCCAACCGTACAACTGGCGCACCTGACGTTCTACCGGGAGACATTGACTACAAGACCGTCATGTTTACCGCTGAGGAATCAGGCTTAATCGAAATGAACAAGGCAGCGGTGCAGGACGTTGCCCGCATCTTCGGTCTACCGGCTCACCTTCTATTGGCAGCGGTAGAGGGAAGCAGCATGACCTACCAGAACCTACAGACAGCAGACCTTGTGTTTGTTCGTTCGACCATTGAGCAGTACCTAACCGCCATTGAGGACGCCATGACCAATGTGCTTCCTCGCGGACAGGTAGCGAAGTTCAATACCGACAACTGGATTAGAGCAGCGGCGGTACTAGTAAACAACACCACACAGAAGGAGGCTGCACCAGCAGACCCACAGGCAGCATGACCGAATCATTAATTAGAAGCATCGACCTAAAGGAGGTCAACACAGAAACCAGGCAGTTTGTTGGCTTGGTAGCGCCATACGATGAAGTAATCGACTTCGGCGGTAGCCAGGAGAAGTACGCACGTGGCGTATTCGCTGACGCTCCCCTAGTCCAGATTTATTGGAACCATGACCTAAAGGGCCAGGGTGGCACACCGCCCATCGGTCAGATTACAGAGTTCCGAGACACAGACCACGGCCTAGAGGTTGTCGGAGAGTTCTACGAGACAACCCGTGGTGATGAGGTCTACACCCTTGTCAAGCGTGGTGCGTTGAATGGCCTTAGCGCCAACTTCTACCCAACGCAGACCCGCATCGAGGGTGACGTAACTGTCTACGAAAAGGCAGAACTACTTGAGGTAAGCGTAGTCAATCGACCTGCCTACCCAAGCGCACAGATTTCGGAAGTTCGCGCCGAACCAAACAACGCGACAAATCTAACAAAGGAGGAAGTATCGGAAGGTACTTCAAATGTAAATATGTCAGAAGCAACAAATTACGACGACTCCGAGATTCGCAGTGAGGTTGACGGCCTTAAGCGCGAACTAGCAGTTGTCCGAGAGAACGCAGGTTCTAACTCAAAGGGACTAGTTTCCCACTTCCGCAGCGCCGGTGATTTGGTTCACGCCGCTGTCAATGGCGACGAGGCTGCAAAGTCCGAGATGCGTGCCTACACAGGTGCCGCACTTGCAGACAGCCAGGCGCGTCCAGGTTGGATTGACCAGGGTTTGAAGTTGATTACTGCAAACCGCATTGGTTACAACCTATTCCGTCACGCTCCACTACAGAGCGAGGGAATGTCTTTCAGCGTTCCCGTTCTGAACAGCACCACCATTCAGGTTGGTAAGCAGGCAAATGAGGGTGACACCCTTGCCTACGGAAAGTTGACCACCGCTACCAAGACCGTAACCGTAGACACCTACGGTGGTTACGTTGAGTGGTCAAAGCAGGTCAAGGACCGTTCAAGCATTGACTACGTTAATGCCGCAATTGACCTTCTAGCGATTGACTACGCACGCAAGACCAACTTGGCGGTTGTCAACGCTGTTACTAGCGACTCTGGTGTAAACACCGGTACCGCAATCACTCTGTCTTCTTCAACTGTTGCCGCATGGTCTCAGTTTGTTGACGAGGGTGTAGCAGCCATTGGTGACAACACCGGGCTATTGCCTGAGTTCATGTGGGTATCCCGTGATGTGTTCTACAAGATTAAGGGATTCGCTGACACCACTGGTCGCCCATTGATGGAGGTTAACAACGACGGTAGCAACACCATTGGTTCTGCTAACGCTGTTGCGGTCTCTGGTCGCTTCCAGGGCTTGAACCTAGTTGTAGACCCAGGTCTAGCAGCCAAGACGGCCATTATTGGTAACTCTGTCGCTGCCACTGTCTTTGAGGCACCGGGTGCCCCATTCAACTTGGCAGACCAGAACATCACCAACCTAACCGAGCAGTTTGCGTTGTACGGCTACCTAGGCGTTGGCGTACTTAACCCAAAGGCTCTATTCAAGGTGACCGTTTCCTGATGATTACTAGGGACGACCTGGCACCACGCGTGAAGGCAACCGTCGAGTACGACGCAGCAGCGCTAGACAGCGCCATTGCTGTAGCCGTAGAAGCGGTTAACGACTACATCGGACTAAGTGAGGACGGCCTAACAGCCGCAAAGACATGGCGTCCAATGTCTGCCGCCACTCTGAATGAGTGCTACCTACGTGCAGCAACTACGCAGTTCAAGTTCGCTGCCAACGGAAGCGGCTCGTATGTAACAAACCCTGACGGTTCCATGGTGCCAGGTCAGCCCAATGATGTATTGCAGAAGGCTTACGCGATTCTAAAGAAGTATGTGAATCGAGTATGACAAACCCTATTACCGAAGCACGTAACGATGTGATGGACGCTCTAAAGAGCATCGACAATCTACGCGTGTTCGCCTATCAGCCAGAGGCACTCACAGTGCCAGCAGCAACGATTAGGCCAGGGTCTCCGTACGTGGTGCCAGGAAGCGCCGGTACAAACAATCTGCCATACGGCCAAAGAGTCATCACTTTGTATGTACGTCTTTGGCTTAACAGTGGCAGTAACCAAAGCATGAGCGAATCTATGGATGACCTCATCGACAAGGTATGTGACGCATTGTCGCCAATTGGTTTCACCACAGTGGACCAGCCGGGTACGGATTCAGAAACCTACGGGTCTGAAAGTCCTTACTACGTCACAGATGTAACAGTTCAAACAATCTATGGAAAGGACGGACTATAAGTCTATTTTAAATGAGCAGAATTAAGGGAAACACCCAGCCGCTACTTACCTTGAAGGTAGGTACCTCTAGCGCAGTAGACCTAGGAGCAGACCTAGTAAGCATTGAGTTCACGGACTCAGACGGCAATCAGGTCACCATGGCTGACTACGCCAACGGAGACGCAGGCGTCACTGTCAATGCAACCTTTGTCTTGGACTTCGGTGTAACCAACGCATATGAGTTCCTGTACACAAACGCAGGAAAGACCGGCGTTATCTACACCTACCAGCAGAGCAACGCAGCAGCCAGCCAGACCAATCCGAAGTTCACTGGCACTTGCACCCTAGGTGTAAAGCCACGCTTCCAGGTCCAGGCCGGTAACGACGTTACGACCTTCGACACCAGTTTCGTAACTGACACTTGGTCTAAGGCAATTTCGTAATGCCAGGTGGTACGGGGGTAAGAGTCGAGGGACTTAGGCAGACAATCCGAGCACTAGAAAAGTTCGGTGTCAGCGTTGACGACCTAAAGCAGTCCATGCAGGCCATTGCCTCAAAGGTTGTGGCCGACGCCAAGGCTCTTACTCCCGTACGCACAGGCGCATTGCGTAACAGCATCCGCGCCAGCAAGGCAAAGAACAGCGTCACCATTCGCGGCGGTACAGCAAAGGTGTATTACGCATCTTTTGTTGAATACGGCAGCGTACACAACAAGGCAGTTGGAATGGTCAACAACGCCGCAGACAGCAACAAGGGCTATGTAATTAGCCAACTACAGAATGAGATTGACCAACTCATCCGCAAGTACAACCTAAATTAAGAAATGGAGAGATACACATGACAGAAAAGAAGACAGAGGAAGACCTACGCCAGGAGGCTCTAGAGAAGCGTGGCGAGGAACTAATCAAGGCAATGACCAACAAGCAGAAGCGAGAGGCAGTGAGGTACTTCGATATCCCGTTTGCTGAGTTCGACGGAATTGACAACACCGTACTACTTGCGCACGTCGCATCTGGCAGGTCTTTTGACGAGTTGGACAACCTACCACTGACTGACCTAGAGGGAATTGTCCTAGGTCAGTGAAGCATCAGTTTAGGCCAGCAGCCCTAAGAGGACCCTACGACGACTTACCAGTTTTCGAGTTGTTGAAGGTCAGGGCTCGTGAGTGTCTGTTCTGGAATATGTCACCAGAGTATTACGACAACATGAGCCACCTAGAGCACATGGCTTGGATTGAAGCATGGAACGAAATGCAGGACGAAAAGAAGGGAAGTGCCTAACGGATAAGTGGCAAGCATTCAGGTAAAACTACTAGCAGAGACGCGAGGTATTAATAGAGGCATTCAGGAAGCCAACAGCAAGTTGGCAACCTTTGGTAACACGGCCAACAAGGTTGGTGGACTACTCAAGGGCATGGTTGCCGGTTTCGTTGTCGGTGAAGCCGTTAACGGAATCAAGTCCATGGTTTCCGCTGCATCAGACTTGCAGCAGTCCACCGGAGCAACACAGGCAGTCTTCGGGAAGACCTCCAAGAAGATTATTGCCGACTCCAACAACATGGCTAAGGCCGTAGGTCTGTCTTCTAACCAGTACCTAGAGTCAATGAACCTAATTGGTTCGCTAGGTGCCAACCAGGGTCTAGGAGCAGCCAAGGCAGCCAAGGAGTCACAGAAGTTAATCAAGGTAGGCGCAGACCTATCCGCTGTCTTCGGTGGCTCTGTTAAGGACGCTACAGAGGCTCTGAGTTCTGCATACAAGGGTGAGTTCGACCCCATGCAGCGCTACGGCGTAACGCTGACGCAGAACATGATTAATCAGAAGGCAATGGCTGACGCCAATGTCACGAGCACATCAGCGTTCAACAAGTTGTCCACTGCCCAGCAGACCTACTTTAAGCACCTTGCAACCACTCAGTTGGTTGAACAGCAGACGCTAAAGACCCGTGGTCAGTTCGGCAAGCAGACCAACACCCTTGCCGAGCAGCAGCAGATTTTAGGTGCTCAGTTTGAAAACCTAAAGGCCAAGTTAGGCACTGCCCTTCTACCTGTCATCACCAAGGTAGTGACGTTCATCAATGATGGGCTGTTCCCTGCCTTTGGAAAGATTGGGCAGGTACTAGCGCCGGTACAGAATGCAATCTCGTCATTCTTCAACAGCGGCTCTAGCGGTCCATCCAAGTTCCAGCCGGTCATTGACTTCATCAACGGCCAGTTCATTCCAGCATTCCACGGCATCGTTGGGGCGGTACAGAATCTAGGTACCACCCTTGCCCCCATCGTTGCCCAGGTGGTGAGTGTCTTTACCTCTAAGTGGTCTCAGATTCAGCCACTAATCCAGCAGGTATGGACAAACGTTCAGAGCATCATCACCAGCGCCATGAGCATCATTCAGAGCGTCATCACTGCCTACACAAACACCATCGGTGCTATCTGGCAGCGCTTTGGCGGAACCATCCTGAGTTTCATCAACGGCACCCTAAACAACATGATTAAGGTCATCGGTGGTGCATTCAACATCGTTGCTGGCATCTTCAAGACCGTTGCAGCGCTTATGCGTGGTGACTGGTCAGGAGCATGGGACGGCATCAAGCAGATTACCAAGGGTGCACTAAGCGTCATCGGCGGCATTGTCGGTGAGTTGGGCACCATCATTCACGCCTCAATTCGTGTGGCATGGGGTCTAGGCAAGGCCGCATTCCAGGCTGGCGTATCTGGCGTGGTGGGTATCGCCAAGGGTCTGGGAGGAAAGATTACCGGTGCTGTTGGTGACCTAAGCGGACTACTTGTCAACGCAGGTAAGAGCGTCATCCAGGGTCTAATTCACGGTATTGACTCCATGATTGGTGCAGTCACCAGCAAGTTGCACGCAATTACAGACCTAATTCCTAAGCACAAGGGACCAGAGTCTAAGGACAAGGTTCTATTGTTCAACGCCGGTAAGTCCATCATGCAGGGACTTGTCAACGGTTTTGACGCCGGTACCCCAGATGTGGAGAAGACTCTAAGTGCTCTAACCAAGAAGATTGGTGAGCGTCTAGACGGTAAGGCAACAGCCAAGATTGCCAAGGGTGCATCAAAGGCACAGATTAAGGCAGCCAAGGCAGCGGCAGCCGCACAGGCAAAGCAGGAGAAGGCACAGGCCAAGGCAGCCAATGCCGTTGTTAAGCAGTTCACCCCAGCACTAACCGCATTGGGTAACAAGTACAACGACCTAGCGACGCAGATTAAGGCCGCTCAGGATGCAGTTGCCTCCTATGCCTCTGGTGTAGCAAGCAACATCAAGGGCATGTTCAACATCTTCGACGGCATCAGCACACAGCCATTCGGAGACGGTGGCCTATTGGGTGCAATTCTTGGCAACAGCGCCAAGCAGGCAGCACAGATTCAGGACTTCACCAACGTTCTAGACCGTCTACGCAACAGTGGTCTGAATGAGACCGTCCTGAATCAGTTGATTGCACAGGGACCGGCTCTAGGTACTGCCTACGGCAATGCTATTGCTGAGGGTGGCTCAGCGGCTATCAGCCAGTTGAACGCCAACAACCAGGCCGTAACCAATGCTGCAAACGCTCTAGGTGCCTCTATGGCCAACTCATTTGCCATTGCTGGACAGAACACCGCAGCAGGATTTATTAGCGGCCTACAGAGCCAGGAAGCGGCGGTACTGGACGAGGTAGAAAACCTAGGCAAGAAGGTCACAAAGGCATTCAAGAAGGCACTAGGCATCAAGAGTCCATCACGAGTCTTCAAGCAGAACGGTATCTACGTTCAGCAGGGACTTGTAGCAGGTCTAACGGACGCATCTGGTCTACGTCAGGTCAACAGGGCCAGCACGGCTCTAGCCAACAGCGTCAATGGCTCATTCACTGCCAACGCTGCAACACCGACTGTTGTGGCACCGACAAGCGGCGGTAGCAATGGCCCAGGAGTTGTGGTCAACGTCTACGCAGACGCAACTACAGACCCTCGCATGCAGGGAAGAAAGATTGTTGACGTTATCAACGCACATCTAGGAGAAACAGGAAAGAGGTTGGCTACGGCTTAACACATGGACATTGCAAACAATCTATTAGTAGAAATGGAGATTGACTCCGCAGGACTACCAAACATCATCAACAACCCCAACGGTGAGTTGGGTGCTTGGGAATGGCTGACGCCAGTTGCCAACACCAGCATGAGCACCACCTATGTAGATGTTGACAACTACCTAACCGGCTCAGACTTTGAGTCAACGTCGCCATGGACATACAGCAATGGCGCAGGCGTCAGCACTTTGCAGAAGCATTCAGGCACCCAGTCATTGAGGATTCCGTTTAATGCAGCAGCAGGAATCACCCCACGTGCGTCCTACCCAAGCATTCCCACAGCACAGGGCAACACCTACTACGTGTCGTATTGGGTGTACCGCGATGCCAACTGGAATGGCACTACTGCTAACTCTCGCTTGAAGATTTCCAATCAGGCCGGTGCAGTCATCACATCTGTTGACTTTGCCGCATCCACGATTGCTGCAAGCACATGGGTACAGCGCACAGCAACGTTCACAGTCGGTGCCGGTGTTACAGCGCTGAACATTGCCATTACCGCTGACGCAACAGCCGGGTATGTGTGGATTGACGATATGCAGTTGACCCGCACCAACAACGGTGATGACCCTGCATTGAAGTTTGTTACCACCACCAGTCAGGCAGCATATTTCACCACAGAGTCACACGCGGTTATTGCGGGTAAGTACTACTCAGCCCGTCTAGATTCCTTTGACGCTACCGCTTCTCACACCTACCGCTTGTCTTTGCAGTGGCTAGACAGTGCAGGTGCGTTGCTGTCCACCACCACTCAGGGTGCAGCATCAACGCCAGGAACACTCACAGCGCCAGTAACAACCTTCTACGGTGCATATCAGGCTCCAAGCGGTGCAGCCTTTGTGCGTTTGCGTGTGGACTTCTACAACGGCACCGGTACGACTAATCCAGCAGCCAATGCGTATCTGACATTCAGACACGCCATGATTACCTACACCAACACAGCAACGGCGGTAACGACAACTACCAACCTGATGACTAACCCGTCTGGCGAGACAGACGCAACAGGTTGGCTAGCCGGTTCCGGAACTACCAGCGTTGTTGCTGACTCTGCTGTACCGGCCTTGGTAGGAACAAAGGTCATTCACGCATCTATGTGGACTAACACAGACCACGTTGTTTCAGGAGCGGTATACACCGGCTACGCCAACGGCCCAAAGATTCCTGGCATCACGGGTGGACTTCCCTACGGCATTCAGGTCTCAATGCGTTGGTCCAACTCGGGTGGCAATGCCACAGCCGGAGGAATGCTGTGCCGTTGGTTTGATGCATCTTCCAACCAGATTGGTGGAGACGTTCTCCTAGCAGAGCAGGCGATTACTACAACTGGATGGACTCGTATTAGTGGTGTTCTAACGGCTCCAACGGGTGCTGCACAGTTCGCCATGTACCCGTATGCCAAGTACACCCAGACAGACGCAGCGGGCGGTATTGAAATGTACCTAGACTGCGCAATGGTTCAGCAGTCATCAGTAATTAGTCCATACTTTGATGGTTCCATTGTTCCGTATCCATATGCAACGGTTGCATGGAACGGTACCGCTAACCTGTCATCCTCTACCGCCCAGACTGCACCAAGTGCATTTGCGTACAACGAGGGTGTTAGTTACCAGGACATTACCGGCTCTAGTGCGACCATCGGCATTATCCGTGAGGAATTAGCCCTAGGTCAGGCAACGGTCCTTATCTTCGACCCTGCCCTAGACCCTGCCCAGGTGTCTTCGGTCAACCCAGGCCGCAAGGTCCGTGTCTCCATGAAGGACTCCACCGGCAAGGTTCAGAGGCTATTCACAGGAAGCCTTGCCGAAGCCAAGACGAGTTATGACGCACGCGGCGTGTTGTTGCCTGAGGTCACCCTGTCTCTATCTGACGCTGTAAAGGACTTGGCTAACCAGACAGAGAACAGAATCGTTGGGACCATCACAGACATTCCACTTGTCATGGAGGGCAAGGGAGTTCCGTGGAACGTCAACGGCAACACCGGCCAGATTGCGACCGGTACGGTAGTAGCCAATAACAGCGGTGCATCCGTGGTGGACTCTCTAGCAGTCACACGAGACACCAACAGGGCATTTGCTTGGGTAGACCGCTTTGGCATCTTCAACGCCTACAACACTGTTCCAGCAGGTACAGCGGTTCACTTCACCGACAACCCTGCACAGTTGAGCAATGCCCATACCTACGGCTACTCAGCCCTAGACCCGTCATATTCAACGGCCGACGTAATCAACACCGTCACGGTTAACCATCTGCGTTTCAACCCTGTCACCGGACAGACAGACCAGATTCCTTATGGTCCGTTCGTTGACTCTGCCAGTGTGCAGAAGTATGGGCCGGTAGCAAAGGACTTCAACGTAGTTCTATCTACTGACTCAGCATCAGCAGCACAGACATTCGCTAATGCCATTCTGACGGCTAATGCGAATCCAACAGTTAAGGTCAACACCATCACTGTTCCTGTCAAGTCTCTTGCACAGGTAGCAGATATGGCACAGATTGACTTGTACTCAGTGGTCTATCTAACAAACACCAACAAGTTTGCTGACGTGGCGCACCGTGTCACTTCGATTAATCATGAGATTACGCCTGAGGGATGGTTTATCACCTACTCATTCCAGGCTACCGGCTCAGTCGTTGCACCTACACAGTTGTCATCCGTTGGTGGAGTCACAGCCGGAAACGGCATGGCTGGCTTGGTACAGATGTTTGCTGGCACCACTCCCCCAGCAGGCTGGCTAGTTTGTGACGGTAGAGCAGTTTCACGTTCCGCCAATGCAGCCCTGTTTAACGTCATCGGAACAGTCTACGGAGCGGGTGACGGCTCTACTACATTCAACCTTCCTAATCTCAGCGGAAGAGTTGTTGTTGGTGTAGGAACTGCATCTGCCAATGGCGCAACGAATCATCCGCTAGGTCAGGTAAATGGTGAAGAGACGCATATTTTGACTCAAACCGAAATGCCTATCCACTCTCACAGTCAGGGTGGACACACATTCACTTGGGGTCAGTCTGGTCTATTCAACAGCGTTTATATTTCCAATGGTCTTGCCACCGCTGGTAACCCTCCTAGCAACAACCTTGTTACTTCTCAGGGCTCAGCCGGTTGGGCATCGACCAATGGAGCCGGTGGCGGTGCGGCTCACTCAATCATGCAGCCGTACGTAGCGATGAATTACATCATCAGTACCGGCTAGGACTTTGTGTCTCTCCACACAAAGGAAAAATCCCCTGACTCTCGGGCCAGGGGATTTTTCTTGTTCGTTCTAGCGGGCGTTGAACGCGTCTACAACAGCCTTGGGGATGCGACCACGCTCGGGGACCTCGTGACCGTTGGAACGTGCCCATGCACGAATCTCAGCAGTGTTGGACTCCTTGGAGCGCTTCCCAGCAGTGCCGGTCTTCTTGCCCACCTTGCGAGCAACAGCCGTGTAGTCGTAGATAAAGCCACGGAACTTGTCAGCGTTAGCCGTAGACAGGTCAATCTCATAGGTCTGACCGTCCAGGCCAAAGGTCACGGTCTCGTCAGCGGGAGTGTTCCCCGTCTGGTCAAGGTCATCGGTAAGAACGATGTTTACTTTCTGCGCCATGCCGGAATTAAAGCATGGGCGGGAGACTCAAACAATCTGCGCCGCTCTGGCATCTAGATAGTTGATGACTCCCTCAGCCTCTACAAGCCAGTCAACGTGTACGGGGTCTTTGTCGGGCTTGTAACTGTCTAGGAATGAACCTAGGACCGCTTGAACCTCTACAGCAGGGTCCGCCAGCGCCACATTCACTAGACGGACAACGCTTCGGGCTACCTCATTGCAGAGGTCTACAGAGGCCATGAGCGAGTGCTGGAAACGGTTGTCACTGCGGTACTGCATCAGGTTGCGCAGAGCGTCGATAGCAGCCTCTAGGGCTTCACGCTGCCGCTCTCTGATGGGCTTGTCTCTCTCGTGCTCCCATTTCTCACGCTCTAGCGCTATGACGGCTTGCCTGTCCCGAGATTCACGCTTAGAGACAGCAAGAGACACCAAGCCGCTGACAACACCGCTGCCACCGAGAGACGCCAGGAACGTTGACCAGTCCACGCCAGAACACTAGCCGTCTGACCTGCGGAAACGCCGGTACTTCCTCTAACTCTGACAGGCAAGGTTAGAGAGTCTGCCGTCTAGTTGGAACGTCTCTGCGCTAGAGTTCGGAGAAGATTCCCCACGGTTGAGAAGACTTCAAGACCTGAAAATCAGGACGAAGTCCTCCTGCTTACCCATGACGGTGAGCCTAGTGGTGTGGGTCGGTCAGCGGGCGAGCAACACCAGCGTGGCCAGAGCCACCAGCCAGGAGACGAAGCTGCCCACCAGGAAGTACTCCGTCACCGCGGCGATCGAGAGGTCACGCCGCGCGGCCTGCAGCTCGGGGAACCGCAGCAGGCCCTTGGCCGCCACCACGATGCCTGCTGCGGTGTAGTCGCCGGCCAGGCCGAGCCCGAGGATCACCAGCCGCTCCATCGGCCCGAGCAGGCGGCCGCCCTTGAGCCGGGGGCCGGGCTCGCGGGCGCCGGCCTGGGTCGGGTTGATGGTGTGGGTGGCGAGCAGCACGAGACGGACGAGCACGTTGCCGGTCGAGCCCTGCACCAGGGTGCCGCCGAGGAGCAGGAGCGCCCGGTCGGTCGAGACGCCGTGGAGCAGCGGGATCGGGGTGGCGTCGAGCCAGCGCCCGATGGTGCCGTGATGAGGGTGGCACCAGGGCGTCGTCACAAGGGCCACGCCGAGCGCGACCACGAGGCAGGCCAGCGGCAACGCGGCACGGTCCGCGCCGAAGCCGATGCGCACGACCAGCCCCCACAGCACGGTGGCTGCGGCGATCAGGACCAAGGCCGCGATGTCGGGCGCCCCGTCGACGCCGGCCAGCAGGCCGACGAGCACCGTGATCATCGCGGCGGACGCCTCGGGCAGCCAGCGCACCGGCCGGATCGCGTGAGCGAGGTCGGCGAGCCCGAGACCGATCAGGAGCAGGGCGAGCCAGGTCACGGCAGCGTGCCGAGGAGGTCGTCGATGCGCAGGATCGCGGCGATGCCGTCGCGGCGTACCCGCTGGGAGACGGCGGACGGGGTCACCTCCACCTGGTCGGCGATCTCCTGCTGACTCATGCCGTCGAGCATCCCAGACAGCACCGACAGTGAGCGCTCGTCGAGCCGTCCGAGCAGCTCGTCGCGGCCGACGAGGGCGGCGTTGACGACCTCCGCGTCCGGCCCCCGGAAGGCGGTGCGCAGCAGCCGCGAGGCCGCCCTGCCCTCGGCGAGCTTCACGGATTCGATCGCCTCCCGGGCCGCCCACCAGGCCGGGCCGTCCTCGACCCGTGGGTGCTCGGCGAGGACCGTCACCTCGCCCCACCCGACGCCATGGCGTACGCCGGCGGCCGGGGCCAGCCGCACCCTCAGGAGGAGGGTGGCGTGCAGCGCGGCGCCCCGGCTGGCGAAGCAGCCCTGGTACTCGTCCCCCACGGTGAGCCGCAGCGGGGTGGCGGGCCGCAACCGCTCGTTGACCTCGGCGAGGGCAGCCTCGAGCGCGCGGTGCAGCGCCCGGCGGTCGGACGCGGTGCGAGAGGCGACGGCGTCACCGATGAGCGCGGCGACTGGCATATGAAGATGATACCTTCATTTCCCGAGAATGAAGCGCCTGGCTTCATCGTGAGCGCCAGCGCGGGCCGGGGCCACCGGACTTCAGCCGGCCGGGACCCGCGCCTCCAGCTCGGCCAGCCATGCCGCGGCGCTCGCGTCCGACGGCATCCGCCAGTCCCCTCGCGGCGACATCGTGCCGCCGTTGCTGACCTTGGGGCCGTTCGGCAGGGCCGAGCGCTTGAACTGGTTGGCGAAGAAGCGCCTGATGAACACCTCGAGCCAGTGCCGGATCTCGTCCAGGTCGTAGGCCCGGCGCCGTGCCTGGGGATAGCCGGGCGGCCAGTCCCCCACCTCGGTGTCGTGCCACGCCTGCCAGGCCAGGAACGCGATCTTGGAGGGATTGAACCCGTGTCGCACGACGTGGAAGAGCGTGAAGTCCTGGAG
>Ga0268254_10000535_pt1 | contig 20606 bp, 19 predicted proteins | sample AgamicOrSfrz_FD_200251 | JGI IMG/M metagenome (GOLD analysis project Ga0268254, IMG submission 200251) | Agave microbial communities from Guanajuato, Mexico - Or.Sf.rz (v2) (version 3) | ecosystem: Host-associated > Plants > Phyllosphere > Phylloplane/Leaf | place: Guanajuato, Mexico...
GATTGCACGTCTTATGAAAACTCGGTTATCCCGTAGTCTGGGGACACTTTTTGCCTTTTTTGTGCTGGCCGGTTGCGCCACGCCGCCGGGCGTCGACAACAGTGTCGCAAGCGCCGTGCCGCTCCGCGCAAAGAACGCGCAAGCTGCGTCTTTCGGACCGCAAGCCTACGGCAGCGCGCCGGCGTCCGCCGATGCTGCCGCGCAAGGGCCATCGCTGGCAGATGCAAAGCCTCTTTCGGATGACAGTACCGGTGCTTCGGACTTTCATCAGACCGGGCGCGCCTCCTGGTACGGCCGCGGCTTCCATGGCCGCCGCACCGCTAATGGCGAGCGTTACGACATGCACGCGCTGACCGCCGCGCATCGCACGTTGCCGCTCGGTTCGTATGTGCGGGTGACGAATCCCGCCACTTCGCGTTCCGTCGTCGTCCGGATCAACGACCGCGGCCCGTACGCTCGCGGCCGCGTGATCGATCTGTCGATGGCGGCAGCGAATGTTCTCGATATGCGCCACGCGGGCACCGCGCGCGTGAAAATCGAAGGTGTGACGCAGGGCGAAGCGCGCCAGGCGCGTGACGAAACGGTGGCGTCCGATTCAGGTCCGATCGCGCAGAAGTAATAGGCGCAGGGCGCTTTTTGCGCCGGTCGGTATGGCGAGCTACGTCCGCCTGCAGAAAAAAGAAGGGCCGCTCATGTACATGGGCGGCCCTTTTTGTTTGATCTTTGCTGCTGCGTGTAAGGCGCTGCCGTTTCTCTCAATCGTCTTCTTTCTTGAGCGCCAGTGCGCGCGTGTACAGCGCGTTGCGCGACGCGCCGGTGATCGACGCCGCGATCCTGGCCGCGCTGCTCACCGTCAACTCCTCCAGCAACATTTCGAGCAACGCGTCGTGATCGTGTTCGCCGGCCGTTTCCTGCTGCGCGCCTTCGACCACCAGTACGAACTCACCGCGTTGGCGGTTTGGATCGGCGGCGAGCCACGTTGGCGCTTCGGCCAGGGTGCCGCAATGCAAGGCTTCGTGTAACTTCGTCAGTTCTCGCGCGATGAGCAGCTTGCGCTCGCCGCCCCACGCATCGGCCAAAGCCTGCACCGTTTCTACGATGCGGTGCGGCGCTTCGTAGAAGACCATTGCGTGCGGATGCGGCGCGAGGGTTTGCAGCGCGGCGGCGCGGGCTTTAGGTTTCGGCGGAAGGAAGCCGAGGAACGAGAACGTCGAGACCCAATCCCCCGCCGCGCTCAGCGCAGTGGCAAGGGCACTCGCGCCCGGCAGCGGAATCACTGCGAAGCCCGCTTCGCGAGCTGCATCGACGAGCTTTGCGCCCGGATCGGAGATTCCGGGTGTGCCCGCGTCGGACACATAGGCCACGCGCTCGCCTGCTTGCAAATGCTCGACGATGCGTTGCGCGGCGGCTCGCTCGTTATGTTGATGAACCGCGATGAGCGGCTTCGAGATGCCATAGCGCGCGAGCAACTGACCGGTGTTGCGCGTGTCTTCTGCGGCGATGCGGTCTACGAGTCCGAGCACATGCAGCGCGCGCAGCGTGATGTCGGCGACGTTGCCGATCGGCGTGGCCACCACATACAGCGCGGCGGCGGGGTACTGCTGTCCTTGCGCGAGTTCAGAGAGAGGAGTCATGAGGCAGAAAACGCAAACGGACGGAATGAGGCCGTCATTGTGCCACGCAGCGCCGCGCGTTCCGCCCGGCGCGAGGAATGCCGACGCGTCGACGAAGAAGCCGAACGCAAGCGTCGCCATAACGAACAACTTTTCCGGACAGGCGGGGTCCAAACTCGTCGGCGCGGCGTTCGAGTTGCGTGCGCAGGAGTTTTTGCAGCGTCAGCGTTTGCGGTTCGTGGCGCGTAATGTGTGCTGCCGCGGCGGGGAAATCGATCTCGTGATGCGCGAGCGCGATGGCGCGCTTGTATTCGTCGAAGTTCGTGCGCGCGCGCAACGCAAGTATGGCGGCGCGGCTGCGAGCATCGGTTGGCAGAAGCGGCAACGAATCGTGCGCGCCGCGCAGCACTATCTTGCGACTCAGCGTTCGGATTCGCGGGATCAGCCTGCTTGCCGCTTTGACGTGATTGCGTTCGAAGCGGGGCGCCTCGTCTGGTTACGCGATGCTTTCCGCGCCGACGAAGTGTGACGCAATTGCGCGGAGAACATGGGTTAGTGCGATAAACTTGCGCTCGCGTGCGAGCTACGGGGCGAAATGGTGAGATTTCAGCGTGCTTCACAGCGCATTTTGCGAGGTGTCGAAACGCACACGGTTCGTTGCGCTCAAAGTTCAGTGGAGCGCTATTGCTTGCAGCAAAACTTCATTCATACAACTTCACAACACGGCCGCATGTCGCGGCTTATTCGCGGTAGAAGATAGAGACTCGATGTCAGTCGAACGCATTCAACAACACTTCCGCGATAGCGCGGCAGTCAAACTCGAAGCTTTGGAAACCTTGTCGATGCCGATTGCCGCAGCAATCGACACGATGTTTGCCGCGCTTGCCAATGGCAACCGCATTCTTGCGTGCGGCAATGGCGGCTCCGCAGCGGACGCGCAGCATTTTGCCGCTGAACTGATTGGCCGCTTTGAACGCGAGCGGCCTGGCTTACCGGCCGTCGCACTCAGTACCGATACGTCGGTGCTCACCGCCATCGCTAACGATTATTCGTTCGAACAGATTTACTCGAAGCAGGTGTGGGCATTGGGCCAGCCGGGCGATGTCCTGCTCGCGATCAGCACGTCGGGCAATTCCGCGAATGTGATTGCTGCAATCGAAGCCGCGCACGAGCGCGAGATGATTGTTGTCGCGTTGAGTGGAAAGGGCGGCGGGCGCATGCAGGAAGTACTGAGCCATACCGACATCCACGTGTGCGTGCCGTCAGATCGCACCGCGCGCATCCAGGAAGTGCATTTGCTGACCATCCATTGTCTATGCGACGGCATCGATGCCATGTTGCTGGGCGAAGACTGAGATTGATCCGAAGGAGAGCTAGTTGATGAGCGTATTCCGCGTCAAGAAGACACTGGTGAGAACCGTGCTGGTGGTGGGGTTTGCGGCGGGGTTGTCCGCGACGTTGCAGGGTTGTTTTCTCGCCGTTGCGGGCGCGGCGGGCGGCGGCGCGTTGATGGCGACCGACCGGCGCACAATCGGCGCGCAGACCGAGGACCGCGAAATCCAGGTGAAGGCGCTTTCGCAGATCAGTCAGAATCTGCCGGATTCGGCGCACGTCAACGTGACGGTGTTCAACCGCCGCGTGCTGCTGACCGGCGAAGTGGCAGGGGATGCGTCCAAGCAGCGCGCCGAGAGTATCGTGCGTGGTTTGAACAACGTGAATACGATCGTCAACGAACTCACGATCATGCCGGCGAGTTCATTCTCCTCGCGCACGAATGACACGTATCTTGAGACGCGCGTGAAAACCGCGCTGATCGCCGAGAAGGACATCTCGGCGAACGATTTCAAGGTCGTCGCCGAGCGTGGTTCCGTGTATCTGATGGGCCTCGTCACGATGGACGAAGGCAATCGCGGCGCGGACGTCGCGAGCCGGGTGCCGGGCGTTACGCAGGTCGTGAAGGTCTTCCAGTACATCCAGCCGCAAGAGGCAGCGGCGGCAAATGCGGCTGCGGCGACAGCGCCTGTTGCCGCGTCGCAGCCGGATGCTGGCGCGGCGACGGTTGGAACGATTCCGGACTCGTCGGTTAGCGCGAGGCCGCTCGAGCAGCAGGCGCCGGCGCCGGTCACGAACTCGAACGCGGTGCATCCGGGCAATCCTAAGGCGCCGCAATGAAGCTAGGGGTTGTTGGCGTTGTTATCGCTTCTTTGATGTTCGGGGCGGCGAGCTTGTTTGTATCAACGGCCTACGCGGCCGATATGCCGAGCGGTCAGCGGGTCGCTAACGCCAATGCCTGCATGGGATGCCACGCGGTGGATCGCAAACTGGTCGGTCCGTCGTTCCAGCAGATCGCCGCCAGATACAAAGGCGACGCGCAGGCTCCCGCGAAGTTGGCGCGCAAGGTGAAGGACGGCGGCTCGGGTGTGTGGGGCATGATTCCGATGCCCGCGCATCAGTCGATGAGCGATGCGGATATTCGCGCGGTGGTCGATTGGGTGCTTGCCGGGGCGCCTTCGAAGTGAGTTTTTGCCGGGTTGGCGGCTTGGCAAAACGGAAAATGCCTGTGCTAGAATAATTTGCACGTTGGGGGGGTAGCTCAGCTGGGAGAGCGTCGCGTTCGCAATGCGAAGGTCGGGAGTTCGATCCTCCTCCTCTCCACCAAGGTCACATCCAAAGTTGTCCGAGATTGTCCGATAACCCCGCAGCCGAAAGGCTTGCGGGGTTTTTTATGTCCGGCAAGGTCTTGTTAGACTTATTGACATCTTGAGGGTTGAGGGGGCACATTCGGGGGCACGTGGGATACACCACGCGCTGATGCCCCCACGGAGTTTTGAATGCCCTTGACCGATGTCGAAGTTCGAAGCGCGCGCCCGCGCGAGAAGGCTTACCGTCTCACTGACGGCTCAGGCATGTACTTGGAAGTCTCCCCGGCAGGCGGAAAGTACTGGCGGTTCAAATATCGATTCGCAGGTAAGGAAAAGCGCCTGGCGCTGGGCGTTTACCCAGATGTGAGCATGAAAGAAGCGCGGGCACGTCGCGATGAGGCTCGCAGGCTCTTGGCCAATGGCGTCGATCCGGGCATTGTGCGTAAGGTGCAAAAAGCATCAACGGTGGAGCGCGCCGCAAACAGCTTCGAAGCCGTTGCCCGCGAGTGGTTTGCGAGGCATGCGCCGGGATGGGCGAAGACCCACGCCGATAAAATCATTGCCCGCCTTGAGAAAGACGTGTTCCCTTGGCTGGGCGGCCGAGCAATCGCGGAGATTAAGGCCCCTGAAGTATTGGCGGTACTGCGCCGAGTCGAAGCTCGAGGCGCGATCGATACCGCCCATCGAGTCCACCAAAACTGCGGTCAGGTCTTTCGCTATGCCGTTGCCACCGGGCGGGCAGAGCGCGATGTGAGTGCTGACCTGCGCGGTGCACTCCCGGCTGCTCGTCACACCCATTTCGCATCCGTGACGGAACCTGACGAGGTGGCCGGCCTTCTACGTGCTCTGGATGGGTTTCAGGGCACCTTTGTCGTGCAGTGCGCCTTGCGCCTAGCGCCTCTGTTATTCGTTCGCCCCGGAGAGTTGCGGACAGCGGAATGGGTGCAGTTCGACCTCGACAAAGCACAATGGCGCTATACCGTTTCCAAGACGAGAACCGAGCACCTGGTGCCGCTTGCCACGCAAGCCGTTGCGATTCTGCGCGAACTTTATGCGCTGACAGGGCAACGCAAATACGTCTTTCCAGGGCGCGACGTCAAGAAACCCATGAGTGGAGCTGCAATTAACGCGGCGCTGAGGCGGATGGGCTTCGATACCAAAACCGAAATTACGGGCCATGGCTTTCGTGCAATGGCGCGCACAGTCCTGCATGAGCAATTGCGCTTTCCGAGTGAGGTCATCGAGCATCAGCTCGCCCACAAGGTGTCAGATTCACTGGGCACGGCTTATAACCGGACAAAATTCATCGATGATCGGATTGTAATGATGCAGAGGTGGGCAGACTATCTTGACGAGCTGAAGGCAGGGCACGATGTCATTCAAACTATTGCCGCGACAAGCTGAGCCGGATCCCAGTGGTCTGGTGAATTAAGAAGCGCGGAATCGACGATCTTGCTAGCTGCGGTGTCCGAGGGGCGTCAAGAAGTGGCGGCTCGGATGCCGCTGCTCCCAAGGCAGGGGTTGCTGGTTCGATCCCAGCCGGGCGTGTCAAAAAGACGCGAAGAACAAGAGTTAAAGACGCTTCACGTCTAGCCAACAACTCCATACGGAAATTGTACGGAAATCGCGTCCCACGCACCAGTGAATGTCATCACGTCGCGGTTCGCGCTCTCGGCGACGGACTCCTGTTCTGCCAGCAGTAGCGTGGCTATCGGTGTGAAAGGCCGCTACCATCCCGCTCAGACAAGCCCCGTATACTTCGTTACATCTAACCAATGTAAATGGGGTAACCATGCGAGCCTGTATCGACCTGCCGGCTGATCCACTGATCGACTATCTGGAATTTTGTCACGCGATTGCTGAGACAGTGTGGCCTACCGGAGGCCTTGAGGATACCCAGTGCATAGTCGGCAAGATAGCAACCTTCTATCCTTCGACTGCGACGTCTTCGAGCACGCAGGTCACGCACTACGACGCTGAGCAGGGTGCTACGGCCTTTGAAAATGGCTATTCTTTGGGAGAGTTTCTCACCATTGATGAAGCGGCCCAAACGTCAACCGGCGGGCTAACATTCCCGTGCCGCTTGACTGATGCTGATCGGCGGCTACTTGGCAAGATACTGCCGGACTTGCCACCGCTGCGCTACCCGATCTCCGAAGAAGAAAGGGCGGCTTTCATGGCGGCGTATTGCGCCCATCCAAGTCGGCCGGCCTGGGTACCAGACCTCGTGACCGAGGTGACAATGAACCGACGCAAGTCAGAGCAGGCCAAGTTCAAAGCGGATCAGCACCGGACGATGCAACAAGAGATTGCTGCGGGGCGACTCGTGATAGTGGACGCCGCGCATACGCCGGTTAAGGCACCGACGGCTGGCACGTTCGTACCTCGTGCGCAAGCGATTGGCTATCTGGAACGGCACGGGTTCGCGTATCGAGATCCAGCCGCTGCCGACGGCAATGGAGGCGAAAGCGAAACCCAAAAGGAAGCGCAGCCAGCCGAAGGGAGCAATCCTTGGCGACCAGGAGAACGAAAGCTCAGTCCCGAAGATGTGCAGGAGCTTGTCAGTCTTCGCAACGAGCTGAAAGCGGCTAACGATCGAAGAGGAGCGGGTAAGCCGCGTATAGCTTTCGTTAAGCTAACGGCCGAGAAGTTTGGTGTCAGCCGGAGACGTGTCTCCGAGTTGGTCAACGAGGCTGGCAATACAGCTCCAGAAGAAGAACGAATCGATCGTCTACTAGTCGGGAAGCCGCAATAGCTCCGACGTTTTGCAGAGGGAGTTCCGAGTCAGTTCCGACCTGGACGTTCGAAAGCCTTACGGGACAACGCCAGACAAAACCACTTGCTCGGAAATGCTTTTCCGATTGCATTCTCCGTCACACCCGGCGCCCGCCGGGTTCCGATGAACCAGGACAGATGCCCTCGTTCACCCTATACCGTGACGGAGAATCCCATGAATAAACCCATCCATGATGTCGTCTCGCGGCATCTTCCCCTGAGTTCTCAAGCGCGCGCGGACGCAGCCTTGGTCGTTCGCCAGTTGGACAGGGCATTGCGCATCCTGCGCATCAAACAACTGGTCGAACGCACGAATCTATCGCGCGCGACGCTGTATGTCCTCATGGCAAAGGACCCGACGTTCCCGAAGAAGATACAGCTTACTGCGCGATCAATCGGCTTCCTGGAGACGGAAGTCGACGCCTGGATTCAGTCCCGCGCGCAACTGCGCGGTGCGATGTAACGGGAGGACGCCGTGAGTCCGAATACCGATTTTGCGCTGCCGCTGTCCATTGGTTCGGCTGTCGCCATCGACGCCGCCGATGCGTCCAAATCCCATTTCAATCTGCGGACGTTTCTTTTGTCGCTGAGCGCGATGCTCGCGACAGTGGCGTCGCTGACGATCGCGGCCTTCGCGGGCTGGCAGCGCGGCGGTTTGCCGATAGAACGCGTGATGAACGTCAGCCTGTGCTGCGTAGCCGTGCTGTATGTCCATTGGCTACCGGTCGTCTGGCGCGCGGTCACCGTCGTCGCGCGCATCTGCGCGTTCGCCGTGTGGTGGCTCGCCCTTGCCGTCGTGCTGTTCGGACAGGTTTCGTTCTTCATGCTGTCGCAGCAGCACGCCGGTGATGTGCGGGCTGCGTCAATTACGGTGCCGGCCGGACCGCCTGGCGCAGCCATTCAGGCAGGGCGAACCCGTACGCAGATCACGCAGGACATCGCCTCGGTCAAAGCGGCGCTCGCTCGGGCGAACGCGCGTCGCTGCACCGGAGACTGCACGGCGTTGGCGGCGCGCAGGCAGACGCTGACAGCACGTCTTGCCGCACTGGATACGGAAGACGACGAGGCACTGCGCCGCGAGGCCGACCAGGACAGGGATCGCAAGCGGGCCGACCGCGTGGATGCCTTGCGCGACATGTCACGCGCCGATCCGGTCGCGCGGGTGGTCGCGGCGAGGTTGCACACGACCGAAAACGTGTTTGGCCTGATCGTCGGCGTCGCGTGCGCAGTCGTGCTCGAAGGGGCCGCCATTGTGGGCTGGTTGCTGGCGTCTGTCGTGATCGGTCGTGAGCGCGGTCGCGAGGCGGTCGTGTCGGGTCGCACGACCGTTATGCCGGAACCTCATGTGATCGAATCGGAGCCGTATATCAAGACCAGCAATAGTGCTGTGGGCGGTCGTGAGTCTGAGAAGGGCATGGCTGTTCACGCCGTAACGCTCACGTACAACGACGCGGGGCCGGTCGTGTCTGAAGACGAACGGCTGCTCAAAAAGATCCATGATGCGGTGCTCGCGGGCAAGGCCGAGCCGACCCAAGTGTCGATCCGCAAGCTTCTGCGTTGCGGGCAGCCCAAAGCGGGTCGGCTAAACCGCCTCTATCAGAATCGCGTGGGTGGTCCCGCGCAGACGAACGCAAATGTCTAGTCGGGGGCCAGCCCAAGGGCGTGACTGGCGGTGCTGCAAACACGCTATAAAGGATTAACTATGCCAATACGGGACTATAACGGTGGGCCACCGATCTATCGGTTGCCGTCAACTCAGGGCGACTATCCGGACGCTGCTTTTCCACCGCTCATCGGCGACGCTGTACGCGAAGCGAGCCGGAATAGCGGCGTGCCGATTGAACTGCCCGCACAGGCAGCGCTCGCTGCGCTTTCGCTCGGTTGCCAGCCATTCGTCAACGTGCAATCCCCAGGCTTTCCGCCGGCGCCGTGCTCGGCCTACCTATTAACCCTCAGCAATACGAGTGGCGGTAAGACGCTTATCTTGGATCTCTTTCTACGAGCGATACGGGCGGTTGAGCGCAAGGCCAATGAAGAGGCCGACGCCGGGGTCCCGACTTATCAGGCGGAGATGAAAATATGGCGTGACGATGATCGTCGGCTGTCAAAGGAATACCTTGACGCTGAACCGGGTAGCGAGGACGCAAAGCGCGTTCGCGAGCAGCGTTTGCGGCATGAGGTGTCGCGGCCGTCAGAGCCCCGGGGGCGCGAAATGCGTTTCAATGAACTGTCTCCGCAGGCCCTACGCGACATGCTGGTTGTCCATCGATCAATCGGTATCCTGTCGCCCGAAGGCGGTCCGGTATTGAACGGCATGACGTTCAGCCAGCCGGCCTTGCTTTGCAGCTATTGGAGCGGAGAAGACCCCCCGGTTGCCTTGGCCAGCGGTAATCGCAAGCCCGACGGGGCGAGGGTTTGCGTGTTGGTCATGCTTCAGAACAACAAGTTTGCGGAGTATATGAAGAGTCGTGGCGATGACGCTTTTGCTACCGGCCTATTGGCGCGCTTCCTTCCCGCATTCCCCACGACCGCAGACCAGTTTGGACGCAAAACCATCGTCGACGACGTTCCGGAGCCGAAACTCGATCTGTTCAACGAAAAGCTCGCCACGATTCTGCGTCAATCCATTCCTGCGCCTGACAACCGCATCGTGTTGCAAATGACAGACCGCGCCAAGTTGTATTGGAAGATGTTCAAGGAGGCGGTAAACGATGAGTTGATCTGTAGCGACTACTACTCTCAGAATGTCAAATCGTTTTTTCGGAAACTTGGTGAGCACGCAGCACGCATTGCTGCGCTGTTTCACTATTTTGTCGGAAGCCCGGGTGATATTTCGGCGAACGCCATGAAATCGGCGATCGCTTTGTGCGAGTGGTATGCGCTCGAATTCATTCGCATTTTTTCACCGCTTTCGCCGTCCCAGCAACAAAAGAACGTCGATGCAGCGCACAAACTCCATCTTTGGTTGCAAGATGCATCTGCAAACCCGTCTCGATATTCGAAGCTGAGTGCTGGCCAGTATACTGAGCGTGACCTAAAAAATTATTCTGCGATTCGCAATGATCCAACGACTCTGGCCATGGCAATTGATACCCTTCAACGTCAGGGGCTGATTGCAACGGCCTATGGAAAGAAAGGTGGCCGGGTGGTGTTTTATCCGCCGTATATGGCTCAGCACTTTCAGCAAGCGGGGTTCGGGGTGCAGCCAATGAATTACAATACGGCGCATCAATTCATTATGCCGGTGAATATACCTCCGACATGGCAAGCCTATGCGAGTAACAGCTTGGACAATCAGTTCGGATCTGGCGAGATGCCTTTTAATAATCCACCGAACCAAGGGCCCGAACGCTTTGAAACCATTTTGGCATACCAGGGGACGCCTACTGGTGGTGTTTCGCCCCCGCAACACGAGCAATCACACGCTGGACGGCATGACAGCCCGAGAATGACAATGGAAGGCGATTCAGACGAACTGGATGCCGTGAAGCGTCATATTGAGACGAAGGCGATGGAAGGAGGTCTTGGGCAGGTTAGCATGAGTGTTAAACATCGCAGCGGTTAAAATTCGACTGTTGTCAAGTTGAAGCTGCACAGGCAAGGGCGTCCGAGATTTCCGGATGCCCTTTTTATTGTGCCCGTCGATATGCGACCGAGTTCTACGGCCATGTCCGCAGACTAGACGTCCGTGCCATCCGCCGCGTAGCCTACCAGAAATCCGCCCTTCCGACGGTAAGTATTTCCAGATTTTGCTGCTACGTAGGCTACCGTAGCAGATGTAGCGGCGTAGCGGGGGGGGGCCAACTGTGATGCGTTGAGGGGCAATTCCAGCGACCGGGCTACCCGAAGAGCCAGTTGCATACGGGTCATTCTCTTACACAACCGACGCCACGAGACGGGAGCCATTCGGAGAGTTCTAACGACATGCGGTAACTCGCATTCCTGGTTGACCAGATACCCACGCTGAACCGAGGGAAATCCGGCTAACCAAAGTCGCTTGGCCCGTAAATACGCTGCGTCTTGTTGGTCGACTGTAATCGCCTTAAGCATTTCTTTCGGGATGTTTCGGTAAGGATCGAGGTGAGCGTAAAGCGGGAAATGCCGAGGTCTTTTCCTGGTGATTAATTCTCAAATGAAAGCAAATCGCAGTGTCCGTCGTAAGATTTTTCTCTGTCTATCTACGTGAACCCTATATTAAGATAGTATTGAAAGGTTTGAAAGTATAGATAAAATATTATTATATAATAAATGTATCTACATTGATCAGTGAATCACATTTAGCTAAGCAGAGTTACTTATTTAATGTATCAGGTTAAGATGCCTTGATATTGTAGTCTCATGTGTAACAGACATGTGAAGCTTCGCAGCGAGGGATTTGGAGAGATCCGGTACTAGATGCGCATTCCGGATGAGAGATCTACGAAAAATTTATCAGGTTCATCCATTGAATGTCCAAAACGGAGATTCAGGATGAACCAGTGGAAACAATCACGAGGCGAGCATCTCGTTGCGTCGGGCGTGGCATCGGCATCGACGCAGGCAGGCGTCGCACGGTATTGGGAGGTCGGTGAGCATCACGAGCTGATGCAGCAGTTGCAAGGCTTCCTCGATACCGTTCTGAAAACGGATCAGATTCCATTTGACATCCGGCACCAGTACGGGCGGGACCTGGCTGTGCGCCAACCCGTCGGTGTGGCGGGGTATAGAAGCCTGTCGGGCTGTCTACCTCATTGCGGACAGTGGATGGACCTGTACTGGCCCGGGTACGCGTACAGCGCTGATCTGCAGCTCTTCTTCGACTGCTTCATGCGCCATCCGTTTGCTCAAGCCTTCGGCTACGGTGGGCCGGGCGTCTGTGTTGTTGACAAAGCCGTGGCTGCGAATCTTTACAACGAGTTTGTCTGCTTCCTGCGCAGTGAATCGGTGCGACGCGGCGTGAGGAAGACGCTAGCCGATGCGCGAGCGAATCTGCGCGACCAGGCAGAGTCCATTGGACGCTATCTTGGCGAACTGACCAACGAGCACAAGAATCTCGTCCCCATACGCGTGGACCTCTTCTACCAGCAAGAGGCGTTTGATGGGGTTGATGCGATGCTGCGCGGCGGCTGGGCGGTGACGAGTGAGGCGGTCTGGATGCCGGTTGCGTCTTCCTTGCCTATGAACCATGGGCGCCCTGAGACGCGTGCTCGCTTCGATGCTGCAGTGGCGATGGCGCATCGCGATAGCTTTTTTGGGAACCGTCGCGGGGCCGACAAAGATCTGTTCGAGCCGATGGTCGGTCATGTCTGCAAGCTGGAGCAGGGTGGTCGGAGCGGTGCCAACCATTTCCACTGTGTCTTCCTCATGGACGCGCAAGGGCTGACGATTACGGAACTGCAGGCGCTGAGGTTCGGCTTGGGCGATCGCTGGCGGCGTGTGACGCGTGGGCAGGGGCTGATGTTTGACTGCCACGACGAGGCGTATCGGCGCAGTCTTGTCGCGCAGGGGCGCTGGGCAATTGATCGTCTGGATTGCACCAATGCAGTCCAGGTTGCGAGGTTCGTTGATTACATCGTCGGTTACTTCGCCAAGGATGGCGGCCAGACCGTGCGAGTCAAGCCCACACCGAAGGCGCAGACGATGACGAAGGGGCGATAGCGACGCGCCGACTGGCGAGCCACTGGCTCTGGCACAGATTGCAGTTGACGTTTTCCGTAATTTGCACAAAAATGCGGTTGACGTTTTCTCAATTCTGCACATATCTGAGGTCGCGCGCCCATGAGTCTGCCGTTGCCCGAAGTGTTCCATCCTGCTCTGCGCACGGATCGCCTTGAAGTCATTGCCGACATCCTGATTGCCGAGCATTTCGCGACGGCTACCGACCTGCACAGCGAATTCGACGACGGATATACGCGAGGCTGCACCCGCTTTGGTCGGCAGAAGAATCGCCTGAAGTCGGTTGCGCTGTCCGGTCAGTACGACTGGCTCGAACTGCGCCACGCTGGTAACGATCTTGTCTTTACGATCGGCGACATTCCGTGTCGCTTTGCGACCGACGATCCGGCGAATCCGACCAAGCCCGCCGTGCGCGAGGCGACGCCGATCCAGCAGTCATTCTTTGATGAAGTGGAGAACGGCACGCCGTGCAAGTTCTGTTTCATTCTCGACGGCGGCTACGCCGAGTCGGACGACCCGCGTGTCGTGTTCCTGGGCGAGGATGCGATGGGTGTTGTGAAGTGCCAGTGGATGTCCGACGGCATGAAGGCGTTGCACAGCGTGTCCGTCAACACTCCGCCTGCGAAGGATATCGGTCGCGCGCCGGTGGGACCGAAGCGCAGCGATGTCGACAAGTCCGCAGCTTCCGACGCACCATGACTTTTATCGGTTCGAATCTTCGCACTGCCCGACTGTTTCATGGCCTGTCCCAGCCCGAACTGGGTGAACGGATCGGTTGCTCGAAACAGTTTCTTAGCCGTATCGAGTCGGGAGTGGATATCCCCACTCCCGCTTTAGTTACCCGGCTCTGTGACACCCTGGCGGTTCTGCCTGAGTTCTTCGAAGAGGCTGACCCGATGCCAATCGCTGACGAGCAGTGCCATTTTCGCAAGCAACTCACGACGAAACCCGTTTTCCATCAAATCGCCCGTGCGCGCGGTGAATTCCTCAAGCGCATGGTGAACGTCATGGAAGAGCATCTCGAGCTTCCCAGGTACGATTTCGAGGAAGGGGACATGTCGAGCGCCGAAGCAATTGAGCAGGCAGCGGAAAGGGCGCGTGAGCATTGGGGGCTCGGCCTTGGGCCGATCCGGAACATGACGCGTATTGCCGAAAACGCGGGCGCAGTCGTCATGCCGGTGAGTAGCCTTGCAGCGGAGATCGATGCGATCTCGTTCGCGACGAGACGGCCTGTGATCGCCATGAATGTGGCTAGCCGCTCAGCCTGTCGTCTGCGCTTTGGCATCGCGCATGAGATAGGACATTTCTGCCTCCATACGGGGGTGCAGACGGGCGACAAGCTCACGGAGTCTCAGGCGAACCGCTTTGCGAGCGCGTTTCTCATGCCGCGACGGTTTTTCGCTGCGGAGTGCCGTGCCGCCTTACGTGGAACGCGGTTAAGCTGGCCGGCGCTGGCGGACATCAAACGCCGCTGGGGCGTTTCGAAGGCCGCGATCCTTTATCGCGGGCGGCAGCTTGGCGTTTTTTCAGAAGAGCAGTATCGCAGTGGTGTGATCAGTTTGACCCGTCGCGGTGAAGCACGCGCGGAAGACGAGGACAAGGACATGCCGGTTGAAGTGCCCGACCTGCTCTCTGACAGCATCCAGGTCTTGCGCGAAGTCTTCGGCATTTCGAGGCCGGTGCTGGCGAGAAAGATGAGGGTGCAGACATCCGTATTGGATAATCTGCTGGCGGCGCGATTCGAAACGGTACCGTTTCCAGTTGCACCGGACAATGTACTGCCGCTGAAGGTTGGCCGGTCAGCCGAACGCCGTAGCGGTAGGTCGGCGAGCTGAAAGTATCGGCCAGCACGTGTCTGTGTGTGCATCTTTCGTTCGCTGCGGGCGTTGCTGGCTGACTTGATCGTAAGCGGTCAAGTAATGACGCCCCTCTATAAATGGAGCTTTTTGGAGAGTCGCTGGCCGTCCCTCAAGAAACCATGCCGCTCGTAGAAGTGATGAGCAGCCGGTCGGCGGTCGCCGCTCGTCACTTCCAACTTTACACATCCGACCTGCCTAAACCAGTGTTCTGCAGCGTCAATGAGTTCGCTACCAACTCCGTTTCCCCGATATCGTTCGTCGACGACCATGCTAGTTATGCGTCCGAGATTGCCCGCCGCGTGGAAGAGAGGTAGTGCGTGGAGGCTGATACTGCCGATGACTTGTTCTCGCACGGATACCACAATGATTTTGTCCACCGGACTCGGAAGCATCGCTTCAATCTTATCGAGGATTAGCGCCGGAGTTGTCTGGTAGCCGAGTTGCTGCAGCAAGAGTGCGATTGTTGCGTGATCCGATGATTGCGATTCACGGATGAGAATGTCCGACGACTTCAGCACGTATAGAACTCCAAAGCGAAAGATTCTCGTAGTCGCAAAGAGTTGTTGCCCTCGGTGACGCCGCTAAATAGCGACACCGAGCGAGCGACAGTCTTTGGTCTTGCCGAACCGCTGGGTGAGACGCGCGCGATCAAGCCGGTTGAGGGCGTCTCGATATCCGCTCGCGCACTTCAGGTGATGCCAGGCATGTCGCGACGGCCTCATAGCCCGGCGCGCCAGGGTAAGGCACTACGCGGCTCGGTGGACTGTGATTTGCCGGGCAAAGCAGGATGGCCTCGTCCGGTCCAACGGCGGCAAGGTCCAGAATAGCTGACGAACGCGTCATGATGAAAAGTGGCCTTCCTCCGACCTTCGCACGCTGGCGAAGGTAAGCCATCAAGGCTTCCTGGGATGACTGATCGAGACCCTGTTCGACCATATCGATCACCAACACAGCGGGGCCTTCCGTTTCGAGAGCAACGAGCAATGCAGTCAGCGCATCAGATTGCGTCGCCCCCTCGTCAGCGAGCCACGCCATGAGCCGGGTGACGCGTAATCTCAGAGCAGGATCGGTTTCCAGCATGGTCTTCGCTGCGACGCATCCATTGTCGAGCCGATCCAGGCCAACGAAGGCTGCGTTTGGCAGAGTTTCAGCGAGTCGGTGGGCCAGCCTGGTTTTTCCGCTGCCTAGCGACCCGACGATGTAGTTCAGAGGACGAACATCCCGAACCTCGAACCACTCACCACCCCAAGGCCACGGGAGCTCAAATGCCGTACTGACTTCGGCCGATCGACTAAGCAAACCAGCCAATTCTCGATCGGAGGGCATCCGACCGCGAGCCAGATCTGCCTGGATACTTCGAAGCTTATCCAGTTTATGGACGCGCTCCCGGATTTCATTGTCGAGTACCGCTTCGTGTGTCGACAACGCCGCATTTAGACTGTCGGGGTCACCGTCCAATACGCGCGCGACTTGAGCCAGGCTGAGTCCGAGCGTTCGCAGAGTCACAATCTCAGCCGCTCGGTCTATATCGTCAGGTCTATACGCCCGATACCCTGCCGGCGTGCGCCCAGGATTTATCAAGCCCTGCTGCTCGTACAGGCGTAAAGCCTTGATTGATACGCCAAGCCGTCTGGCTGCTTCCGAAGCGTTCAGCCATGAATTAGAAGAACACATAAGTTCATCGTCCTTGTGTTGACCAGGTGCAGCCAGCATGAGGGCGGTCCCAAGGGCGGAGTCAACACATTATCAAACTGTTTCCTGGGACACAGCCGTCTGCTCACCGCTATTACTGAGCCGCCCGGCTGACTCAGGCATGCTCCATGGTCGTGCGCGATCGATACACCGGCCATCAGGCACACCTTGGCCGGTTCGTCGCGTGCGCCCTTGTCATACTCGTGCCGGCCGTCGCGCTTCCCGCCAAAGTACACGACGGCTCTCGAGGTCTTTGTTCTGTGAGGCGGGCCTGTCGGGGCCCTCAACTGCGGCGGCGGTCTCCGAGCGGACTGCCGACCCGTGGGACGTAGCGACTCCCTATGTCGACTGGTATCCCGCTCCGGTGACGTGAAAGCCTTGCGAGCGTGGTCGGATCGGATTATTGGCGAAACCGGGACTCGCGGCCTCGTCTCCGCGCCGGCGAAATATGGGCCGTTGATCCGTTCCGGCTCGGGTCAAGGAACTGAATATCATCCCGAGCGCCCCGCTTCGAGGTTGCCGACCATAGACGAATCGCGGCGGAAGGTTTCGTCGACACGGTCCGTACAATCAGCGAAATTCCACCGAAGGTTGAACCAACGCCAGACCTCAACCGGTTTCCGGCGGAAATATTGCAGGCGACAATGTTGCTCGCGTGTCGCCAGCCGCCCCTTGCGCGCTGGGGAGAGCATTTTCAGTGGCGTTGGACGTCGGAAACATCGTTGGTATCGGCCGACTGAACGTTGTCTCCTGAGAACCCAACCCCTCGCCGCCCAACATCTGCGGCGTCAGCTTGAGCACCACAACTCCGATGATGATCGCGGCAATGCCCGTCCACTGCAACGCGCTGGGCCGCTCACCGCGCACAAAGAAACCAAGCAGCGCGGTGACGCCGCTCGCGAGCGAACTCAGCACCGTAACGACCGCGACGTGCCCCGTCGTGGCGCCGTACGCGAGCGAGGAGAAGCCGATGAGGCTGAAGATGCTGGTCGACCCGACCACCGGCACGATCGCACGCGGTGGTGCGACGAGTCGCCGTGCGGCGACGAATATCGCGAACAGGATCACGACGGCGGTCAAATAGTAGACCCACAACGCGCTGACCACGCCCAGGCTCTTCACTGCGAACACGCCCTGTAGCCAGAACCCGAGGCCGAACATCAGCGCGGACAGCAGCGAGAAGCCGATCGATGCCGCCGATTCGGCCTGCCGTCCGACGACCGCGAGATGCTTGCGAGACACGCGCCAACGATGCAGATCGCGAGACCGGCGATGGTCAGTGGTGTGATCGACTGGCCGGTGACGACAGACAGCAGCGTCGTCACCGCGCCATACAGCGAGACGATCGGCGCGACCACCGACGCCTTGCCGATCGCGAGCCCCTTCAGCAACGACGCCATCGCCGCGAGGTTGCAGACAGCGGCGAGAATGCTGATCGCGAACCCCGCGTCGATTGAGGCGATGCTGATCCCGGCGGGCCGCGCGACGAGCACCGCGCTCAGAATCAGAAAGCCGAGCGTCTGACTGTAGAACAGCGACTTCGTCACACCGACGCGCCGCGCGACATGTCCTGCCAGAAAATCGGTGCTGCCCCAGCACAACGCTGAGATCAGGCCCATCAGAATTGCCATCTGAACTTCTCCTATGTTGCGATGCAAGTTGCGTTTGCGACCGTCGTGTACGAGATCAGCCGACGCCGATGTCGACGGCTTTCGGGATCCCGCTGCGGGCGACAGATACGACGGTGCGAGGACCTTTCCAACCTGCTTGCCTCTGGCCGTCAGCACGAAGAAGATAGAGAAAAGCAGCAGGCCAGGATCAGCGGCGTCCACGGGAAGGGTTTGGCTGAACTCGTTCCGGGGCAAGAGTGGCTGCCCTACAGGCGCAATCTGTTGTGGAAACGGTGTTGAAAAATCCGGCCGAGTCAGAGAGGCGCCCGATCTCAACGTCCAAAGCGAGATCGCCACGTCGCCGCATGTGACCAAGCGCCGGATGACCAGAAGCAAACATCCTGAAAAAATCACAACATTCGCGTGACCGTATCGGGATCAATTCCAAGCCGTTCCTTCAAGCCAGTCCATCCCAGCGGCGTAACCTGCACGGCACGCGAACCTTTATGCCGACGCAGCCAGCCTTTTGTACACAGCAGCGTCATGAGTTGCACGCCGAGTGGTCCAGCCAGATGGTGTTGTCGTTCAGTTGAATCGAGACATTGGCGAGCCACGCCACGGCGCGCCGGTCCGAGCGTCGCCACATCCAGACCCATGTCACGGAACCATGCGATGCCGGTCGGCGTCACGTCGAACTGCTTGTCGCTTGTCGCAATGAGGTGGCCATGCGTTTGCAACGCCTGCGCCACAGTAACGCCAACGCGCCCCGCCAGATGGTCGTAACAACAGCGGGCGAGTCGAAGATGCTGGACTTCGCGGTTGCGTGGCTTGACGCGCCCGCTCTTCACTGAAGCGATGGCTGCCAGATGTTCAAGGGCGGTGGCGACGTGGGTGTCGGCCAGCCGGTAGTAGCGATGGCGCCCCTCCGTTTCAACCTTTAGGAGCCCACCAGCCAGCAGCTTTCCCAGATGCGAACTGGCCGTCTGCGCGGTGACTCGTGCGGCGAATGCCAACTCACCGGCGGACCGTGCCCGTCCGTCTGTCAGAGTCATGAGTATCGTTGCGCGCGCAGAATCTGCAATCAGGTGAGCAACGGAAGCGACAGCAGGCAATGTTTCCACGTGTCTTCCTCCAGGATTGTCGCCACCATAGCATCGGAGTCGGCTTAACGTTTCGACACGCATCGAATCATCAGGCAACCATCCGCGCATAGACTCCGGCCATGACTTTCACCTTGGAGATGGAGCATGCGTGGGAATGCCGATGCCAACCGTCGAGTGCTGGCGGCAACCAGCGTAAGCTACGTCGTCGTCCTGCTCGATACGTCGATCGTCAATGTGGCGCTGGACAGCTTGTCCACTGCGTTTGGCGCGAACATATCCGGCCTGCAATGGGTGGTCAATGCTTACACGCTGATGTTTGCCAGCCTGCTGCTGACAGGAGGTACGCTGGGGGACCGCTGGGGCGCACGGAAGGTCTATCTCGCCGGCCTGATTGTGTTCACGCTTGCTTCCGTTCTTTGCGGCATCTCAACCTCGTTGCCCGTACTGATATTCGCCCGCGCCGTTCAAGGAATCGGGGCGGCGATGCTGGTACCGTGTTCCCTTAAACTCATTCATCGTGCCAGCCCGGACCCGGCCACGCGCGCACGCGCCATTGGCCTCTGGGTGGGTTTGGGTGGCGTGGCAATGGCGGCCGGGCCGCTGGTCGGTGGAGTGCTGATTCACTGGTTCGGCTGGCGCAGCGTTTTCTTCGTGAACGTGCCGATCTGTCTGGCAGGCATCGTCATGGCGCAGCGCACGAATCGCGATCCGATCTGCGCGCGGGGGGAACACATCGACCTGTGGGGACAGGTATGCGCAATCGTCGCGCTGGCTACGTTGATCGGCGTGTTGATCGAGGGGCGTAGCATGGGCTGGATGTCTCCGACCGCCATCGCTGGCGTAGCAGTTACCGTTGCGGCATGGACTACCTTTTTGCGGATCGAGGCCAGGCACCCGCATCCCATGCTTCCGTTGTCCCTGTTCCGGAACGGGGTGTTTTCCGGCTCGACCTTCGTTTCGATGGCCTCGGCCTTTGTATTCTACGGCTTGCTCTTTCTGGTTAGCCTGAACTACCAGCAGGCACGAGGCTATTCGCCACTGCAAACGGGGTTGGCCATGCTGCCGATGACCGCGATGGTCGCTGCCGGCAGCCTGGTAGCGGGTCGCCTGGCTCACCGATATGGTTCGAAGTGGACGATGATGGTCGCTTTCGGCAGCTATGCTGCAGGCGCCATCGGGCTCTGGTTCGCCACGGCGGCCGCGACTTACGCATTTGCCGTGGCGCCCATGCTGGCGGTGGGGCTGGCTTCCGGCTTCATCTCGCCGGTGGCCACTGCCCCTGCGCTGGAGACGGTTCAGCCGCGTCAAACCGGTCTGGCGGCGGCGGCACTTAATTCAGCCCGACAAACGGGATCAGCCTTGGGCGTAGCCATCTTCGGTTCGGTGGTCGGCTCGAGCCACCCTTTCGAGGCAGGGTTGCGCGCAGCACTGGGCCTCGTTGTGGTCGTATCTCTTGTCGCCATGTTGGCCTGGTGGTTGGCCCTGACGCGGCGGGCGGGAGTGCGATTTAGGCAGGGCAATAGAGTTCCTCTGTTGATGTTCGTCCAAAACTGACCCACCTAAGCTGAACATGTTCATCGAAAACTGACCCACGTGTTCGAATGCCTGCTTGGACGCCAAGCAGGAGAACCGGAGTGATTACGGTGAGCATGTTGGC
>Ga0268254_10000544_pt1 | contig 20338 bp, 15 predicted proteins | sample AgamicOrSfrz_FD_200251 | JGI IMG/M metagenome (GOLD analysis project Ga0268254, IMG submission 200251) | Agave microbial communities from Guanajuato, Mexico - Or.Sf.rz (v2) (version 3) | ecosystem: Host-associated > Plants > Phyllosphere > Phylloplane/Leaf | place: Guanajuato, Mexico...
TCTGCACGGCGGCTATGATGGCACGTTCCCCAAGATCGAGGAAGAGCTCGACGGCCACGAGGCCGGCTTCGAGACCCAGATCCAGCTCGAGCCGCAAGACGCGTTCGGCGAGTACGATCCGGAACTCGTGAAGATCGAGCCGCGCAACCGCTTTCCGGAACCGCTTGAAGTCGGCATGCAGTTCGAAGGCACGCCGGAAGAAGGCGACGAGGATCTCGATTCGCTCGTCTACGTAGTGACCGACGTGGCCGAAGACAAGGTGGTGCTCGACGGCAACCATCCGCTCGCCGGCATGGCGCTGCGCTTCGCGTTGACGGTGAAAGACGTACGTCCGGCCACCGAAGACGAAATCCAGCACGAACACGCGCACGGCGCGGACGGTCTGGAAGTGCTGGACGAAGACGACGACTCCGACGACGAAAGCGGCAAGTCAGGGCCCACGCTGCACTGAGCTTCAGGGCGAGCCGGGAGTACCCGAGGCCCCCGGCGCACCGGGCGCCGCTGGCGCGTTGCGCTGCGCAGGCGGAACGGAGGTTGCGGGCCCGTAGCCCCCGCCGCCCTGATCGGCGGGAATGCGCGGCAACTGTTCGAACTGCTGCGAGTCCGGTTGCGGCTGACCTAGCGTCTGCAAAAGCGGTGGCAACTCGGAGGCGGGTCCGAGAGAGGGAACCGCCGGCATCGAAGCGGCAGGCTCGTCTCTTTGCAATGCAGGCGGCGAGGTGGGCATAGGCAATTGCCGCGGCACATCGCGCACGGTCACGCGAAACGGCGGCGTTCTGTCGAAATCCGCCTCTATCTCGATCCACTGGTTGTGACGATCATGCGGCGCAAGCGCGACACGCGTGAGGTTCGTCACCCGATTCCCCTTGTCATTGCGTAACGGCTGGTCGATCACAAAGCCGGCGTTCGCGCGTTCGTCGTCGCAATGAATCACGAGCACCGGACCCTGGAAGGTTTGCGCGAGCTTGACAAGGCTGCGCTTGAACTCGAGAAATCCGTCGCGGCGCGCATTGCGGCCAAAGCGCAACCATGCAAATCGCTCAGGCCGTTCATAGCGCTCCGGATCGGGATCGCCCTGAATGAACACGACGATCGCGCGTGCGTCGCGGCGCTTTGCATATTCGCCGGCGTGCTGGAGCCAGAATGCGTTGGCGATCACGCGGTCTTCGAACTCGCCGTTGCGCCCGCCCGCAGTCAGATAGTGATTGTTCGGGCTCGGCGCGTTCAGCGCGACGAACACCGTGTCTCCCATCTGCCAGCGGGCATTCTCACGATAAGGACGAAAGCGCGGCACCTCGCTTTCGCGCGTCAACGGAAGCGGGTTCTGGCCCATTGAATCAGCGTCGCCGAGCAGCGTCTGGCGCAACTGGTCGAGACGTTCCACCGGATCGAAGCCGCCGGCTTGCGCGCTCGCGCAATCGACCCAGTCATGCTGGCCTGGAATGAAGAAAAGCGCGGGCCGCGAAGTTTCGAGCACGGCGTGCCGCCGTTCGTAGAGCGCGTCGCGACAGGCCTCCTTTGGGCCTTTCAGGTTGCCGTCGTAGACAATGAACGACACACCTCGGTCGCGACCGATCGCGTCGATGAGCCGCTGCGTGGGCGCCTCGTCCGCGGGACTTTGCATCGTGTTCGCGATGACCGCAATGCGGTAATGCGGCGCTTGTGCGTAAGCCGCCGCGACCGGCCACGAGCACGCCAGGGCCAACGCGCACGCGAACGACGCGCCGCGCGATGCACGGCTAGTTGCTAGCGCAAACGCAACGGCGAGTGCCGCGCGGAACCGGCGCGGCCGCTTTGCAAGCGCGCGGGCGTCAATGACCGGCATCCGGCGCAGCGGCCAACTCGTGCAGTTCATACAGCAGATCGAGCGCTTCACGTGGCCGCAGATCGTTTGGATCGATGCCGCGCAGCCGCTCGACGAGCGCCTCGCGTGCCGACGCTTCCTGCGCGGCTTGTGGCTCCTCGTCGTCCGCATCTTCGAGCAGCGCCGGCGCGGGCGCGGCGAACAGATCGAGCTGTGGCGCCGGTTGTCCCGCCGATTGCTGCTCCAGATAAACGAGATGCTTGCGCGCCGAGCGGATCACCGCGTTGGGCACGCCGGCGAGCTGTGCCACCTGCAAACCATAGCTCTGGCTTGCCGGCCCTTCGTTGACCGCATGCAGGAACACAATGCTGCGCCCATGTTCAACCGCCGACAGATGCACGTTGGCGGCTTGGGGAAATTCTGCCGGCAACTGCGTCAGTTCGAAGTAGTGCGTTGCGAAGAGGGTGTGACAACCGTTGTGCGCAAGCAGATGCCGCGCGATGGCCCACGCGAGCGCGAGGCCGTCGAACGTCGAGGTGCCGCGGCCGATTTCGTCCATCAGCACGAGGCTTTGCGGCGTAGCGTCGTTCAGAATGGCGGCCGCTTCGGTCATTTCCACCATGAAGGTGGAACGGCCGCCGGCGAGATCGTCGGCGGCGCCGATGCGCGTGAAGATGCGGTCGATCGGGCCGAATGCCGCGCGCCGCGCTGGCACGTAGCTGCCCACGTACGCGAGCAGCGTGATCAGAGCCGTCTGCCGCATGAAGGTCGACTTACCGCCCATGTTGGGGCCGGTGATCAGCAGCAGTTTGCGCTCCGGTGTGAGCGTGCAGTCGTTCGCGGTGAACTGTTCGACCTGGGCTTCCACGACCGGATGTCTGCCCTGTTCGATGTCGATGCCCGCGTCCGGCGAAAAGCTCGGCGCGACCCAGTCGAGCGCGCGAGCGCGTTCCGCGAAAGCGGCGAGGAGGTCGAGCTCCGCGAGCGCAGAGGCAACGCGCTGGCAGTCCGGAATGAACGGCAACAGCGCCTGCAACAGCGCTTCATAGAGCGAGCGCTCGCGGGCCAGTGCGCGTTCCTGCGCGGACAGCGCCTTGTCTTCAAATGTCTTGAGTTCCGGCGTGATGTAGCGCTCGGCGTTCTTCAACGTCTGACGGCGGCGATAATCGTCCGGCACCTTGTCGGTCTGGCCGCGCGTGACTTCGATATAGAAGCCGTGCACCTTGTTGTATTCGACGCGCAGATTGCCGATGCCCGTGCGCGCGCGCTCGCGCGTTTCGAGATCGATCAGGAACTGCCCGCAGTTCTCCGAAATATCCCTGAGCTCGTCCAGCTCCGTATCGTAGCCGCGGGCGATCACGCCGCCGTCGCGCACCATGGCGGCGGGCTCCTGCGCGATGGCCCGCACGAGCAGCTCGACACATGCTTGCGGCGGCTCGAGCGACGTGTCGATGCGCGCCAGCGACTGCGCATTCGAGGTGACGGCAGCGAGTTTCGCGCGCAGTTCGGGCAACGCGATAAAGGTATCGCGCAAGCTCGACAGATCGCGAGGGCGTGCCGACAGCAGCGCGAGACGGCCAGTGATCCGTTCGATATCCGAGATATGGCGCAGCGCGCCGCGTAGCGCATCGACGTCCGCGCCGGCGGGCGCCTCGAGCAGCGCGCCGATAGCCTGCTGGCGCGATTGCGCATGCACGGGATCGCGCGGCGGATGATGCAGCCAGTGACGCAGCAAACGGCTGCCCATGGTCGTGCAACAGGTGTCGAGCAACGAGCACAGCGTGGGCGAGTCGGTGCCGCGCAGCGTCTGCGTGATTTCGAGGTTGCGCCGCGTGGCGGGGTCGAGGCCGATATATTCCGATTCGTGTTCGACCTTCAGGCTGCGCACATGCCGCAGTTGCTGCCCTTGCGTCGCGGCAGCGTACAGCAGCAGCGCGCCCGCCGCGCCGCACGCGCAGGTGAGCGAATGCGCGCCGAAGCCGTCGAGCCCGGCGACTTCCAACTGGTCGCACAGACGCTGCGTACCCGAGGCGACGTCGAAATGCCACGCCGGCACGCGCGTCAACGCGCGATTGCCCGTGGGCGGGGCTGAGCCGGCGGTGTCGGCGTCGGTATCGGCGACCAGAATTTCCGCGGGGTCTATCCGTTCGAGCGTGGCGGCGACCTGGTCGGGTGCGACTTCTGCGAGCCGCAACGCGCCGCTCGCGAGATTCAGCCAGGCGAGGCCGACGCTCGTCGCGACGCCGCGGCGGTTGTGCGCGACGCACATTGCCATGAGGAAAACGTCGTTCTTGTCGGACAGCAGCGCGGCGTCAGTGAGCGTGCCAGGCGTGACGACACGCACCACCTTGCGCTCCACAGGGCCCTTCGACGTGGCCGGGTCGCCGATCTGCTCGCAGATGGCCACCGATTCGCCAAGCTTCACGAGCTTTGCCAGGTACTGTTCGACTGCGTGATGCGGCACGCCCGCCATCTTGATCGGATTGCCCGCCGAAGCGCCGCGCTGCGTGAGCGTGAGATCGAGCAGGCGCGCAGCTTTTTCCGCGTCGTCAAAGAAGAGTTCGTAGAAGTCGCCCATCCGGTAGAACACCAGCGTGCCCGGGTGCTCCGCCTTGATACGCAGGTACTGCTGCATCATTGGCGTGTGTTGTGCGACGTCGCTGGCCGCTGCGGTTTGAGTGCCCATCCTCGGTGTCTTTCTGCTTTAGCTGTACAGGGCGTGAGTTTAACCCGCCGGCGAGGCGAGCGGACCCTGGCCGGATGGCCAAAAGCACGCCGCTATGCTATGTGGCTGCAGTGCAGTGCAGCCGTGCCATCCCGCTACGCCGCCGTGCGAGCCGAGTCACGAGTACCGGCGCCTGTCGCGACACGCCCCGCTCCGCTCGCGCCGCCATTACTCCTCCAGAAGCACATGCATATTGGCCGTTCGTTCGTTCGTCGCGCTGCGCCGTTTGGCGAGCCACATCATGAATGTAATGAAAGCGCCGAACACGACGATAATCCACTGCGCCGGCATCTTCGCCGTCAGCAACAACGCGTACGCGCCAAGCATCAGCAGCACGGCGAGATTCTGATTGAAGTTCTGCACCGCGATTGAATGTCCCGCGGACAGCAACGTCGCGCCGCGATGCTGGAGGATCGCATTCATCGGCACGATGAAGAAACCGGACAGCGCGCCAAGCAGGATCATCAGCGGATAGGCGAGCACGATATACACCGGCGCCACGTACGAACCCAGGTGTATGCCGGCGTCCGCGGGAAAGAGGTTCTTGTTGTAGAACGCCATCGCAATGGCCACCGCGCCGGTGACAATGCCGACCGGCAGCACGCGAAGCGAGCGGCGCAGCGGAATGAGCGCGGCGGCTGCGGCCGCGCCGACCGCAATGCCGAGGCCCGTCACGCCCTGCATTACGGCCGCCTTCGAAAGCGACAAGCCGAGGTTCACGTTGGCCCATTTCAGCACCAGCAACTGCAACGTCACGGCGCCGCCCCACATGAGCGTCGTGACCCACAAGGCGATTTGCGCAAGCTTGTCGGCCCACAGCACGTTAAAGCAATGGTAGAAGTCGCCGACGAGCCTCGTCGGTTCCGAGAGCCGGTTGGGGTAGCGCGCGCCGGTGTCGGGAATGAAGACGTTGATCGCGGCCGCGATCGCGTAGGTGAGCATGACAGCGAACATCGCAAGATCGGCCGATGAACGGATTAGCGGCAGATGCGCATGGGCGACGAATCTGTCGGCGAATGTGCTGATGAGTGCGCCGCCCACCATCGTGCCGACGATAGTCGACAGCACGGTGGCCGATTCAAGCCACGCGTTGGCCTTGACGAGTTTTTCGGCGGGCAGCAGCTCGGTGAGAATCCCGTACTTCGCCGGCGAATAGGCGGCGGCGCCAAAGCCCACCACGCCGTAGGCGATCATCGGATGCACGCCTGCGATCATCATCATGCAGCCGCTTGCCTTCAGCGCATTGGAGATGAACATGACGTGGCGCTTTTGCAGCGCGTCCGCGAACGCGCCGACAAAGGGCGCAAGCAGCACGTATGAAATGGTGAAAAAGATCTGCAGCAGCGGCGTGACCCACGCGGCGGAACGGATCACGGACAACAGCGCAATGGCGGCGATCAGCAGGGCATTGTCGGCCAGCGACGAAATGAACTGCGCCGCGATGATCGTGTAGAAGCCTTTTTTCATGAAGCGGATGGGAAGCTGCGCGCAAGACGAGGCGCGAACAACGCACGAATGTGATGGGTGGGGCAGGCCCGCGGGGAACGCTCGGCGCAGCGCTTCAGCAAACTTGGCAGCAAGGCTTTGCAAAGCCAGCAGGTACGCTCAGCACAGCTCGCAGCGAGCGCTCGCCCTGATCCCTAACACGCGCATACGGAGCGTACGTGGCGCTCACCAGTCGCGCAGGCAGTGGCACAGGCAGGCGCAGCGTGGAACGCGAAATGCAACCGGCGAAGACATCATGCCGGCGCGGCTTCCCGCTTTTTAGCACGAATGCCCGCACGATGCAGGCAAGCCAGCAAAAAAGCGGCCGAAGCCGCTCGTCTCGAGTGTGCGCGTTGCGCGGCGCTCACCGTGCTGATTGTTGACGGCGCTCGCGCTGCACGCGGCGCCGTCGCGTACGTTCAAGCCGCTTGCTGACGCGTGCGGCTGTAGCGCGAGAGGATCGGCACCATTTGCGCATAGATCTTCGGATTGCCGGCGACAACCTCGCCTACGTGCAGGAACTCCGAGTCGCCGGTGTAGTTGCCCACCAGTCCGCCCGCTTCGGTAATCAGCAGGCTGCCTGCGGCGACGTCCCACGGGTTGAGGCCCTGCTCGAAGAAGCCATCCATGCGGCCCGCGGCCACGTTGGCCAGATCCAGCGCCGCCGCGCCGGGACGGCGCAGGCCGGCGCACGCCTGGGTCATTTCGGCAAACTGGCGGCCGTATGCTTCGAGGCCGTCCGTTTCGCGGAACGGAAATCCGGTGCCGATCAGGCCGTCGGCAAGACGGTCGCGCTTGGCGACGCGAATGCGGCGGTCGTTCAGGAAAGCGCCGCGGCCGCGCGAAGCCGTAAACAGGTCATTGCGAGTCGGGTCGTACACCACGGCCTGCGTCACGATACCTTTGTGAGCAAGCGCGATCGACACGCAGTAGTACGGAAAGCCGTGAATGAAGTTGGTCGTGCCGTCGAGCGGATCGATGATCCACTGGTATTCGGACTCGTTGTCCGACTTGCCGGATTCTTCCGCGAGGATCGCGTGATCGGGGTAGGCGGTCTTCAGCGTGTCGATGATGGCCGCTTCAGACGCCTTGTCGATCTCCGTGACGAAATCGTTGTGCTGCTTCTTGCTGACCTGGATCAGGTCGAGGTCGAGCGAAGCGCGGTTGATGATCTGGGCTGCGCGGCGCGCGGCCTTTACAGCGATATTGAGCATGGGATGCATGGACGGATCCTTGTGCCGGGGCAGCACGGCTGCTTGCCGGTAAATGAGCGCTACGCGCGCGCTAACAGGCGCCCTCGGTGAGGCGCGGAAACAGCACGGAACGCTCGCCCGGTACGGGACCGGCGCGCATTCCGCCAACGGAGACGAATTGAATAAGAACGAAGCGTCGGCTTTGGCTGATTGCGTGCACTCATGAGGGCTGGCTCAAGGTGCAGCGCAGTGCGGCGCAAGCCGGACGCGAATTTGCGTATTTTACCTGAGTCCGCGGCTCGCGGCAGCGCTCGCGTCAGGTAGGGCGCTCGCGTTGGCGCTACCATACGCGTTCTTCGACTAGCAGAACCTCATCGTGGACCACACCCACCATTCTTCCGATCCAGCCGTGGCGGACTTGCGCGGCGGCTTCACATCGACACGCTTTGTACTGGTCGAGCCGAGCCATCCGGGGAACGTCGGCGCCGCGGCGCGCGCGCTCAAGACCATGGGTTTTTCGCGGCTCGTGCTGGTCTCGCCGCGCGTGGCGAACGTGCAGAGCGATCCGGAAGCCATTGCAATGGCGAGCGGCGCGGACGACGTGCTCGCCTGCGCCCACGTCGTGCCGACGCTCGCCGATGCGCTCTCGGGCGTGCATTGGTCGATCGCTTTGACTGCGCGGCAGCGCGAATACGGCCCGCCTCAATGGACGCCGCGCGCAGCCGCCAGTCTCGCGCGCGACGAAGCCCTGCACGGCGAGATCGCGCTCGTGTTCGGCAACGAGCGCACGGGTTTGTCGAACGAAGACGTCGAGCGCTGTAGCGCGCTCGCGCATATTCCCGCCAATCCCGCTTACAGTTCGCTGAATCTCGCCCAGGCGGTGCAGGTGCTCGCCTACGAGCTACGCATGAACTATCTGACGAGCGGCGACGACGCGCACGCCAACGCCAACGCATCGGCAGGCCGTGCGCCGCACACGCCGGGCGCCGCGCGCGCAGGATCGGCCACTGAAGCCGCGGGCCCGCGCGCCGCGAGTGACGACATCGAAAGCATGTTCGCGCATCTCGAGAGCGCTCTCGTGGCGCTCGAGTTTCTCGATCCCGCTAACCCGAAGAAGCTGATGTCGCGCTTGCGGCGGCTTTTCGCGCGTTCGGGCCTCGAGCGCGAGGAGGTAAACATCGTGCGCGGCATCGCCAAGCACATCCTGCTCAAGACCAGCCGCAAAGACGACAGTGCCAGCTAACGCGCCGCGCAGGGCAATCTGCAAGCACTCTGACAGCGAGCTGGCGGACGCCGACTAACACGACGACCTTTTGCGCTACATGGACTTCCGGCAGGTTTTAGGGAACCGTCCTACAATCCTCCAAACGTTCTAAGCAAAGCTGCCGACCTGCTATACGGCAGCCATGCACGCGTGCATGCCGTTGTCCGCATGCGGCCTTTTCCCCACAACACATCGTCCCTGCCATGTTCACGAGACTTCGCGAAGACATTGCCACGATCCGCGAGCGCGATCCCGCCGCTCGCAGTGCCTGGGAAGTGCTCACGTGTTATCCGGGCCTGCATGCGTTGGTGCTGCACAGGTTCGCGCACGCATGCTGGCAGGCGCGGCGCCGCTGGCTCGCGCGTTTCGTTTCGCAGATGGCGCGCTTCATGACCGGCATCGAGATTCATCCGGGCGCGACGCTCGGGCGGCGCGTGTTCATCGATCACGGCATGGGCGTCGTGATTGGCGAGACCGCACAGATTGGCGACGATTGCACGATCTACCAGGGCGTGACGCTTGGCGGCACGTCGCTCACGCGCGGTGCGAAGCGGCACCCGACGCTCGAGCGCGGCGTGATCGTCGGCGCGGGCGCAAAGGTGCTTGGCGGTTTCACTGTCGGCGCGGATGCGAAGATCGGCTCCAATGCCGTGGTGACGAAGCCTGTGCCGGCCGGCGGCACGGCGGTCGGCAATCCGGCGCGGATCATCGTGCCCGCGGCGGCCTCGGCCGTCGGTTCGGCTGCTGCTGGCGGAGCCGCTTTGGCTTCGGCGTCAGGCGCCGCGTCACGAGCCGCGCCAGGCTCCGTGGCGGCTGCTGCGGCGGTTTCGGCGGCGACGGTCGTGGCGAAAGCCGCGGCGGTTGCCAATGGCCGCGCGAGCGCAGCGCCAGAGGGCGCAACGGTGCAAGGTGCGACGTCCACTGGCGGACTGCGCGAGGGTGAGGGCGGCAAAGCCGCGGGCGATCAGCGCAGCACGTTCTGCGCATACGGCATCACGCCGAATGCCGACGATCCTGTGTCGCTTGCCATCCATGGATTGATCGATCACGCGGCGACGCAGGCCAAGCGCATCGACGAGATTGTCATAGCGCTCGAGCATCTGGGCACGAGTCTGGAGGGACTGCAGGGCGCCGACGCAGCGCTGCTCGATTTGCGGCGCCTGTCCGCGGCAATCGCAGGCAAGGTGGACGGCGCGGTCGCGGCGCGTTGAATGCGTGAAGCGGGCGCATGGCCGCGTGCAATGAAGGCATGCGATGGAGGCGCGCGGCGCACCGTCGCAGCAGATCACATCGCATCGCCTGCACGCAGGATTTTGGTTAACGAGCATCCCGCTCAGTCGAGCGGCACCGCCCTGATCCCTTCAGCGTCAATACGCAGGTAGCCGCCGCGCCGTTCGCCGTGATCGAGGTCCCAGTCGGGCAGCACCCAGCGTATGCCGCCAGGTTCCCGATGACGCGCGGGGCGGTGAGTGTGCCCGTGGATCATCGTGGCCGCTTTCGACCACTTGAACAATGCCGCGACGCCTTTCGGCGTCACGTCGTATTTCAGCGAAACAGGACGCATGCGGCCGTCCTCGCTCTTTGCCCGCATGTTCTCCGCGAGCGCCTGACGCCACGAAAGCGGCGAGGCGAGAAACAGCAACTGCGCAAGAGGAATGCGCGCGAATCGGCGAAACAGCTGATAACCGTGATCCGCGGTGCACAGGCGGTCGCCGTGCGCGAGCGCAACGCGCGTACCGAATGCGGTAATCACGATGGGGTCGGGCAGCCAGATCGCGCCGGCCGCTTTCATGAAGCGCTTGCCCAGCAGAAAATCCCGGTTGCCGTGCATGATGTAAAGCGCGATGCCGCGCTCGGTGAGCGTATGCAGCAGGGCGGCCATACGCGCTGCGAACGGCTCGGCGAGCATGTCGTCGCCGATCCAGTACTCGAAAAGATCGCCGAGAATGAAAACGGAATCGGCCTGGTCTGCGGTGACGTGGATGAAGTGTTCGAACGCGGCGACCGTGCGCGGGATCGCCTCGCTCAAATGAATGTCGGAGAGGAACAAAAACGGGCGTGCGGCGTGCGGGCGTTGACCCTCGCCAGGCACGCCCGCAGCGACGCTTCGCAGCGGCGTTTCTTGCAGCATTGAAGGTGCCTGTCTTTCAGCTTTTAGTGAAGGCGTGCGCGATCAGTCGACGATCACGGCTTTTTCGATCACGACGTCGTCAACCGGCACGTCCTGATGGAAGCCCTTCGAACCCGTCTTGACCTTCTTGATCTTCTCGACGATGTCCATGCCTTCGACGACCTTGCCGAACACCGCATAGCCCCAGCCTTGCGGCGTGGGCGACGAGTGGTTCAGGAAGTCGTTGTCGTTCACGTTGATGAAGAATTGCGCGGTCGCCGAATGCGGGTCGTTGGTGCGCGCCATCGCGATGGAGCCGTTCACGTTCTTCAAACCGTTGTTCGCTTCGTTGTTGATCGGCTCGGCCGTCGGCTTCTGCTTCATGCCGGGTTCGAAGCCGCCGCCCTGAATCATGAAGCCGTCGATCACGCGGTGAAACACCGTGTTGTCGTAATGGCCGGCCTTCACGTAATTGAGGAAGTTCTCAACCGACTTCGGTGCCTTCTCGGCGTCCAGTTCGAGTTTGATGACGCCGTGATTCGTATGCAGTTCAACCATGATGGAATCCTTTGATGAACGGGTGGGTGGAGAAAACGCGGCACGCCGTCGTGCGCTGATGGAACGTTTTGCGCACTGTCATGCGGGTGACGGCGCCCGCGCGGGGCGTGAGTGTGACGCTTCTACGCTTGCGTTACCTGTTCGTTACTGGTCTTCGACCTGTGCTTCACTTGCTGCCGACCACGCTGGCCGATTCGATCACAATCGGCTTTTGCGGCACGTCGCCCATCGGTCCGCGGGTGGTGGTCGGCGCGGCTTCGATTTTCTTGACGACGTCCATGCCGCTCGTGACCTTGCCGAACACCGCGTAGCCGTTGCCGTCCGGATTCGGATAGTCGAGGCCCGCGTTGTCCACCGTGTTGATGAAGAACTGCGCGGTGGCCGAGTTCGGGTCACTCGTGCGTGCCATCGCAAGCGTGCCCACGGTGTTCTTCAGACCGTTGCGGCTTTCGAGCGGAATCGGCGCGCGCGTGGGTTTCTCGGCGAAGCTCTGCGTGTAGCCGCCGCCCTGGATCATGAAGCCGCGAATCACGCGATGAAAGATCGTGCCGCTGTACTGCCCGGACTTCACGTAGTCGAGAAAGTTGGCAACCGTCTTGGGCGCTTTCTCAGGATACAGCTCGACGCGAATATCGCCTTCCGACGTCTTGAGGAGGACGGACGGATGCGCGGCTTGCGAACCGGACTGGGCGAACGCGGGAGCGTTCGCGATCAGGGCGGCGCTGCCGAGCGCCAACATCAACCATTTCATGAAAATCCTCAGGGTTGGAAAAAACGTATGACAGCAAGGGGTGGGCGTAAGGGGCCGCGTTATTGCGAGGGCGCCATGTAAGGCGGCATGGCCAGGGAGCCGTTTGCGCCGCCGTACTGGAAGCTCGGCATTTGCGTCATGTTGGAAGTCGTGCCCGGCGTGTAGTTTTCGGGTGCGGCAGCGGCCCGTTTAGGCGCCTTGCCCGGCTTGGGCGGTGCCACGATCTTCTGGATATCGGCAATGCGCTGCGCAGTCGCCGCGCTTGTTTTGCCGAGGCTCTGTGCACGCCGGTAGGCTTCGTTGGCCATGCGCAGATAGAGATCGCCCAGGTTCTCGTAAGCGAGGCCGTAGCCGGGGTTGACCTTGGTGGCGGTTTCGAGCGCGGCGCGCGCTTCAACATAGCGGCCGTGTTTCGCGTACAGCGCCGCCAGATTGTTGTACGGCTCCGGCAACTCCGGGTACAGCTGCGTGAGCTCGGTGAACGCGCTGATCGCTTCGTCGTCGCGGTTCAGATGTGCCAGTACGGTGGCGCGTTTGAACTTTGCCTGGGCGTCGCGCGGATTCGACGCGATACGCGCATCGAGCTGCGTCAAAGACGCCTGCCAGTCTTTTTGTGCAATGGACGCGTCGATTTCCGGCGTGTTGTCGCGCACCGCAGGACCTTGCGGCATGGTGGGCGTTTTTTGCGCGAAGGCAGCGGCGCCTGGCAGCATGCCGAGCGCAAGCGCCATGGCGACGGCGCGCACGAGCTTGCTCGCAATGGCGCTGCGGGCGCCGTGCGTGACGTCGTGCATCGAGCCGCCGGCTGAGGCGTTGAAGCGGGCGTCGGATGAGGTAGCCGGCGAAGCACCGGACGAGGCACGATTCGAGGCACGATTCAAGGCACCGGACGAGGCACGATTCAAGGCACCTGCAAGGGCGCCTGACAGTGCGCCTGAAGGGGCGCCTGAGGGCGCGCCAAACGCCGTCGCGGCGAGGGTCGCAGCGCTGCGCGCGCGGCCGCTGGAAGGTTTCATAGGCTCGGGTCTGGATGTTATACTCCGAGCCATTCTAACAAAAGGTCTGCGCGTTCCGTCGAACCGCCGGCTGTCTTTTCGCCACTCGTGGTCGTCTCCGCCTTGATTGCAGTCTGACCGTCGCACAAGGTGCATCGGTTCGCTGCTGTGCGTGTTTCAACAGTCGCTGCTGTGCTTGTCTCAACTGTCGGGCAATACTCTGTACAAAGCCCTGCCGAGTCAGCCAGCACTACGTCTGCGCCGTCCGGTTCAGAAGGCGGCACGCATGAAATGTGGCGGATTTCTTTCGGCCCACGCACCGTTCTCTATGGAATCACTGCGCATCTACAACACGCTCGCGCGTGACAAGCAAACTTTCGTGCCCCTGCAACCAGGCGTCGTGCGGATGTACGTCTGCGGGATGACTGTGTATGACTATTGTCACGTCGGTCATGCGCGGGTCATGGTCGTGTTCGACATCGTGCAGCGGTGGCTGCGCACGCTCGGCTATCAGGTCACGTACGTGCGCAATATCACGGACATCGAAGACAAGATCATTCGTCGCGCTGTCGAAAACGGCGAGACCATCAAGGCGCTGACTGACCGCTTCATTCATGCGTTGCATGAAGACGCGGACGCGCTCGGCATCGCGCGGCCCGACCTGGAGCCACGCGCGACCGACTTCATCCCGCAGATGCTCGGCATGATCGAGAAACTCGAGGCGAACGGCTACGCGTATCAGGCCAAAGACGGCGACGTGAACTACGCGGTGCGCAAGTTCGCAGGCTACGGCAAGCTCTCCGGCAAATCGCTCGAAGACCTGCGCGCGGGCGAGCGCGTCGCTGCGAACGACGCGAAACAGGACCCGCTCGATTTCGTGTTGTGGAAGCAGTCGAAAGCCGACGAACCCGCGGACACGGGCTGGGACTCGAAGTACGGCCGCGGCCGTCCCGGTTGGCATATCGAATGCTCGGCAATGGGTTGCTCGTTGCTCGGCGAACATTTCGACATTCATGGCGGCGGCCAGGATCTGCAGTTTCCGCACCACGAAAACGAGATCGCGCAAAGCGAAGCTGCGACGGGTCAACCCTTCGTGAATTACTGGATGCACAACGGCTACGTGCAGATCGACAATGAGAAGATGTCGAAGTCGTTGAATAATTTCTTTACGATTCGCGAGGTATTGGCGCAGTACGATGCAGAGGTCGTGCGATTCTTCATCGCACGCGCGCATTACCGTTCGCCGCTCAACTATAGCGACGTGCATATCGACGACGCCCGCAACGCACTGAGCCGCCTCTATACGGCGCTCAAGGACGTGACGCCGGACGGCGCCGCGCTCGACTGGAACGAAGCGCATGCGCAGCGATTCCAGGCAGCCATGAATGACGACTTCAACACGCCGGTTGCGGTTTCGGTGTTGTTCGAGTTGGCAACAGAAGTGAACCGCACGCGCGACCCCGCGCTGGCCCGTCAATTGCGCTCGCTGGGCGCGGTGCTCGGGCTGCTCGGGCGCGAGCCGCGTGCATACCTGCAGCAGGCTGCGGGCGCCGCGGTACAAGGTGCTCTCGAGCCCGCCGCGATCGAAGCGAAGATCGCCGAGCGTGTGGCCGCGAAGCAGGCGAAAGACTATGCGGCAGCAGACCGGATCCGGGCCGAATTGCTCGAGGCCGGCGTTGCACTTGAAGACAAACCCGGCGGGTTGACCGAGTGGCGGCGCGTGTGAGCGCACCTCGTACTTCCCTCTGAACGACTCGCCAGGCAGGAGGCAGGATGGCAACGGCCACGAAGACGCCGGCTAAACGAGCCGCGTCTCAAACAAACGCGGCAGCCGCGGCAAAGCCGACCCGAACGTCGGCGCGTCAGGCAAGCGACGCGGTGAAGACAGCATCGTCGAAAGGCATGGCAGCGGGCACGAAGAACGCGGCGGGCGCGGCGAAGAAAACCGCAGTCAAGCGCGCGTTGAATGGCGCATCATCCGCGCCCACGTCTCACGCCGCTGCGAAGCGCGCAAAGGCATCGTCTGCAAAGACCCCGCGCGGCAAGGGCACGAGTGGCGTGAGTGACATGAGCGGCAACGGTGCATTGCCTGCGGAACTCGCGGGCGACGTGCAGGAACTGGCGCGGGTCGCGAAGACGCAAGGCGGCCAGGAAGGCGAGATCGTGCGCAAGACGCGTGCGTCGTCTTCCGCGGCGGGCGGCGAAACAGCGAGCGCGAGCGAGGTCGCCGTGCCGGTGCAGATCGGCGGCCTGACGCCTGAAGCAACGCGCCCGGACTACTGGGACAAGGCGTGCGCCGATCTCGTGAAGCGCGACCGCATTCTGAAGAAGCTGATTCCGAAGTTCGGTCCCGTGCATCTGCTAAGCCGCGGCGATCCGTTCGTTACGCTCGCGCGTTCGGTGGTCGGCCAGCAGATTTCGGTGGCGTCCGCGCAGGCCGTGTGGGCAAAAGTCGCGGCTGCGTGTCCGAAGCTCGTGCCGCAGCAGTTCATCAAGCTGGGTCAGGAAAAGCTGACGGCGTGCGGCTTGTCCAGACGCAAGGCGGAGTATGTGCTCGACCTCGCGCAGCACTTCGTGTCGGGTGCGTTACACGTGGGCAAGTGGCGCTCCATGGAAGACGAGGCGGTGATTGCCGAACTTACGCAGATTCGCGGCATCGGCCGCTGGACCGCGGAAATGTTCCTGATCTTCAACCTCTCGCGCCCCGACGTGCTGCCGCTCGACGACCTCGGGCTGATCCGCGCCATCAGCGTCAATTACTTCAGCGGCGAGCCGGTCACGCGCAGCGAAGCGCGCGAGGTGGCGGCAAACTGGGAGCCGTGGCGCACGGTCGCCACCTGGTATATGTGGCGTAGCCTCGACCCGTTGCCGGTCGACTATTGAAAGAACAAAGAGAGAACAAAAGAGAGAACCAAGAGGCATGCCGCTTTTGAAACTATCAATTGTTCAGTGTCGATAGTTGCGAAGTGGTTTTGACAGCGGCGAGCGCGGTTAGAATACGCGCTGCCGGTAAGTCCAAGGATTAAAACCAATGAAGACCACGTTTCTGGATTTCGAACAGCCGATCGCTGAACTCGAAGCGAAGATCGAAGAATTGCGCTTCGTGCAGGACGATTCGGCCGTCGATATTTCGGAAGAGATCGAGCGGCTGTCCAAGAAGAGCCAGCAACTCACCAAAGATCTGTACGCGAACCTCACGCCGTGGCAGGTTTCGCAAATTGCCCGTCATCCGCAGCGCCCGTACACGTTCGACTACGTGAACGAGCTCTTCACCGACTTTCACGAACTGCATGGCGACCGCAATTATGCGGACGACCTGTCTATCGTCGGCGGTCTGGCCCGGTTCAACGGCCAGGCCTGCATGGTGATCGGTCACCAGAAAGGCCGCGATACCAAGGAGCGCGCGCTGCGCAACTTCGGCATGCCGCGTCCCGAAGGCTATCGCAAGGCCGAGCGGCTCATGCGTCTTGCCGAAAAGTTCGGCTTGCCGATCTTCACGTTCATCGACACGCCGGGTGCCTACCCAGGCATCGGTGCGGAAGAGCGCGGGCAGTCGGAAGCGATCGGGCGCAATCTGTATGTGATGGCCGAACTGAAAACGCCGCTGATTGCCACGATCATCGGCGAGGGCGGTTCGGGCGGCGCGCTCGCCATTGCGGTCGGCGACAGCGTGCTGATGCTGCAATTCTCGACCTATTCGGTGATTTCGCCGGAGGGTTGCGCGTCGATCCTGTGGAAGAGCGCGGCCAAGGCGCCGGAAGCGGCGGAAGCCCTCGGCCTCACCGCTCATCGGCTGAAAGCGCTCGGACTGATCGACAAGATCGTCAACGAGCCGCTCGGCGGCGCGCATCGCGACCCGAAGGGCATGGCTGCGCTGCTGCGTCGCGCGCTCGCCGATTCCTTGCGTCAGTTCCAGGGCATGAGCATCAACGATCTGCGTCAACGCCGGTTCGAACGGCTGATGGCGTACGGCAAGTTCAAGGAAACGACGCCGGGTGCCTGAGCCCGCGCGCGTTCTCTTTTGTCCATCGGCGCGACGCATCCGAATGCGGCTGCGCTAATCACGTGACCACTTCCGCCCAATCAAACGCCGACCGCCTCGTTCTCGAAGCGGTCGGCGTTGCTTTTGCCACGCTGCCCGCGCATGCGCGAGTGGCCGTGGCATTCAGCGGCGGCGTCGATTCCGGGGTGCTGCTCGATGCCGCCGTGCGGGTGGCGGGTGCTTCGCGTTGCATGGCGTTTCATGTTCATCACGGCCTGAGTCCGAATGCCGATGCGTGGCTCGCGCACTGCGAGGCATTTGCGCGCGAACGCGGCGTCGAGTTCGCCGCTCGTCATGTCGAGGTGTCGCGCGATGTGGGCGTGAGCGTCGAAGCCGCGGCCCGCGACGCGCGTTATCAGGCGTTGGACGCGCTGTGCGCGGCGCACGGTATTCGGTCGCTGTGGCTCGCGCAGCATGCGGACGATCAGGCGGAAACGGTGTTGCTGCAACTGTTGCGCGGCGCCGGCCTCGCAGGTCTGGCGGCGATGGCAGCGGAGTTCGCGCCGGCCGGCGCAGCGGCGGTGCGCGTGCGGCCGTTGCTCCATCTGCTGCGCGCGCAGATCGAGCAGTACGCAAACGCACACCGTCTGCGCTGGATTGACGACGAATCGAACGCGGACACGCGCTATGCACGCAATGCGCTGCGCCACGAGGTGACGCCCGCGCTGGCGATTCACTTTCCCGGTTTTCGCGATGCACTCGCGCGCACCGCGTCGCATGCGGCGTCGGCGCAGCGGCTGCTCGACGAACTGGCGCGCATGGATCTTGAGCTCGCATCACGCGACGAAGGAAGGGCGCTCTCGCACCACGCGCTCATCGCACTGGACGACGAGCGCGCGCTCAACTTGCTGCGCTACTGGATGCGATTGCAAGGCTTCATGCCGGCGTCGAGCGCGCGACTTGGCGATGCGCTGCGTCAACTGCGCGAAGTGCGGGCGAGCGGGGAGGGGCATCGTCTGCGCGTCGATCATGCCGGACAGGCGCTGCGCTGCTATCGCGGCCTGGTGTATTGGGAAGCAGGGGACAGCCGCGATCCCGCCGACGAAACCGCAATTGCCGGGCGCGAGGTAAGCGAGCTTGCATGGAGCGGCGAAACGACGTGGCGCGTGCCGCAATGGCGTGGCACTTTCGTGTTCGAGGCCTTCGACGCGTCGCATGCCGATCCCGCGGCAAGCGTGGCCGCGGTTCCCGTGAGCGTGCTGCGGCGTGCGTTGCTGAGTGCCCGCTCGCGGCGCGGCGGCGAGCGCATGCGGACAAGCGACGCACCGGGCGCGCGCAGCCGCACGCTCAAGAATCTGTTCCAGGAGCGCGGCATTGCAGCGTGGAAGCGCGACGTGCCATTGCTTTATGTCGGCGACGAATTGCTGTTCGTGCCGCTGCTCGGTGTGAATCGCGCGGCCTTGCCCTCAGACGTTGCGCCGAACGAGGCGCAGGTGTCGATTGGCTGGCGCGAGGACTTGCTGATTGCCTGACCGGCGGGTGGCCTCGGCGCATCGGCAGGGCAAGCGCCGGGTAATAGGGCGCGAGTAATCGGCTCGGAGATTCGGGCAAAGATGTGGCACAAACCCGGCGCGAGTTCAGTCCCGGCAAGGCTTTGCACGTCTGTCCCAAGGCGCCGCCACCGCCTTTGCGGCTTGTCTTTTTGCGTCCGATCGGGTACGTTAACTTGTTTGCCCGCCCCGCTTTTGCCGTCGCTTTTGTCGGTTTTCCGATCGTGATCCGAGTTTCCCGGTAAGCCATTAGCGATCAATCACGGGCAAATCCGCGCGTGTTGCACGCGCGCTGCATCTGCGCCGCCACACACTTTGCCGCCGTTCACAAGACGTTGCGCCCCTGTGCTTTTGTGCGGTCGTCGCGAGCGCGCCAGCGCGGTTTCTCCTCCAGTTCAGAACGACAATGGCACTCATCGTACATAAATACGGCGGCACCTCGATGGGCTCGGTCGAGCGCATCAAGAACGTCGCCAAGCGCGTCGCGAAATGGCATAAGGCCGGCCACAAGATGGTGGTCGTGCCCTCGGCAATGTCCGGCGAGACCAACCGCTTGCTCGGCCTCGCGAAAGAAATTACGACCCAGCCGAGCCCGCGCGAACTCGACATGATCGCCGCCACCGGCGAGCAGGTCAGCTCGGGACTGCTCGCCATCGCGCTGCAGGAAGCCGGCGTCGAAGCGGTCAGCTATGCCGGCTGGCAAGTGCCGGTCAAGACGGATAGCGCGTTCACCAAAGCGCGCATCAGCGAAATCGACGGCGAGCGCGTGCTGCGCGATCTCGACGCGGGCAAGGTCGTGGTGATCACGGGCTTCCAGGGCATCGACCCTGACGGCAACATCACCACGCTCGGCCGCGGCGGTTCGGATACGTCGGCGGTTGCGGTCGCGGCTGCATTGAAGGCGGACGAGTGCCTGATTTATACGGACGTAGACGGTGTGTACACCACCGACCCGCGCGTGGTCGAAGAGGCGCGCCGGCTCGACCGCGTGACGTTCGAAGAAATGCTGGAAATGGCAAGCCTGGGTTCGAAGGTGCTGCAGATCCGCTCGGTGGAATTCGCCGGCAAATATCAGGTGAAGACGCGCGTGCTGTCGAGCCTGACCGATCCGCTCATCCCGCTCGATGCTGAAATGAAGTCGGGCACCCTGATTACTTTTGAAGAAGACGAGACCATGGAAAAAGCAGTCATCTCGGGCATCGCGTTTCAGCGCGACGAAGCTCGCATCGCCGTGATGGGTGTGCCCGACAAGCCGGGCATCGCGTACCAGATTCTCGGCCCGGTGGCGGACGCGAATATCGACGTCGACATGATCATCCAGAACCAGAGCGTGGAAGGCAAAACGGCTTTCACGTTCACCGTGGGCCGCGGTGATTACCAGCGCGCCATGGACATTCTCACGAATCAGGTGAAGGGTCACGTGCAGGCCGAGCAGGTGCTGGGCGATCCGAAGGTGTCGAAGGTGTCGGTGGTGGGCGTGGGCATGCGTTCGCATGTGGGCATTGCTAGCACGATGTTCCGCACGTTGTCGGAAGAGGGCATCAACATTCAGATGATCTCGACCTCCGAAATCAAAATTTCGGTGCTGATCGACGAAAAGTACATGGAGCTTGCAGTGCGCGCGCTGCATAAGGCTTTCGAACTGGACCAGGCGTAATTCGCTGTTAAACGGCGGCGCGTACAGGAGCGTTCCGTTCGTTAATGCGTGCTGGCGCGGCCCGGTGAGAAAATCTCCGTGAATGACGAAATTGGCACAAAAAACCGTTCGTCAGACATTGACCTTGGCGGTTCGGGCCGCTATTATCTTGGCTTCGTCGCGCTGACTCCCTGCGCGAGCGAAAGTTTGGGAGACGTGGCCGAGAGGTCGAAGGCACTCCCCTGCTAAGGGAGCATCTGGGCCAAAACCTGGATCGAGGGTTCG
>Ga0268254_10000545_pt1 | contig 20319 bp, 17 predicted proteins | sample AgamicOrSfrz_FD_200251 | JGI IMG/M metagenome (GOLD analysis project Ga0268254, IMG submission 200251) | Agave microbial communities from Guanajuato, Mexico - Or.Sf.rz (v2) (version 3) | ecosystem: Host-associated > Plants > Phyllosphere > Phylloplane/Leaf | place: Guanajuato, Mexico...
CGTTTATTAGGACAGCTGCACGAAGAACCTGATGGAAAATGGGTAAATGGCATTGAAGAAGCCCAAAAACTCCATAGTCGTGCTATTGAACTTGGCGTAAATATCTTATGTGGAGTTTCGGTATATGATTTAATAAAATTGCCAACTGGATGGTGTGTATATACTACAGATAAAGCCATTGAGTCTAAGTGCCTTTTACTTGCCACAGGAGCTTCAGAGACGCCTCTTCCTATTTCAGGATGGACCCTTCCAGGTGTAATGTCAATTGGAGCCGCCCAAGTGATGGGAAATGTTCATCGTGTAAAGCCTGGAGAGAAAGGAATTATCATCGGTGTCAATGTGCTGTCAGTAGCTATTGCCCGGGAACTACAATTATGTGGAGTTCATATTGAGAACATTTTACTTCCAAAACCAGGTATTACATCTGGTGATTCAGCCAATCCAGAGAAAATGATGGAATCGCTTTTACGACTTACCCACTTAGCTCCTTCACCTTTGATAAGATTTGGAGGCAAGTGGGTGAGTCCAAAACTCGGAGCACGCCTGTTTCCGAAAAATGGATTTAAAATGTGGGGTATTCCTATTCAACTGCGCAAAACAGCTCTTGAAATAGTTGGAGAAAAGCAGGTAGAGGGAGTACGTATTGCCGATATTTCCGCAACTGGAGAAATTGTACCTGGAACTGAGAAAGTGATAGATGCTGACTTCGTTTGTATTGCGGGAGGACTTACACCGATGTCTGAACTTGCTGCAGTTGCTGGCTGCTCGTTCTCCTATGTTCCTGAATTGGGGGGACATGTTCCTTTACATAACGAATATATGCAGACGAACCTGGGAGGTCTATATGTAGCTGGTAATATTACAGGAGTTGAAAGTGCTAAAGTGGCCAGGGCCCAGGGAAAAGTGGCAGGGCTTTCAATTGCACGTGAACTTAACGCTCTAAAGGATCATGCTGATGAAAAAGTTAGTGAAGCTATTGCCCAAACCATAGAAACACGACGTAATGCTCTAATTCAATTTCAACCCGGTATTGAAGAGGCTCGTACGGAACTTCATTATAAGTTTTATGAATCTGCTGAAAAAAGAATTTCTATTTAATTACAGATATTATTTTTTAATTTATTATTAATCTTTGACCTGAAATAGTTATTTCTTCTCTACGTAAAAATCTATCTTCCGTATTAGAAGAAAGTCTAATACGGTTATTTTTGATTTACTCGGAAAATTAATCCTGTTAATCCTGTTTTTATTTAGCTAAAATTGGAATTATTCAAAAAGTTATAAATGGAGGATATATTATAATGAAGGTTTTAGTCATTTTAGCTCATCCTAATATTGAAAAGTCAATTGTGAATAGAACATGGGTAGAAGAATTGAAAAAACATTCTAATATAACGATTCATGAACTGTATAAACAATATCCGGATGAAAAAATAGATATTGAAAGAGATCAGAAGCTCTGTGAAGAACATGATCGAATTGTTTGGCAGTTCCCATTTTATTGGTATAGCTCACCGCCACTTCTAAAAAAATGGCAAGATGAAGTACTCACTCATGGCTGGGCTTATGGTTCAGAGGGAAATAAATTGCATAATAAAGAACTTATTTTAGCAGTATCGACTGGAAGTGCAAGAGAAAGGTACCAAGCTGGCGGCCGTAATAATTATTCAATGAGTGAGCTTTTAAAGCCGTTTCAAGCAACTAGTAATTTAATAGGCACTAAGTTTTTACCGTCTTTTGTTTTCAATGGAAGCTATTCTTCAACAGATGAAGAGATACAAGAAAGTGCAAGAACGTACGTAAATTATATTCTTTCCAGAGATATTTTTGAATGAACTATTAAGAGTTCATAGTGTAGCATTTATCAAAATAAGAAATAAAAAACGGATATTTCCTAATTTTAAAGGGATATCCGTTTTTTTATTTCTAGAGAAAATAAAGAAGGTCTTCAACTATTGTAAAATGAACGTCCGTAATGTCTTATCATATCTAGCTCGTTTTTTACAGTGTGTCTAATGTGGTGCGAAAAGCCAATGCTTATACTTGAGATATAAGTCTAACCGTAATCAAAAGTAAGTTTAATTCAATTAGGTTGACAAACACCATTAATACCATCAAATACTCAATTTAGGAGGAAATTTAAAATGATTATAGGCGTTCCAAAAGAAGTCAAAAATAATGAAAACCGTGTAGCTCTTACACCAGCTGGAATTGTATCTTTTATAAATGCGGGTCATAGAGTGTTAGTTGAGACAGATGCTGGAGTTGGAAGTAGCTTTACAAATGAAGCTTATATCAATGCAGGGGCAGAAATAATCGAGAGTGCTGAAGATGTATGGGCCCAAGCTGAAATGATTATGAAGGTAAAAGAACCTCTTCCAAGTGAATATATTTACTTCCGTGAAGGATTAATTTTATTCACGTACTTGCATTTAGCTGCTGAGCCAGAATTGGCTGAAGCTCTTAAGGACAAAGGAGTTATTGCCATTGCTTATGAAACGGTTGTAGCAAATAAAACTCTCCCTCTCCTTACGCCAATGAGTGAGGTAGCAGGCCGCATGGCAGCGCAAATTGGTTCTCAATTCTTACAAAAATCAAATGGCGGTAAAGGTATTCTACTCGCAGGAGTTCCAGGTGTTAGTCGCGGGAAAGTTACAATTATTGGGGGCGGTGTTGTAGGTACAAACGCTGCGAAAGTAGCTATTGGCCTAGGCGCTGATGTAACAATTATCGATTTAAGTGCTGATCGCTTACGTCAATTAGATGATATCTTTGGTAACCAGATTAAAACGTTAATGTCTAATCCTTTCAATATTGCTGAGGCTGTCGCAGAAGCTGATCTTTTAATCGGTGCTGTATTAATTCCTGGCGCAAGAGCCCCTAAACTGGTAAAGGAAGATATGGTAAAAGCAATGAAGCCTGGATCAGTTATCGTAGATGTAGCTATTGACCAAGGTGGTATTGTAGAAACAGTTGATCATATTACTACGCATGATGATCCAACTTACACAAAATATGGTGTAGTTCATTATGCAGTAGCGAATATGCCTGGCGCCGTTCCTAGAACATCTACAATTGCTTTAACAAATGTTACGGTTCCTTACGCATTACAGATTGCAAACAAAGGTGTATTCAAAGCGATTTTTGAAAATGAATCATTAAAACTTGGGTTAAACGTGGCCAATGGCGAAATCACTTATGAAGCAGTTGCCAAAGATCTTGCCTATAACTTCGTCTCCCCGGAAAAGGTTTTTGAGAAGGAACTAACAACTGTTTAAAAAGATAAATCAAGTAAAATTCATTTGAATACTATTGATAAAAACGCGATAAATATAGCGTTTTATAAATTAACAAAATAATGTTCATCTTATTGAATTGAAAAGATAAAAAATAGCCTAGTGCTTCTTTAAAAGCCTTGGCTATTTCTTTTACTCAAAACGCTAGGCTACACGTATAAATATACGTGGTCAAATCTATTGTATTTAATTATCTTCAATGTTAAGATAACACTTAAATAAATTAGTATGTCACAATTAAACTTTTTTAACTGAACTAGTATGTAACTATTTTTTGTTTAAATAAAGCGTTAAAGTGTTAATGCTTTTAATTTAACTATTGGGTTAAATAGTAAATCAATAGACTCACGGAATTGTTAAAAATTAAATTAATAGGCAAGGAGAACCAACATGAGTAGGAGGAAAATTGTTTACATAGTTTCTGACTCTGTAGGAGAAACAGCTGAGTTAATGGTAAAAGCAGTTTTAACTCAATTTAATGAAGAAGATATTGAAATCCAAACTATCTCCTATGTAGAAGATCTTAAAGATATTAACAACATTATTGCTGTGGCAAGGTATAACCATTCTATTATTGCTTATACAATCGTTATTTCACCCTTAAAACAGTATCTCGATCAAAAGGCAAGAGAAGAAGGAATTGTAGCAATTGACTTAATGAATCCCCTTATGAATGCCTTTAGTAGAATATTTAATAAAGAGCCTAATTTTCAACCGAGGTTAATGAGGAAGTTAGATGATAACTATTTCCGAAGAGTTGCAGCTGTTGAATTCGCAGTAAAATATGATGACGGACAAGATATAGCTGGCATTAAACAGGCTGATATTGTACTCATTGGCGTTTCAAGAACATCCAAGACTCCTCTCTCTATGTACTTGGCTCACAAAAGGTTTAAAGTTGCAAATGTACCTTTGGTGCCGGAAATCGCACCTCCTGATGAACTGTTTACTATTCCTAAAAATAAATGTGTTGGTTTAATCATTACACCAAATAAATTAAATGAAATTCGAAAGGAGCGATTAAAGAATTTAGGACTAACATCTCAAGCTAACTATGCAAATTTAAATCGAATTCTTGAGGAATTGGACTATGCGGAGAAAATTATGAAGCGTCTTGGCTGTCCTGTAATAAACGTCTCAAATAAAGCTGTAGAAGAGACTGCTGATTTAATCTTAGCTATGCTAAAAAAAGAGAGGAGTTGGATAGGATGAATAAGTTTGTATATATGTTTAATGAAGGAAACAGTGAAAAAAAGGAACTTTTAGGGGGGAAGGGAGCTAATTTAGCAGAGATGACTCGGATTGGTTTACCTGTTCCCTACGGATTTACAATTTCAACGGAGGCATGCAATGCCTACTATAATGATGGAAAGACTATTTCTTCAGAAGTTAAATTTGAGATAGTAGAATCTCTGAAAAAACTTGAAGAAAAAACAAATAAAAAGCTCGGTGATCCAGCAAATCCACTTCTGGTATCTGTCCGTTCCGGCGCTGTACATTCTATGCCAGGGATGATGGATACAGTTTTAAATCTAGGAATGAATGATGAAACGGTCAAAGGAATGGCAGAGCTTACAGGAAATCCCCGTTTTGCTTATGACTCATACCGTAGATTTATCCAAATGTTCAGTGATGTGGTTCTACACGTGGATAGCTTTTACTTTGAGCAACTTTTAGAGGAAACTAGAGAAGCAAAGGGCTATGATTCTGACCCTGAAATGAATGCAGAGGATTGGCAAGAGGTCATAAAAGAGTATAAAAACATTGTCAAAAAGCATGCTAAAAGAACTTTTCCAGAGGATCCAAAAGAACAATTATTTCTTTCCATCAGTGCAGTTTTTGATTCTTGGAATAATCAGCGTGCCATTGTATACCGTCGTCTCCAGAAAATTCCTGGTCACCTTGGAACAGCAGTGAATATTCAAAGCATGGTTTTTGGAAATATGGGGAATGATTCGGGTACGGGAGTGGCCTTTACGCGTAATCCATCTACAGGAGAAGCAAAACTGTATGGGGAGTATTTAATCAATGCTCAGGGAGAAGATGTGGTGGCTGGGATTCGTACTCCCCAACCAATTGCCACTCTAGAGAATGAGATGCCAGCAGTATACCAACAGTTTGTTGATACGTGTAACCTTCTAGAAAAGCACTATCAAGACATGCAAGATATTGAGTTTACGGTAGAGCGCGGTCAACTCTTTATTCTTCAAACACGTATGGGTAAAAGAACAGCTGAAGCAGCAATCCGAATAGCTGTTGAGTTAGTACAAGAAGGAGTTATTAATAAGAATGAAGCCCTTCTACGTATAGATCCTGACCAGCTTAATCAGCTGCTTCATCGTCGAATTGACGATTCATATGAACGAAAGCAACTAGCTAAAGGACTTCCTGCTTCTCCAGGAGCAGCAACAGGACAAGTGGTATTTAATGCAGACGAAGCCGAGAGATTAGCAAAAGACGGAAAAAAGGTAATTCTTGTCCGACCGGAAACTACGCCTGACGATATTCATGGAATTGTGGCTGCTCAAGCCACTGTCACAAGTCGTGGTGGAATGACAAGCCATGCAGCCGTTGTAGCAAGAGGCATGGGAAAGGCTTGTATTTGTGGTTGTGAAGCATTAAAAATCGATTTAAAATCACAGCATTTTAAAGTCGGAAACACCACTATAAATCAAGGTGATGTTATTACGATTGACGGTTCAACCGGTGAGATTATGGTGGGGGAGATTCCAATGATTGAACCCCAACTATCTGATGAGTTTCAACTATTACTTGCATGGGCGGATGAGGAAAGAAAGCTGAACGTAAGGGCAAATGCTGACAATCCAGAAGATGCCAAGAAGGCGCTTGAGTTTGGGGCTGAGGGAATTGGATTGTGCCGTACGGAACATATGTTTATGGATACAAATCGAATTCCAATCGTTCAAGATATGATACTTGCTGAAACATATGAAGAGCGTGAACAAGCTCTTAGTAAGCTGTTAATTATGCAACAAGAAGATTTTGAAGGAATTTTTGAAGCAATGCAGGGTTCCCCCGTGACTATTCGCTTACTAGACCCTCCTCTTCATGAGTTCTTGCCTGATAAGGAAGAACTGCTAGTTGAGGTTACAAAGCTTCAACTAACAAATGGCAATTCTAAAGAATTAATTGACAAGGAACATCTTTTAAGAAAAGTGCATCAGCTACATGAATTTAACCCAATGTTAGGGCACCGTGGATGTCGATTGGGAATGATTCACCCTGAGATTTATATCATGCAGGCTAAAGCAATCTTTTATGCAATCACAAAAGTGAGACAAAAAGGAATAGACGTAAAACCGGAAATTATGATTCCTTTAGTTGGTCACGTAAATGAATTGAAAGAAATGCGACAATTAGTTATGAATGCCGGACTGCAAGTTCAAGAAGAAACAGGACAGAATTATGATTACCCAATTGGAACAATGATTGAAGTCCCAAGAGCAGCCTTAACAGCTGATCAAATTGCCGAGGAAGCAGATTTTTTCTCTTTTGGAACAAATGACTTGACTCAAACCACTTTTGGATATAGCCGTGATGATGCAGAGGGTAAGTTCCTACAAGCTTACATTGAAAATAAAGTCCTTCCAGAAAATCCATTTGCTTCTCTTGATCAAGAAGGTGTAGGAAAACTTGTAAAAATGGGCGTAAAACTAGGTAGAGAAACAAAGCCAAGGTTAAAAACAGGAATTTGCGGAGAACACGGTGGAGAAAAAAGCTCAATACAATTTTGTCATAATGTTGGACTTGATTACGTAAGCTGCTCGCCATACCGTGTACCTCTAGCACGCCTTGCAGCAGCCCAAGCAAATATTAAAAATGAATCTAAACAATCTCTAAATAAGCTTCAAGTTCAAGTATAATGCTGAAGCCTTTGCTTTAATAAGCAAGGGCTTCTTTAATTGAATAATTCATCAATTAAAAGACGAAGGAGTTAATTTATAGTCTCGATTATTTCCTTTCGTAGTTTTCAATTTCTATAATAGATACAAAGTATCCTAAAATGGAGGTTATGATGAAAAGTATACCTGTAAACTTATTATGGTTTGTTTGTTCAATTACGTTGAATGCTCTGGGAAATAGCTTTATGATAATTGCAAACTTAGGAAGTTCTCCTTGGACAGCTGCAGGGCAAAATCTTGCATCCATAGTACCGTTTTCTATTGGTACGTGCATTATTATTTTAAATTTCTGCTCATTTATCCTTAGTTATTTAATGAAAACCAAATTTACGTTAGGGATGATTATCAAAAGTATGGCCCTTGCCTGCGTGTTTGGAATGTTTATTGATTTGTGTGTGTACTTACATCACATTATATATATTCCAGAGACTTTATGGATTCGTTGTTTATATTCATTAATAGGGCTCAACCTTATCGCAGTCGCTATATCTATTTATTTTCAATCAGGCTCTATATATTTACCTTCGGACTATTTAATAAAAGCATTCGGAAAGCGAATGAAAAACTATACAGTTGGCACAATCATATGTATGTCAATACCGTTATCTATTAGTATTCTTATTATTCTCTTTCAACAGCATATAATTGGTCTTGGTATAAGCACTATTTTATTTGTATTAGGGAGTGGATTTTTAATTGATTATTATAACCGCTGGATTGTAATTAACAAAGTTCCACAACAAAATATGCACTCAGCATAAAATTTCGAAATTCATTTAGAGATTTATTATATGCTCCGTATATGTTTAATAGTTAGCCTAACTGCTAAATCAACAAAAGAAGATACTTTTTATTTCATTTATATAGATAAAGGCAAGCCAGTTTTATTGGCTTGCCTTGGTTGCCTTATAATTTTTGTATAGCATATAATAGCAATTCTTCAATGTTTTGTTTGCCTAGCTCCTTGGCTTTTTGCTGTAATTCTTCCTTTAAGTCGCTTGTTACTTTGACTCGTACCACTTCCAAATCGCTATCAATATAAATGCCACGGCTACGCTTGTTGATTTTTCCTGAGAGAAGAACCGACTCTAATAACTCAACGAGTTCTGGCGAGGATTCAGTCAGCAATACCGGTTTGATTTCAATCAAAAATTGCTCTTTCTCTTCTTGTGGCATAATCCTCATATTGGTCGGGCTTAGGTATTGATAAAATAAATCCATGAGCTTATAAAGCTGTGATTTGGCATAAGCTGTTTGCTTAAAGGCAAATGTGGCATAGCCTTCTTTGATAATCATCTTTTTAGATTCAATAGTATAGGCTGCTTCAAAGCCTAGGTGAAGTAACTCCTCTAATGTTAACTCTTCATGTTGTTCTGTAACCACCGTAATCGGATCTTCTACAGAGATGACACGGGCAAACTGCTCTTTTTCTTCATCTTTCTTTACAAAAAGCTGAAATAACGCAATGTTTTTCTCGGCGTAATAAAAGTGACGCTTACTCGGCTTTCTCCCTACCTCATATGTGCGCTTAAACGCTTCTAACTCTTCTTCATGCACAAAATAACAATTGATGCCCCGGTATTCTTCTTGAAACGCAGGTAATAGTTCTTGCTTAATATACTTATTGACCGTTGTGACCGAGATATCCAGTTGCTGAGCGACTTCTTTTGTCGTAAGTCCTGGCTTTTTTAATTCTTCTTGTAAACGAACGACATCTTCAATATCAAATTCATAACGACCTTCGATATGCCAGTCATTTTTATTGATAGGGTTTAATTTTCCTTGTTGGATATATATATAAATAGTTTTCTTCTATGAAACAGATAACATCTCTATCACGTCTCCAATAGTAATAATTTTACTAGGATTATCAAACAAAAAGAACACTCCTTTTATTTCTATATTAATTAATAATTTATTACATCATATTTACATAGAGTTACAGATTAAAAGTTTTTTAACATGTATGTAAATACTAAAACTAACTTATAAAAAGTTATGTTTTATCATTTACTCTATCTGACGACAAATTAGTTATTTTTCTACAATATGCGTAACAATTACCACTATTTTTAATAAAATACGTTAACTATTACTTTTATTAAAAACCTTAAATTAAACTTATATAAAGATCATTATCTTTTTTATTTATATATTATGTATTATAAAACTATATAATTTACACATATAATTAGAATAACTCACAATTTGTCGTCAGTTAGTGTAAATGATAAAACGTTACTTTTCATAAGTTAGTTATACCATTTACACATTTACTATAAAAACTTTTAATATGTAACTTTATATTAATGTGATATAATAAATTACTAGATAATAGAAATGAAAATGGTGTGTTGTATGATTGATAATCTCAATAAAATCATTACCATTGAAGACATTATGGACATATTAGCTATTTCATCGAAGAAAACCATTTATACATACATTCAACGAGGAAAATTACATCCGATTAATAAAGATGACTGGCATATCGAAGGTCGTTACGAATTTGATTTAGAAGATATGATTCGGTTAAAAGAAGAATTAAAAAAGCCAGGACTTACGACAAAAGAAGTCGCTCAGCAACTCGATATATCGGTCAATACCGTCACTAAGTACATTAAACAAGAACTCTTGCCTGCGTTCCAAGCAGAATCCCGGGGTATGAATTGTTACTTTGTCCATGAAGAAGATCTAGACTAGTTTAAACGCACACACGAAGTCGGACGCAAACCGAGTAAGCGTCATTTTTATCATGCGGAGAAAAACATTGCGTTATTTCAGCTTTTTGTGAACAAGCAGCACGAAAAAGAAGAGTTGGCCCGTATTATCTCGGTAGAAGATCCGGTTATGGCGATTACAGAGAAACACGAAGAGTTAACGTTAGAGGAATTACTCCATCAAGGCTTTGAAGCAGCCTATACCATTGAGTCTAAAAAAATGATTACTAAAGAAGGCTATGCCACGTTTGCCTTTAAGCAAACAGCTTATGCAAAATCGCACCTATATAAACTCATGGATTTATTTTATCAGTATGCCAGTCCGACCAATATGAGGATTACGCCACAAGAAGAGAAAGAGCAATTTATCGTTGAAATCAAACCGGTATTGCTGACAGAATCATCACAAGAACTCGTTGAGTTATTAGAGTCGGTTCTTGTCTCAGGGAAAATTAACAAGCGTAGCCGTGGCATCTATATTGATAGCGATTTGGAAGTGGTACGAGTCAAAGTAACAAGCGATTTGAAGGAAGAATTACAGCAAAAAGCCAAAGAATTGGACAAAAGAAACATTGAAGAATTATTATTATATGCTGTACAAAAATTATAAAATGAAATAAGAAGTGTTCAACCTTAAAGCCAACAAACAAGGCAAGCCAATAAAACTGGCTTGCCCTTATCTATTGAAAAAAGTACAAAAAAGAGTGTTTTTATTACTGTCTACTTGACAGGGGTCACTCCATAAATCCCTTCATATCAATGACCTTCGAGAGCAGACCACCATATAGCAATATACAGCATAATTAAGGTCTACTATGTGAGCTAGGAACAGGGACCCAAGGGGTAACCGACACTTTTTTTGCCCATGTGTGTGGATCATACGTATGACGCTCAATTTTTCCAATATTGCCGCCATACACATGAATTCCCACACATGGCTCGGGAGAGGCACACTCTACCTTATGAATGTCTTGTTCGGAGGAGCAGCAGATATCTACCTCGCCTTCTTGAAGATAACGGTCTCTTCGTACCATCAGCGCTTCGCCCTCAATAGAGGGACGAGCATACTGAATTTCGTGTTCGGTTCCTTGTACAACGCCAATTACCCCCCACGTCCCGTGATCATGCATAGGCGTAGATTGACCAACGTCCCATACCACAATAGCTATGGAAAAACTTTCATCCACGGCTACGTGTAGTGGATACAGGGCATATTTTGATTGAGGTTGTCGGTACTGAGAAGGGAGAACATCGCCCTTCTGTAACAGTTGTTGCATTCGTTCTGCGATCTCGCTAGTTAGAGCCTCTTCACTTTTTCTCTCATGTACAATTCGATCTACGTCGCGAATGAAAGCCTCAAGTTCAAGGTGTCTGCTGTTCATCATTTCAACATTCCTCCCGTAATAATATTTTTTTTACTTTCTTTTTTATTTATCAAATTATCATACCTTATTATGTTCTAACTGAAATGTTGAAGTTCTTTTTTAATCTCATATCCAGTTCATGAAAAATTCACTATAAAAAAGGAGGAATATCCCTATTGTTAAACTTCAAAAAATTGAGAAAGTACACTTTTTTAATTTTTCTATCTTGATAGTCCAATAAAAAAAGTGACGTTTTAAGACTTTATATTCTCTTATATAACGGCCCCTTTCCAATTCTGAAATTGAGGTTTAATCCTGTCTCAGATGAAGAACTGTACAAAGACATAGACTTCAACTTTTGTAAAAGAGCCTTATATATTATTAGGAAGAGGTTGAACTACTTCTTATAAGTTTATCTTGTTGAATTTTTTGCAGCTTGAGTTTATCAGGAATTAAATATGATGTAATGGCTGCGCTTATTAATGTGAATGTCGCTAACCCGAATGAAAAAACATGTGTACCAAAGACCTGATAACCCCAGCCACCAAGAAATGAAGAGATCGCCCCTCCTATTTGATGCCCTAGATAAGCCCAACCGTATAGCACGCCGAGCAGCCTGACACCAAAAAGCTCTCCTAAAATTGCGGAAGACATTGCTATACTTCCAGACCACACTAGTCCACCCAACGCTGCAACTAAATAAAGTTGCCACGTGTTCTGTGAAAATACCAAGCCTAAAAAACCCAAACCACGGATAAAGTAAATAAAAAACAGTAGCTTACGCTTGGCAAAACGATCAGCAATTGAAGCTAAAATAAGTGTGCTAAATATTGCAACAAGCCCAATAAGTCCTACTCCAAATGAAGCAGTAGTAGGTGCAAAATGATGATCCATTAACATGGGAACTGCATGGGAACCTAGTAAGTTCATACTGAATCCACAGGCAAATAACCCCACTACAATTTGCCAATACGCTTTTGAACGAATAGCATCTTTCAAAGTGAGTCTTTGTGTTAATGTATGAGTAGAGGTTCCGGTACTTGAAGAATCTTCTTTTAAATCAGCGCCTTCTGGGACGTCTTCTTTAAAAATCAAAATGGCAGCAGGAACAATTAAAATGACAAAAATGAATGCAAAAATGAACAAGGTACTTCGCCAACCAATGGATTCAATCATAAAAGTAGCCAATGGATTAAAAATAGCAATACCAGCCATAGAGCCAGTAGAGAGAAAAAACAAAGCCTTCCCCCTTTGACGAACAAACCAACGACTAATAATCGGAGTTACTGCAACGGGGCTAGTCAATGCCAGACCAAAAGACAGAAATACACCATACATAAAGAAAAAAATCCAGACATTGTTTGTTAACACCGTACCCAAAATCGATAACGCTATAAGTATAACCCCCAGTAGGAGAACAAACTTTGTACTACATTTTCCACATAAATAACCTGCTATAGGCATTCCAACACCATACATAATCATACCCACGGAAATTATCATTGATATAAATGTTCTTGTTATTTTTAAATCTTCCATCATAGGTAATAAAAACGGTCCTACTCCCAAGCGAATCCCTACCGTTAACATTGTGAATATCATGCTTGCAATAACAATATACCAACCAAAGTAAATTCCTTGTCGTTTTTGAAGCATTAAGTTTTCCTTCCTTCTATAGTGCTGTTTTTAAAAATTTCATGGGAAAGTGTATTCAGAAACATATTTAAGTTGGTTTATAAAACAGATAATTCTGAACTTTTAATGTGGTGATGTAGTAACAATCACTTCACATACTAACAAAATTTTAATAAACAAAATGAACTAAGGTTATATTTCTTTTAATCAAAATCTCTTGTACAAAAAAGCAAATATCATAACTAAGGATAGTTTTTTATAGGAAAGAAGGCGCAAAATAATTTACGTTATTCTTCCTTTCTAAATGTTTTTGGCATTAAAACAGCTACTACTTCCCAGTAACAACAAGGTTGTCTCCTGCAAATACCTCTGTGTAGACTTTGTATTTTTTTGGATGAATTTCTTTTAATTTTCCAATTACTTTTAGTGGTTCTCCAAAAGGAGTTGGACGTTGGAAATCGATTTTTAGAGAACCTGTCACAAATCTCAATGGATTAACCTCATCTCCGATTTCATTTCCATTCTTTCGGTGTAGATACAAGGATGCCGACCAGGCCCATGACAGCCAATTAACGATGCTAACAACCTACCATAAACGAAGTCAGGAATACCTATATGCTCGGGTCTTGGTGTATAAATTGTTATAGTTTTTTCACCAATACACCCTGTCCGTAGATGGTAACCATTTTCATTTAAATAACCGCACCCATAACACTAAGAGAATTCATCAGGGTAATCATCTTGAATCGCTTTCATTACTACTTCCTTCATCTACACACCTCCTAAATTCAAATAGTTAATTTTCTTATTTCTTATATCAGCTATTGAAACTCTAGCTACAATTGACATAAAAGGATGCATGATAGTAAGATTCACCTACTTTTCCCTTTCTATATTAAATTATAATACTGCGTAATTGATAAGAAAAAGATATTTATGTTATTGTACTCATAGGAATTACTTATATCATTAAATTAGGTGGTTATTGAATGTATGGAGCTTAGACAGTTAGCTTACTTTATCGAAGTAGCGAGGTTAAATAATTTTACAAAAGCAGCTGAACGACTAAGAATAGCTCAGCCCGCAATCTCTCAACAAATAAGAAATCTAGAACAAGAGCTGGGTATTAAGCTCTTTAAACGTACAGGAAGAGGGGTAACCCTAACTGAGGCTGGAGAGCAATTCTTTATTGGTGCTGAAAAGACCCTAGCAGAGGCACAAATGGCGAAAGATTCAGTTAAGGAGTTTAAAAACTCCCCGCGCGGCAAAATTATGGTAGGGGCATTAGAGTCTTTAGTTCAAACTAGGTTGCCGAGCTTGTTGGTAGCATTTAATAAGAACTACCCTGGAATAAAGGTTTTTATAAGAGAGAATACAACTGAACCATTGTTAGAGGCTCTTAAAAAGGGGAAATTAGACCTCGCCTTAGCTCATACGGAAGTTAATTACTCATCAACTATAGATCTAGTTCCATCAAAAGGGCTTTGCTCAAAACCTCTATATCAAGAAGAACTGGTGCTGGTTGTCGCCGAAGGACATCCACTGGAGAAGCGAAAAACGATTTCTATCAAAGAACTTAGAGAAGAATCATTCGTATCTTTTAAGGAGGGATCAGGAATCCGTTCCCAAATACTTGGGGCGTGCAGCAGAGAAGGTTTCGAGCCACTTATTGCCTACGAGTGTGCCTCTCCACGGACATTGGTTGCAGAGGGGCTAGGCGTTTCAGTCCTTCCACGTTTAATGGCGGAATCTCCAGGACCATCAATATCTATTTTACCCTTGGAACCACCCCTATCCCGTTGGGTGTCTGTATTTTATTTTGAAGGACGCTATCTCTCACCATGTGCTAAGGTTTTTTTAAGTTTTGTGGAAAGATACCTTATTTCCGAAAGCGAATTAGAAAATACTTAAAATTATTTTTAAAGCTTATGGGACTTAAGATTCACATTATTCACCAAATTTAATCATTAAATTCCCAATAATAAGTTTTCTACTCAAAAGAAAAGTATGTAAAATTATACGTTTGCAGACTTTTGGTAATTTCAAGAGTTAGTTTTGTGTAAACTAAGATTGTGCATGATATACAGCCTGTAAAATAAAAAAAGGAGCAGAATCAACATAGAAATCTGTTCCTTACCCAATCGAGTATTAAATAGAACATTTGAAAATGTTTTAGATTGTCTTCTAACGATTATCTACTGTGATAGTTAAAGAATAACAATTGCGTTTAATAACCAGTACCTACTGAGTTATTGTTACTTCGTTAATACAAGCTTTATGTACGTAGTAGCGTCATTCGTAAAATTTAACAGCCCCTCTTCTATTAGAGGTAGCGTCAGGAAAGTGTGGATTTACAACGCTAAGGAAGTTTCAAACCAGTAAAAAAGTCGATTTCCTAACGTACATGCATCGACTTTTAGCTCTCCGTTAGGTTAACTTTTTTCAACCTTACAAATCCACTTATAATAATTTACTAAAATAAATAACAAAATAGGGTCTTACTCAACGCGCCAAGAATCAATGCTAAAATTTAAAAACCTCTTGTGTATAGATATTTCATTGTGTATAATGTGCTTATGAAAGTTGCAGTTTAAATTGGGAAGGAGGGAGAATATTGAGTACAGCGTCTCGTGGGGTTCACATTGGTCCCCCTCGTCTAAAAATAGCGATTCAAGCCATTCTTTGGCTAGCCAAAAGTGGCAACTTGATAAACAGTACGATGATAGCGAGTCAAGTTGATTCGCATGCCACCTTTATTCGCAGAGTTATGCAGTCATTGAACAATGCCGGTATTGTTGAATCAAAAGGCGGACGCGAGGGTGGATATTTTTTAAGTAAATCTCCAGAAGAGATTACATTAGGCGATATATACGAAGCAATAAGTAGTGTTTCCAATGATGCCGAAATTAAAGTGGATTATGATTGCGAATCCGGAGAACGGTTAGATGTTGATCAGTTCGATGTTGAACTTGAAAAGATTCTCCAGGAAGCCGAATTAAAGACAATTGAGTATTTGCGAAGTTACACGATTGCTCAATTATCGGATCGAGTCCACTTCCTTTAAAGAACTATAAAGTTCGATAGCTAACACTAAGTTGCAGAATCAAATGCAACTTTTTATTAGAATAAATTGTGCTTAATAAAAGCACAAAAAAGGAAGGACCCTCCAATGGTTTCCTTGAGATGACAATTTTTTCGATTATTTTGCAAAGTGTTTTTTTAATGGCGGGCATAGGAAAAAATTGTAGGTTCCAAGATGTATGTTGAGGCTTTAAACATACACTAAGATTACTGCAATGGTTTCTGGTTGTAATCAGAATAAATAGCAAATAAAAGCGTTCAGTTGGTAAACTGCTGATCGTTGACTGGTCAGGGTTCACGGTGGCAAGGTACAAGTTTTGATTCTCATTTTCACATTGAATTACATCTGATTTGAGGGTGGTGTCAGCTTCGCTGGTACTACCCCTTATAGCGCACTTGTCGTACAGTCAACCGTGTTTGTTTAAATAATTATAAATGGAGGAATTACTATGAAAAAGAAACGTGCTGTGGTGATTGGAGCAACGGGACAGATTGGGCGAGCGGCAGTGGATTTGCTGGCGTGGGACGGCTGGGATGTAACAGCGGTCTCCCGGAGTGGGGGGCGAGACGAAAGATGGCCCGACGAGGTACGGGTCGCGCGGGCCGACCGGTCCGATGATGCGGCCCTAGCCGCCGCAATCGGCGACGGCTGCGACGTGGTAGTGGATGTCGTCGCTTACGGTGCAGCACACGCAAGGCAGTTGACTGCTTTGGCGGATCGTATCGGCTCGGCGGTGGTCCTTTCCACAACGATGGTATACGAGGACGACAAGGGGCGGAGCTTCGACACGGTGGCGGAACCGGACGGCTTTCCCCGCTTTGAGGTACCGATCCTAGAAAGCCAGCGGACTATCCAGCCTGTTGAGACTACCTACATTACTGGTAAGGTTGCCATGGAGCAAGAACTACTTGCGGCGGGCGACCAGTTGCCAACAACGATACTGCGCGCGGGCGCTGTTTACGGTCCATACAGTTCCTTTCCCTACGAGTTGTACTTCATCAAGCGTAACCTTGACGGGCGGCGTCAACGAGTTCTCGAGTACCGTGGAGCAGGTGTTTTCCATCGGGTGAGCGTTCGTAATCTCGCGGAGTTGATTCGGCTGTCGGCTACGAACCCAGGCTCTCGGGTGCTAAACGCCTGTGACCCTGAGTTGCCAACAGTGGCCGAGATCGGAGCGGCAATTGATGCCGTGATGGGCGTAGAGACTCCCGATACGTTACTGCTGGACGGTCCGGCTCCGTCGCTGTCCGTGGGAAAAACACCATGGATGGTTGATCACCCATTAATCTACGACATGACCGCCGCCGAACGGGAGTTGGGTTATCGACCGATAGTAACCCACTCCCAGAGCCTGACGGAGACGGTCGAGTGGCTGACGGGGCAACTGGCAGGACGGGACTGGAGAGAAGTCTTCCCGTTGTTAGCCTACGCGCACCCACACATCTTTGACTACGCGGCTGAAGACGCTTGGCTGCTAAAATCCTGAGGTGATATACGATAAGGGGGCGGCCAGACGTCGAAGAGCTAAATAATCAAGTTTTAGTTCATCAAGCTATTGATCATAATAATAAAAGGAACTCCAATAGCAGATGGGCATGAAACGATTATAAATGCTATGCAGAAGCTAAATAAGAATAGTGTTATTGTTTAAGAATAATAAAGATTTAGACTGAACAATAATGTTTTAAACTGAGATAATTAGGAGGAAAAGGAATGGTTAAAGGTTATTGGATTATAAGTATTGATATTCATGATTTTGAAAAGTTTAAAGCATATATCGCAGCTACCCCAGAGATTCTTAAAAAATATGGTGCTCGCTTTTTAGTGGGTGGAGGTAATCGCATGGTAGCAGAAGGAACAGCACGTTCTCAAAGTTCGATTATTGAATTTCCCACGTATCAATCTGCACTTGACTGTTGGAATTCAGAAGAGTACCAAGAAGCGATTAAACTCAGACTTCCTGCCTCAAAAATTGATCTTGTGATTGTGGAAGGATTTTGAGGAAAACAAGCTTCATAGTCTGACCATGTAATCAACTAATAGAAATATTCGTTGAGCACTCAGTTTATAATTATTATTACTGCTTTAAGACCAAAACTTTTAGCAGTAATGAAAAAATAGTAACGGGATTCCAAGCCTGAAAAAGAAAAACGCCCTATTAAATGTGCTTAAATAAAGCACATTTAATAGGTGATTATAAAGATTGCTGTGCCAAGATATGAGTTCACATTCCCATACTTTCGCTTAAAACACTAATATTCTTTGGGTGATGATAGTTTTTCTTGTATTACCCCGTTTCGACAAATTTTTTGTTAGGTGCCAATAAAAACATCAAAAATATTTAAGAAGAAAGAAGAGAATAAAATGAATAGTTTTGCAAAAGTCCATGTCTTACATTGCGGTGAAATCTTAGCAGACCGTGCCCTACCACATAAAGAAAAAAGCCTCCATCCATTTCCGCAATATGGAATATTAAGACCTGAAAAATATAAATCATGGATCCCGATATCTTGCTATTTGATTGAGCATCCAAATGGTCTTGTATTAGTGGATACCGGAATGGATGAAAGTATACGAAATCCTGCAGATACTTTTTTACAAAAAACAATCAACAAATTCTTTCCGGCAAGGCTCGCGCCTGGTTCGTCTATAAGAGAGCAGCTTAAAAAGAGAAATATATCTCCAAAAGATATAGATACCGTATTTTTGACACATCGTGATTACGACCATATACACGGAATTCCTTTATTAACCGATGCACCAAGATTTCTTATCAATGAAAAAGAGGTAGAAGCAGCAAGAAAATTTGAACAAAAAATGCTCAACGGTGTCAATCTTGAGACCTTCAAAGGAGAACCCATCCCATTTGGCCCCTATTTTTCTGGAAAAGATTTATATGGGGATGGAATAATTTATCTGGTTGAAACTCCTGGACATACTGTTGGACACACATCTCTACTTGTTCGAGTAAAAGATGGATGGTTACTTCTTGCAGCGGATGCAGGCTATTCTTCAAGGTCTTGGAAGGAACTCGTAATACCAGGTGTCACAGTGAATGAAGAACAAGCACTTGAGGCTCTTAAATGGATTCAAGATTTTACAAAAAAAGACGATTGCGTGGCAGCGATAGCAAATCATGATCCAGCGGTTAAGGAAACTAGCTATTGAATATTACGGGAAAATATAATTTTTTTCTTCTTCGCTGTTATTAATTTTAAACAACTCTCAACACTGGAAATTAAAAGACCAGCAGACGAGAGGTCTCTTAAAATGTTAACAGACACATTTATCCATGAAAGTGGAGGGGAAACCTCTATTCTTGAAATTGAAAGACTTTCGCTTCCTTCGGAGCAAATGATAACGTCTAAGTTCAATCAAGAACGAACCTTGGAATTCGATGAATTTATTGAGGAATCAAATAAATTCTTAAAAGAAATAGAAGATGAGACTAATAAAGAGGCATCAGATCTTTTTGAAGAATGCAATAAATTGTTTGAAGAATTCACAGAAAAAGTATGCCTATATGAAGGACTTGTCGAAAAAAAAAAGTGTAATGAGTATTTACTTTATCTAAATAGCATACAAAGAGGAATAACATCATGACTAAGAGTTCCTTAAGAAAGAAAGTAATTGGAAAGTTTTTCATTCCTTTATTATGCACTTTTCTGTTAACTAGTTGTTCAGTTGGAAATTTTGTAAAGGGGGTTACATTAGATAATAAAAATGGAACTGGCATTCAAGATCTTTCTTCAACTCAAGACAAGAGAGTTGCTATTTTGAAGGAATTACCAGATTACCTTAAAATGGCTTTTGTTATAACTGAAGATAAACGCTTCTATGAACATAAGGGGGTTGACCCGAAAGGCATCTTTCGAGCTTTATATAGAGACGTCTTGGATGGAAGTAAAAGTGAAGGAGCCAGCACGATTACTCAGCAACTTGCCCGAAACGTATTTCTTTCAAATAAAAAAACATTTACCAGAAAAATGAAAGAAGTTGCGTATGCTATAGAACTAGAGAGAAAATACTCCAAAGATCAAATTTTAGAGATGTATTTAAACCACATCTATTTCGGTAGTGGAGCTTACGGAATTCAGGAGGCTGCACAAGAATACTTTGGGAAAGATGCAAAAGATTTAACGATTGCGGAGTCTGCTTTATTAGCTGGTTTACCTAAAGCACCTAGTAAATATTCTCCTCGTAACAATATAGATTTAGCAAAAGAGCGACGTTCTATCGTTCTTTCATTAATGGAAGAAAATCATATAATTACTAAACAAGAAGAAGAAGAAGCAAACA
>Ga0268254_10000550_pt1 | contig 19990 bp, 15 predicted proteins | sample AgamicOrSfrz_FD_200251 | JGI IMG/M metagenome (GOLD analysis project Ga0268254, IMG submission 200251) | Agave microbial communities from Guanajuato, Mexico - Or.Sf.rz (v2) (version 3) | ecosystem: Host-associated > Plants > Phyllosphere > Phylloplane/Leaf | place: Guanajuato, Mexico...
TGGCATATTCCGTTGGGGAATGTGGTTCGAACGCCGCTCGCGGCTCAGCGTTTAATGCCTTTGATGAGAGACGAAGGCGTCAAGATATCTTCGATAGGCTCGCATCCGTGGGACCGCTCGCCTGAGCGTATTGCGCTGACGCGTGACAACGGTTCGCACATCGAAGAGTTCTGGTGTGGGACAGAGGCGGATCGTCGCTCGCCGAGCGCCTCAGGAAGGCGCTAGAACGTGCGTCCATGAACACCGGAGTAGGGCAGTTGAAGGCGACGATAAGTCTGGGGGTCGCGAGCCTGCTGGATGCCGCGTCGCTGCTGCAAGAGTTGTTAGCACGACGATGTTTAACTATCGTCCTTGCCCTTCCCGCTGACGGTCTCTGATGCGTAAGACCAGACACTTGCGTGCGAGGAGCCCTGTGTTTCCCAGAAAGCGGGAAGGCCGCCGATGCGTGACAAGCGACGACGTTCCACGCGTACTCACTGTCCGGTCTTGACCGACTCTCCATTGCCGTCAGGCGACATGTTCTGCTTGTCCTTATCGGACCTTTTCGGCTGATTTGCCAAATCACCGGGCACGCGGTTCCATGGACTCGAGACGGGCTCGCTGTGATAAGTCATGCCTGCAGTCGCTGCTCCATGAGATCCACCGCTGCCGTTGCCGCCATTGCCATTGCCGCCCGCCTGAGCAAAAGCGGCGTTGCACGCGCAGACCGTGGCGACAGTGATGCTGGCCCAGACCAGGTTTTGCCTCAACTTTTCCATGATTTCTCTCCATTGAAACCCGGCGCGGGCGGTGCCAGCGTCTGAGCCTTTTGTGCCGCTGCAAAACGCCCGGTTGCCACGCGGCGAGGTGCAACCAGGTGCGCGTCGACGAGCAACGCCTTGTCTTCCGGCTTTAGGACTGTATCGACGAGGCCGGCCGGCAACGCGGCCCCATGACGGATATACGGTCAGACCTCCGCTCTGGATGCGCGGTGTTACCGCGGGCGTGTCCGAGCTTGCAGTGCAATATTGCGCTGCGATGACGCATCGGGTGCGGAGGTTCGGACAGCCGCCTTGCAGAAGTGGAGACGACACCAGGCGTTACGCGTTCCCCTGCTAAGCATAGTTAAAACGCTCGCTTATCCGTGCGATCCGTCGTTGCTACGATCGCAGTTTGATCGTATCGACCTCATCGGAATTTCGAGCCGTGACACTTTCTATCTTTCGATTGCTCGCCCGCGTGGCGTTGAGCACGTTGCTCGCTGTCGGCGCAGCCCAGGCGCAAACCACAGGTAATGTTCCGGCTCCGCTGAAGTTGCGGATCGGCTATCAGAAGTCTTCGACGCTCATTACCATCCTGAAAGCGCGCGGCTCGCTCGAGCAGGCACTGGCGCCGTTGGGCGTGAGCATTAGCTGGAACGAGTTTGCGAGCGGCCTGCCGTTGACCGAGGCGCTCAATGCCGACGCGGTCGACTTCAGCGCCGACGTTGCCGACACGGTTCCCGTGTTCGCGCAGGCGGCTCACGCGCGCTTCGTATATGTCGCACAAGAAGCGCCGTCGCCAGGCGCGCAGGCGATCATCGTGAAGCGAAACGGCCCCGTGCGCACGCTCGCCGACCTGAAAGGCCGGCGCATTGCGGTGACCAAGGCCGCCGGCAGCCATTACCTGCTTCTCGCCGCGCTCGCCAAGGCGGGACTCGCACCCGCCGACGTGCGCATCAGCTATCTCACGCCCGCCGACGGACGTGCCGCATTCGAGCGCGGCAGCGTGGACGCGTGGGTCACCTGGGATCCGTATGTCGCGTCTGTCGATCAGGCACCGGACGTACGCATCCTCGCCAACGGGGCCGGCCTTGCCTCGTATCAGCGGTACTACCTCGCGTCGAGTAGCTTTGCCGCAGCCCACCCGGAAATGATCAGCACCGTGTTCGCGCAGTTGTCGTCGGCGGGAGCCTGGGTGCGCAGCCATCCCGACGATACAGCAAAGCTGCTCGCGCCCATTTGGGGATTGGATGCTGCGACGATCGAGCGCGCGAACGCACGCCGCAGTTACGCGGTGCGCGCAGTGGAAACGCAAAACTTCGGTGAACAGCAAAAGATCGCCGATACGTTCTACCGGGCGGGGCTTCTGCCGGCGCCCGTGGAGACGTCCACTGCGCTGCGTTGGAATTTTGTCGCGAAGCGCGCGGAGGTGGCGGGCGTGGCGCTTACTGCCCGTTGAATTGAGCCGTCACATTAGAAGCGGGGGTGACCCGTGAAATCCTGCCCCAGACATAGCGGTGACCTCTGCGGTCAGAAGCCGTGCTCTCCTGAATTGCAAGCAACGTAATGCGAAAGGCAGGTCTTGGCAGTCGATAAGCACATCGCGAGGCTTCACCATCGCGCCGCATTTCCGCTAACGCGCGACTGAACAATGCATCGGGCATGCGTTGAAACGGCATGCCAGCACCGCTCCAGACAAACCCTGATTGCTGCGTCAAAGAGGCCACTGATATTGTTCGCGAGCGTTGTGTGGAAGCGCTTCCACTTCCGCCTGCGCGGATGTCAACGCAGTCGCTCCTCGTATCTCGCCGTACCCGGTTCAGTCAACTCAGTCGAGCATTCGCTTGCATGGAGAATCCGTGGCACACGACGCACTTTCCTCTCATTCGTCCGCCGATCCGTTCACGCCTGCCACCGACTCGGCACTGTGGCGCAAGAACTTTTTGTTGGGTGCAGCCACCGCTTCGTATCAGATCGAAGGCGCGGTCGACGAAGACGGCCGCCTGCCATCCATCTGGGACACCTTCTGCGCGACGCCCGGCAAAGTGCTCGCCGGCGACAGCGGCGCCGTGGCATGCGATCACTATCATCGCTGGGAATCCGACGTCGATATGCTCGTTGGCCTTGGCCTCGAAGGCTACCGCTTGTCGATTGCGTGGCCACGCGTGATGGACGCCAACGGCGCGCCGAATCGCAAGGGACTCGACTTCTACAAGCGCCTGCTGACGCGTCTGAAAGAGAAGGGCATCACCACCTTCGTGACGCTTTATCACTGGGATTTGCCGCAGCATCTGGAAGATCGCGGCGGCTGGCTCAATCGCGAAACCGCATACCGTTTCGCGGATTACGCGGATCTGATGAGCCGCGAGCTGGCCGGCACCGTCGATGCATGGGCGACGCTCAACGAGCCGTGGTGTTCCGCATATCTCGGCTATGGCAACGGCCATCATGCGCCCGGTCTCGCCAACGGACGCTTCGCCACGCAGGCAATGCACCACCTGCTGCTTGCGCATGGGCTCGCGCTGCCTGTGCTGCGCGAGAACGATCCCTCTTCGCAAAAGGGCATCGTCGCGAATGTCGGGCGCGGCACGCCCAATAGCGGCAGTGCCGAGGACCAGCGCGCCGCGCAACTGTTCGAGATCCAGCACAATGCGTGGATTCTCGATCCGTTGCTGAAAGGTGCTTATCCTGAGGCGCTTTTCGAATTGTGGCCGGGCACCGAGCCGTTGATACTCGGCGGTGACATGCAGATCATTTCCGCGCCGCTCGATTTTCTCGGCATCAACTATTACTTCCGCACCAATGTCGCGAGCGACGGCGCACACGGCTTCACGGAAGTGCCGCTCGAAGGCGTCGAGCGCACGCAGATGGGATGGGAAGTGTATCCGGACGGCTTGCGCGATCTGCTGATTGGCTTTAACCGAGAGTATGCGAACCTGCCACCGGTGTACATCACCGAGAACGGCATGGCCTCCGACGACACGGTGATCGACGGACGCGTGAACGACACGCAGCGCATTTCGTTCCTGAAGCGCCATCTTGCGGCGGTGGACGAAGCGATCAAGGCCGGCGTCGATATACGCGGCTATTTCCTATGGTCGCTGATGGACAACTTCGAGTGGGCATTCGGCTATGAGCGCCGTTTCGGTATCGTACATGTTGATTACGTCACGCAAAAACGCACGATGAAGCGCAGCGCCGAACTGGTGTCGCAATTCCTCGAGGAGCGCAAAGAGAGAAGCCAACGCGCGTAAGAGGGAACGAGAAAGCAAAGAGCAACGATAGAGCAACGAAGAAGAAACAGAAGCTGATTTGCATGTCGACCTGAAACACGGGCGCGAGCCTTTGGAGGAGACGGGATGAACAGCAGAAAAACGGTCTTGCGAGCCATGGTTGCGGCATTGGCGATGCATGGAGTGCTCGCTTATGCGGAGCCTTTGAAAGCCAACGTCATTCACTGGTGGACGTCGGGCGGCGAGTCCGCCGCGATCCGCCAGTTCGCCGATGCCTATAACAAGGCCGGCGGTCAGTGGATCGACAACGCAGTTGCAGGCGCGGATCAGGCGCGCTCCACCGCGATCAACCGTATCGTTGGCGGCGATCCGCCCACGGCAGCGCAGTTCAATACGTCGAAACAGTTTCATGATCTGATCGATCAGGGGCTGCTCAACAATGTGGACGACGTCGCCGCGAAAGAGAACTGGAGCGGGGTGTTCCCGCAGTCGATACTCGACAGTATCAAGGTGAAAGGGCACTACTATGCCGCGCCCGTCGACATTCACATGCCGGCCTGGTTTTTCTACTCGAAACCCGCGTTTCAGAAAGCCGGCATTACCGCCGAGCCGCAAAGTTACGACGAGTTCATCGCCGATCTCGGCAAGCTGAAAGCCGCAGGCGTGATTCCGCTCGCATTCGGCGGTCAGCCGTGGCAGGAAAAAATCACCTTCGATGCCGTGCTCGCCGACGTCGGCGGCCCTGATCTATACCTGAAGGTGTATCGCGACCACGACGCGAATGCGGTGAAATCCGACGCGTTCAAAAAGGTGTTGATTGCATTCAAGCGCTTGCACGATTTCGTCGATGCCGGTTCTCCGGGCCGCAACTGGAACGATGCGACTGCGCTCGTCATTTCCGGCAAGGCCGGTGTGCAGATCATGGGCGACTGGGCGAAGGGCGAATTCTCGGCGGCGAAGCAGAGCGCGGGCAAGGAATTTGGCTGCTTTCCAGGCTTCGGCCCGCATTCGCCATACCTCGTTGCGGGCGACGTATTCGTGTTTCCAAAGAGCGATAGCGCCAGCACTGTGAAAGCACAGAACCTTCTTGCCACGGTGATGACCTCGCCGCCCGCGCAGGTCGCATTCAGCGCGAAGAAAGGCTCGATTCCGATTCGCCCCGATGTAGATGCTGGCAGTCTCGACATCTGCGCGAAGGAGGGCATTGCAATCATGAAGGACAAGTCGCGTCAGCTGCCGAATCCGGAAATGCTGCTTTCACCCGACACGCAAGGCGCATTGATCGACGTCGTCACCAACTTCTGGAACAAGAACCAGTCGGTCGACGACGCGCAGAAAGCGTTTGCCAGCGCGTTGAAGAGCTAGGCGCAATATGCACGCGCTCAAGCTGCATGCGTCGCGGCCCGGATCCGCGTCCGGGTCCGGGTCGCCGAAAAAGCCCTTAAAAAAGCCGCTAAAGAAGCGTTTTTCGATTACGGCATGGCTCGCACTGCTGCCGATGATCCTGACCGTCGTGTTCGCCTATCTAGGCACAATGGTCTGGACCGCGCGTGTTTCGCTTAGCAATTCGCGCACGTTTCCATCGGGCGACTTCGCGGGGTTGACGCAATACGTGAGGCTCTTCAACAACGCCCGGTGGTTGTTGTCGCTGCAAAACATCGTGATTTACGGTGCATGTTTCATTGTCGCGTGCATGGTGATCGGTTTGCTGCTCGCCATCTTCATCGATCAGCGTGTCGTCGCTGAAGGTGCATTGCGCACTGTGTTTCTGTATCCGTATGCGATGTCGTTCGTGGCTACGGGCCTTGTCTGGCAGTGGATTCTGAATCCGGAACTCGGCGCGCAGGCAGTGCTGCACAAGCTCGGTTTCGTTCATGCACGCTTCGACTGGATCGTCGATCAGGACTGGGCGATCTACACAATCGTCATTGCCACCGTATGGCAGGCGTCGGGTCTCGTGATGGCATTGCTGCTGGCGGGCTTGCGCGGAATAGACGATGAACTGTGGAAGGCCGCGCGTATCGACGGCATTCCGCGCTGGCGTGTCTATGCGAGCATCGTCGTGCCCATGCTCGGACCGTCGATCTCCACCGCGTTCGTGCTGCTCTTCGTAATGGTCGTCAAGCTCTACGACGCCGTCGTGGCGATGACTCAAGGCGGCCCCGGCACCGCGAGCGAGGTGCCGGCAAAGTTCATCATGGACTATCTGTTTGGCCGCGCGAACATTGGCCTCGCGTCGGCGGCTTCGATCGTTCTGCTCGCAACCGTGCTCGCGATTCTCACGCCGTTCTTCTATGCCCGCAGCCGCGCGGCGTTGCGCAAGGAAGTGTGATGAACACCCTCAGTTCTCCGCTGAAAAGCGCCGCGCCGCATAGCACGTCAAAGCGGCGCCGCCGTACGGCATTCACACCGGCGCGCGTCGGCGTCTATCTGTTTCTACTCAGCGCGGCACTATTTTTTCTGCTGCCGCTCTACGTGATGCTAGTCACGTCCTTCAAACCGATGAGCGAGATCCGGCTCGGCAATCTGCTCGGTCTTCCAGCGCATTTCACGCTACATGCGTGGAGCGCCGCGTGGGAGTCCGCGTGTACGGGGCTCGATTGCAATGGCATTCAGGTCGGCTTCTGGAACTCCGTGCGTATCGTCGTGCCGAGCACTGTGTTCTCTATTGCAATTGGCGCGGTGAACGGTTACGCGCTGTCTTTCTGGCGTCCGCGCGGCGCAGGCGTGCTGTTCGGCGTGTTGTTGATGGGCGCATTCATCCCTGTGCAAGTGATGGTCTATCCGCTCGTGCGAGTGCTCGCGAGCGTGCATCTGTTCAGTTCGCTGCCGGGTATCGTCGTGATTCATACGATCTTCGGCATGCCCGTGATGACGTTGCTGTTCCGAAACTACTACGCGTCGATTCCGCAAGAGCTTTTCAAGGCGGCGCGCATCGACGGCGGCGGTTTCTGGCGTATCTTTGTCCAGCTGATGCTGCCTATGTCGACACCGATCATTGTGGTGGCGGTCATCATGCAGGTGACGGGCATCTGGAACGACTTCATTCTGGGCCTCGTGTTCGCCGGCACGAAGAATCTGCCGATGACCGTGCAGTTGAACAACATCATCAATACGACGACCGGCGAGCGGCTTTATAACGTCAACATGGCGGCGACGATCCTGACCTCGCTGGTGCCGCTTGCTGTGTACTTCATTTCGGGCCGCTGGTTTGTCCGCGGCATTGCGTCCGGTGCGGTCAAAGGATAAAGCGATGACCTACGTGGTTAAACAGGCGAACACCCTCGCGAGTCCACTGACAGGCGCGGCTGACATGACAGAATCCGCGGACACGGCACGAACAGACAACATGCCTGGCGTCGCAGACGCCGCCGACACCGCGCACGCGGCGAACGTTGCGGTGCGCAATCTGACCATCCGGCTCGGTGGCAACACGGTGATCGAAAATCTCGATCTCGACGTGCAACCCGGCGAATTCGTCGTGCTTCTCGGGCCTTCGGGCTGCGGCAAGTCCACGTTGCTGCACAGTATTGCCGGACTGATCGACGTGACCGACGGCAGCATTGAAATCGCCGGCGAAGACATGACGTGGGCAGATCCGAAAGATCGGCGCATTGCACTCGTATTCCAGTCATACGCGTTGTATCCGACGATGAGCGTCGAGCGCAATCTGTCGTTTGCGTTGCGCATCAACGGTACGCCGAAGGCAGAAATCGCGCGGCGTGTGGCGCGTGCCGCCGAGATGCTGCAACTCGGCCCGCTGCTCAAACGCAAGCCGGCGCAACTGTCGGGCGGCCAACGGCAACGCGTGGCGATCGGCCGCGCGATCGTGCGCGAAGCCGACGTGTTTTTATTCGACGAGCCGCTGTCGAATCTCGACGCCAAACTGCGGACCGAACTGCGCCGCGAGTTGAAGCAATTGCACCAGCGTCTCGGCGCAACGATGATCTACGTGACGCACGACCAGGTCGAAGCGATGACGCTCGCCACGCGCATGGCCGTGATGCGAGGCGGCGCGATCCAGCAGTTCGGCACACCTGCCGAGGTCTATGCGCGGCCCGCCAATCTCTTTGTCGCGACGTTTCTCGGCACGCCTGCGATGAACCTGGTCAACGGCACGCTGGAGCAGCGCGACGGCGCGCTGCATTTCTGCACGGAGCAGTGGCGGCTCGACGTGTCGAACTATGCGTTCGTCGATCGACCCGGCGAGTCACAGCCGCAATCACAACCGCAATCACAACCGCAATCGTCTCCCCGCCCATGCGTGCTAGGTGTTCGCGCAGAAGACGTGCGCATTGGTCCGACGCAGGGCGAAGGCGCTGGCGAGCACGCGAAAATTTCACTCGTTGAGCCGATGGGCAACCACCGCGTCGTCTGGCTCGACTATCATGGTGTGCAGATCGCGTCGATCGATCAAAGCAAGACGCCGGTAATGCCCGGCGATACGCTGGCGTTCTCGCTCGACAGCACACATGTCTCGCTCTTCGACGCGGCGAGCGGCGCGCGGTTGTAGCGCGCCGGTGTGAGGGTCGTTGAAAACGGCAAGGTGTGACGGAGAACCGTGTGGCAACACTGAAAGATGTCGCGGCGCTGGCTGGTGTGGGCATGTCGACCGCGTCCCGCGTTATATCCGGTAAGGGCCCGGTCTCAGCCGACGCCGCGTCGCGCGTGCGGGCTGCAATCGAGCAGTTGAACTTCCGCCCGTCGTCCATCGGCCGCGCGATGGCCACGCAGTCGCTCGGCATGATCGGTATTTTCGTGCCGACGTTTTTTGGCTCCTATTACGGCACCATCCTCAAACAGACCGATACTGAGTTGCGCGCCGTGCGCCGGCATGTGGTGGTTGCAACCGGCTGCGGAGAAGTGTCGCCGCGCGAGCAGGCTATCGAGGCGGTGCGTTTTCTGATTGGCCGCGATTGCGACGGCGTCGTGGTGATCAGCCATGATCTGCATGATGAAGACCTGATCATGCTGCATCGAATGCATCCGAAAATGGTGTTCCTCAATCGAGCGTTCGACCAGGTCCCGGAGGCGTCGTTTTGCGCGGATCATCGGTACGGCGGGGAACTGGCGGCGCGCACGCTGCTTGAGCACGGGCACCGCGATATCGCCGTGATTTCCGGGCCTTTTACGGCTTCGGACAACCTGACGCGGCTCGAAGGCTTCTTCGCGGAACTCGAACGCGCCGGCATTTCGCGCAGCGACGTGACCTTGATCGAATCAGACTTCTCGCCGGAAGGCGGCTACGCTGCCGCGCAGAAACTGCTCGATTCGAAGCGGCGCTACACGGGTCTATTCTGCGCGAACGACACAATGGCGGTCAGCGCGCTCGCGCGTTTTCACGAAGCCGGCATTTCGGTGCCGGACGAATTGTCGGTGATCGGTTACGACGACGACTATTCCGCCGCTTACACGGCGCCCGGCCTCACGTCGGTGCACATTCCAACCGCCGAACTGACGCAAAACGCGGTGCGCTGGCTTCTCAACCAGTGTTATCGAACGACGTGGGAGATATTCCGCGAGTTTCCGGTGAGCGTCACAATGCGCGAGTCGGTGGGGCCGGCGCCGGGCGCCAAGCCCGCTTCGATTAGTGCGTCGTGCTTCGGCGGCGCTTGATCGTCTCTTCCGGAAGGCCGCCGGCAGCCCTTGCTGAGCGCTAGGCGCCGCTGCGCAGCGCTTCTTCATGGCGCTGGCGCGCCTCTTCTTCGAGCCGCGTGTCCTCGAGTTCCTGCAGCACCGCTTCCAGATCGACCGGCGTCGTATCGGCTTCGACGTGACCCGTCAACTGCGCATCCACGTGCAACGCGCCGGCTTCATAAAGCGACCAGATTTCCTTGCCGTAGTTCGTTTTCAGCAACGCCGGCGCGAACTGGCCGAAATACGTGGCGAGGTTGTTCACGTCGCGTTCCAGCATCGCGGGTGCTTCCAGGTTGCCGGCGGCGTCTACCGCTTGCGGCAGGTCGATGATCACGGGGCCGTCGGCGGCAAGCAGAATGTTGTATTCGGACAGATCGCCGTGAATCATGCCGGCACACAGCATACGCACGACCTGATTGACGAGCAGTGCATGCAGTTCGAGCGCGCGCGCCTCGCTCATATCGACATCGTTCAGACGCGGCGCCACATTGCCATCCGCGTCGGTCACGAGTTCCATCAGCAATACGCCGTCGGTGCAAATGAAGGGTTGCGGCACGCGCACGCCGGCGTTCGCCAACTGGAAAAGCGCACTGACCTCGGCGTTCTGCCAGGCCTGTTCCTGCACTTCGCGGCCGTAGCGGCTGCCTTTTTCCATCGCGCGTTGCTGACGGCTGTTCTTGACCTTGCGACCTTCGCGATACGACGCAGCCTGACGAAAACTGCGCTGTTTGACATCCTTATAGACCTTTGCGCAGCGCGTGGAGTCGCCGCTGCGCACCACGTACACGGTGGCTTCCTTACCGCTCATCAATTGGGATATGACTTCGTCGATCAGGCCTTCTTCGACTAGCGGGAGCAAACGTTTCGGCGTTTTCATGCGGCCGCCCGGATGTGGCGGCAAGCGTGGCAGCCGTGCGCGGCGGGAGGCGGGGAGAAGTGGTGCGGGATTCGAGTCATGCCGGATTATAAACGCTGCGCCCGCGCGGCTCTTTATTGACCCGAGCCGCTGCTGCCGCACGTTTCAGCACGATTCGCGGATGCCCGCGTCAAAAACACCTTCCTCGCGCACTGAGCTGGAATGTTGGCGCTCCTTGCGACGCGGTAGTCGCGACAACGTTTGCGCGAGCCCACTAACACCGCCGGCATCTGCTCCGACCAAACGCTTTGCACTTTTAGCCGCTATTTCACGGGCTAAAATGCGCCGCGGCCTGGCACTGGTGTAATAGTCCGCAACAGTGCTGTGCGGTTTTCGCGCATTGTCTCCGCGAGCTTATCGCGTAGACTCGTGAGCAACGAAAACTGGTTACGGGGTGTGAGATGTTGGCGGTTTTCTTTATCGCCTGTCCGATCTGCATTGCGGCGCTGTTCGGTTTCGCGCGGCATGTCGATCCGCGCACGGGTCACTTCAAACGTTGATTCTGAACGCTGCGATTTTCGCCGACACCGGCAGGTAAATGCCGTTGCCGGCCTTTAGTTGTGGCCGCTCCTGTCTGCGGGCCTTGCCTTCAGGTACCGAATCGCGGCACGATGCGCGATAACCTGAGTTTGGGGCGGCATCGCGTATGCAAGACTTTCTGGGGAATCTGGCGACACGCGCAGGCGTGCTCAAGGGCGTGCTTCCATTGAGCCGCGCGGCGGCGTTGCGCGATGCGCTGGCGGGCGTGCAACTCGCGTCGATGGACATCCCACAGGTGCTCGGCTACGCGCGCATTGCGGGCATGCCTGCTGTTACCGGCCTTTACACCGTCTTTCTGCCGCTTATCGCGTTTGCCTTCTTCGGTGCATCGCGGCATCTCGTCGTCGCAGCGGATTCAGCCACCGCCACCATCTTTGCGAGCCGCCTGTCGACCATGGCGCCGGTTTCGAGCCCGGAATACGCGTCGCTCGCCGCAATGGTCGCATTGCTCACCGCTGCCTTGTTGTTCGTCGCGCGCATCTTCAAACTGGGCTTTCTAGCCGACTTCCTGTCGCGCACTGTGCTCGTAGGCTTTCTTGCCGGAGTCGGCGTTCAAGTGGGCATTGCGATGCTGGGCGACATGCTCGGCCTGACAGGACACGCGGCGCGCAGTGTGGATCAGCTTGTTCTCGTCGCGCGTGACTGGGCGCGACTCGATGTTCCGACGTTTGCGATTTCCGTGCTGGTCGTCGTGGCGGTTCTACTCTTCAAACGTGTCTGGCCGCGTTTGCCGGTGCCGTTGATTGCGGTCGTGGCGGGAATCGCCGCGAGCGATATGTACGGCTTCGCCGCGCGCGGCATCGCAGTGCTCGGCCCGGTTGCCGGAGGCTTGCCGCCGCTGCGCATGCCGTCGGTGACGTGGGAGCAGATGCTCGATCTCGTTCCGGTCGCCGCCTCGTGTTTCGTGATGATCGTCGCGCAAAGCGCCGCGGCGAGCCGCGTGTTCGCCGAGCGTCACCACGAAGCGACCGACACGAATGCCGACCTGCTCGGCATCGCCGCGGCCAACGCAGCCGCTGCATTTTCCGGAGCGTTCGTGGTGAACGGCAGTCCGACGCAGACCGCGATGGCCGATCGGGCAGGCACGCGCAGCCAGTTCGCGCAGATCGTATTCGCGGCCGTCGTGGTAGTCGTTCTGCTGTTTTTCAGCCGGTTCTTGCAGTATCTGCCGCGCTGCATTCTGGCAAGCATCGTATTTACGATCGCGGTCGGGCTGATCGACCTGAAGACCTTGCTCGCGATTCGCCGCGAGAGTCCGGGTGAGTTCGCGCTCGCGGTGTTCACGGCCGCAGCCGTGGTACTGATCGGCGTGGAACACGGCATTCTGGTGGCGGTCGCGTTGTCGTTACTGCGCCATGTGCGCCATAGCTACCGTCCGCATACGATGATTCTCGCGCCCGGCGACGACGGCGTCTGGGTGCCGGTGCCCGCGATTCCCGGCTCACAGACCGCGCCGGGTTTGATCGTTTATCGCTTCGGCGCCGACCTGTTCTATGCGAATGACCACTTTTTCGTCGACGACGCCCGGCGCCTGATCGACCAGGCGCCGAGCACAGTGCGCTGGTTCGTGGTGGATGCGAGCGCGATTACCGACCTCGATTATTCGGCGTCGCGCTCCGTGGGCGAGCTATGCGCGCTGCTGAAACGAAGCGGCATCAACGTGATTTTCGCTCGTGTGAACCCCTATTTACGCTCGGATATGGACCGGCACGGTATCACGCCGATCATCGACGGAAGCTGTATTTTCGGCACGTTGCACGAAGCACTGCGCGCGGCAGGCGTGGACCAGCCCGTGGCGAAATGAACGCGTTAGCTTTTCGACGTCAGCATCTTCAGGCCCGCAATGCCGAACATGATCGCAAGAGAGCCGTCCAGCCAGCGCCGGATCGCAACGTAGACGCGCCGCGCGGATGCCGTTGAAAACAGCAGCGCATAACTGCTGAACACGGACGCGCCAATGCACATGCAGCCGAGCACGATTGGCGCGATGTGCGACGTACCGCCCGCTGGCGACATGGCAAGCGACACGATAGACATCCACACGAGAACGGCCTTCGGATTAGTCAGATGCAGCAGCAGGCCACGCAGATAGAGCCGCGCGAGCGGCTCGTTGCGGCGAGCCTCGCTCGCGGGCATTGCACGGGGAGCGAAGGCCGAGCGCGCCGATTTAACGCCTAACCACAGCAGATAAATGCCACCGGCGACCTTGATCGCGGCGAGGCATTCCGAGCATGTGGCAAGTACCGCCGACAAACCGAGCGAAGCCAGCAGCGCCCAGAAGAACGATCCCGACACCACGCCCAACGCGAAGGTGAGCGCCGAGCGGCGCCCTGCGCTCATAGCGAGAGACATGATCGCCAGATTGCTCGGGCCGGGGCTTGCCGTGCCGACGAAGTAGGCGCTATAGGCGATCAGGACATCGGCGGTGAGAAAAGCAGTAGGCGTCATGGGCTGCGGCTCAGGGGCGGACGGTGGGAACAACGATTCTGCGCGCCGAAGCATGCAGCGCACAGGTACAGTTGAACGCACGTCGATCGGCACACTCGTGCGCAACTCTTCATCTACGCCGCGTTTTTATTGGTTCGCCGCCGTGCCGATGCACTCGGCGAGCGCACCCGCCACAGCCTGCCGGCTATGCCGCGGACGCTGTACGAGGCCGATCTCGCGGTGAAACGTAGATTCTTCGAGCGACAGGGCAACCACGCCGGCGGGCCACTTGCCGAGGCCCGCAGTGTCAGGGATCAACGCGACGCCGATGCCGCGCGCGACCAGTTGCACGATAGCCTGCAATTCGTCGAGTTCCAGCACGTCTTGTACATTCAGCCGCGAGCGCCGCAGAAAGCGGTCGACCAGGCGCCCGCCGAACGAGGTGCGGTCGTAGCGGATAAACGGCTCGCTTTTCAACAACTCGCGCCACGATCGCTTGCCGCGCGCAAGCGCTTTCGGTACGAGCAGCACGAACGGTTCAGTGACGAGCGTGCGCCATTCCAGTTCCGAGGGCAGTGCAAACGGCGGCTTGATGATGACGGCCAGATCCAGTTCGCCCGAGTCCACCTGCCCGAGCAGATTGAGCGATACGCCGGGCACGACGCGAATTCGCCAGCCTGGACGGTCCACCCTGAAGTGCGACAGTGCATCCGCGAGAAATGACACTTGCGCCGACGCAATGGCGCCTATCCGCAGCATGCCGCTCTCCGCTGCGACCGCGCCCCGTTCGGACAGACGCGCGTAGAGCGTCATCAGTTCTTCGGCGAGGGCGAGCGTTTCGCGTCCCGCATCGTTAAGCGTGGCCGAGCGGCCCGTGCGATCGAACAGCGCGAAGCCAAGCTCTTCTTCGAGCCGCTGCATCTGCGCGCTGACGGCCGACTGCGTGAGCCCGATGCGAGCACCCGCGCCGGAAAAGGTGCCGTACTGGCTCACGGCAATGAAAGTTTTGAGTTCGGAAAGCATGCTTCGATTGATCGATTCTGGTGTTGGTCAGATCAAATATATATCGTTTTTCACCAATTTTAATTGTGGTTAAGCTAATGGCGACTCAGGCAACTCGCTCAGGCAACTCGCTCAGGCGGGTTGCTCAGGCACGTTGCCGTCGAAATCATCAACCGTAATACCCACTCATCCAGCGAGCCTCACATCATGAGCGTTGCCGACACCGTCTTGCCGCCGTTTCACCTGGCGTTTCCTGTTCATAGTCTCGCCGCTGCGCGCGAGTTTTATGGCGAGTTGCTCGGCTGCCTCGAAGGACGCAGTTCCGAGCAATGGGTCGATTTCAATTTTTACGGGCATCAGATAGTCGCGCATCTCGCGCCCGAAGAAACTGGCCACGGCCAGACCAGCAAGGTGGACGGCGACGCCGTGCCGGTGCGCCACTTCGGCGCCGTGCTTTCAATGGAGCAATGGCAGGCCGCCGCGGACAAGCTGCAGAAAGCGGGCATCGACTTCATCATCGAGCCGCATGTGCGTTTCAAGGGCGAGGTCGGCGAACAGGCGACCATGTTCTTTCTCGATCCGTCGGGCAACGCGCTCGAATTCAAGGCGTTCGCCGACATGTCGTCGCTGTTCGCGAAGTGAAGGTATGAAAAAAAGCGTAGGCTGACTGAAATATGACGGCGGCCGGCCCTAACGGACGGCCGTCCGTCCTTGGCTTTTCCTTACGATTAGCTTCCTGACATTCTCGCCATTTTCGCGTCATGCAGGTGTTGGTGCTAGCGATCTAGCATAAGCGCCAGTTCCCCATCCTTACCTGCTCCCGGCAGTCACCTGCACTTTACTCAGGCGCGTTTCATGTGGATTGTCAACGTTGCGCTTAAGCGGCCGTACACGTTCATCGTGATGGCCATTCTGATCGTGCTGGCGACGCCTTTCGTGCTGTTCACCACGCCGGTCGACGTGCTCCCGGAAATCAACATTCCGGTAGTCAGCATCATCTGGACATACAACGGCTTGTCCGCCGAGGACATGGCCCACCGGATCGCCTCGGTCAACGAACGCAGCCTGACCACCACCGTCAACGACATCGAGCATATCGAGTCGCAATCGCTCGCGGGTATCACGATCCTGAAGGTGTTTCTGCAGCCGACCGCGAACATACAGACCGCGATTGCGCAGACGGTGGCCGTTGAACAGGCGCAACTCAAGCAGATGCCGCCGGGCGCCACGCCGCCGCTGGTGATCAGTTATTCGGCCTCCAGCATTCCGGTGATTCAGCTGGGCCTGTCGAGCACCAAGCTCTCGGAGCAACAGCTCAACGATACCGCGCTGAACTTCCTGCGGCCGCAGCTGGTGACGATCCCCGGCGCGGCCGTGCCTTATCCGTATGGCGGCAAATCGCGGCTGATCTCCGTTGACCTCAATACACGCGCGTTGCTCTCCAAAGGTCTCACGCCGCTGGACGTGGTCAGCGCGTTCAACGCGCAAAACCTGATTCTGCCCACCGGCACGGCGAAGATCGGACCGAAGGAATACACGATCAACATGAACGGCTCGCCGGCCACGCTCGAAGGGCTCAACGATATTCCGGTGCGCACGGTCAACGGCGCGACGACCTATCTGCGCGAAGTCGCTCACGTGCGCGACGGCTTTTCGCCGCAAACCAATATTGTTCGTGAGAACGGCCATCGCGGCGTGTTGATGTCGGTGCTAAAAAACGGCAGTGCGTCGACGCTCTCGATCGTCAACACGCTGCATGGCTTGCTGCCGGCCGCGCGCGCGGCGCTTCCGCCGGATCTGAAGATCACCGCGCTGTTCGACCAGTCCGTGTTCGTGAAGGCGGCAGTGCAGGGCGTAGTCCGCGAGGCGGTGGTAGCCGCGGCGCTGACCGCCGCGATGATTCTGCTTTTTCTCGGCAACTGGCGCAGCACCTGCATCATCGCAATTTCGATTCCGTTGTCGATCCTGTCGTCGCTGATCGCCTTGCATGCGCTCGGGCAGACCATCAACATCATGACGCTCGGCGGCCTCGCGCTCGCGGTGGGTATCCTCGTCGACGATGCGACCGTAACGATCGAGAACATCGAACGGCATCTGCATATGGGCACCAACCTGCATGATGCGATTCTGGAAGGCGCAGGCGAAATCGCCATTCCGGCACTCGTCTCGACGCTATGTATCTGCATCGTCTTCGTGCCCATGTTCTTTCTGACAGGCGTGGCGCGCTACCTGTTCGTGCCGCTCGCCGAAGCGGTGGTCTTCGCGATGCTTGCGTCGTATGTTCTGTCGCGCACGCTCGTGCCCACGCTGGCCATGCTGCTGATGGGCCACGCGCACAAGCCGAAGGCCGATACGAAGCCGAGTTTGTTCGCACGTCTTTATCGCCGCTTCGATAACGGCTTCGAGCGCATGCGGGCCGCCTACATTGTGATTCTCAGCAGTCTGCTCGTGCGCCGCGCCCGCTTCGGCAGCATTTTTCTCGGCTTTTGCGTGGTGTCGATGGGACTTGCGTTCGTGCTGGGCGAAGACTTCTTCCCGAGTGTCGACGCGGGCAATATCCGCTTGCATATGCGCGCGCCGACGGGCACACGGATCGAGGAAACCGCACGTCTCGCCGACGAAGTCGAAAAGGTGATCCGCGAAGTCGTGCCCGAGAAAGAACTCGGCACGATCCTCGACAACCTTGGTTTGCCGTACAGCGGTATCAACCTTTCATACAGCAATGCGGGGACGATCGGCACGCTCGACGGCGAAATACAGATCGCGTTGAAAGAAGGTCACGAGCCGACGCAACTCTATGTGGACAAGCTGCGCGCCATGCTGCCGCAACGTTTTCCGGGTGTGGAGTTTTTCTTCCAGCCGGCGGACATCGTCACCCAGATTCTCAACTTCGGGCTTCCGGCGGCCGTGGACATACAGATCGCCGGCGCGGATCAACAGGGCAACTTCGACGTCGCGCGCAAGCTGCTCAAACAGGTGCGCATGATTCCGGGCACTGTCGACACGCACATCCAGCAGAAACTCGACGAGCCTGCCATCAACCTGCAAATGGACCGCACCCGTTTGCAGCAACTCAATCTCACGGCCAGCAATGTCGCGCAAAACGTGCTGATTTCTCTATCGGGAAGTTCGCAGACGTCGCCGGGCTTCTGGTACAACGACCGCAACGGGGTCGAGTACAACGTTGCAGTGCAAACGCCGCAGTACAGCATTTCCTCGATTGACGACCTGTTGCGCACGCCAGTGTCGGCCTCCGCAACGGGGCCGACGCAATTGCTTGGCAACCTCGTGCGCGTGGAGCCGCAAAACCAGTTCGCGGTAGTCACACACTACAACATCAGGCCGGTCATCGACCTTTACGTGAGCGTCGATAAACGCGACTTGGGCAGCGTCGCGGATCAGGTCGACAAGCTCGTCGAACAGGCGCGCGCGTCGCTTCCGCGCGGCAGCCAGATCACCGTGCGCGGCCAGGTACAGACGATGCGCAGTTCCTATTTCGGGCTCGGCCTCGGCGTGGCGATGGCGATCGTGCTCGTGTACCTGCTGATCGTCGTGAATTTTCAGTCGTGGGTCGATCCTCTCATTATCGTGAGCGCTTTGCCTGCGGCTCTCGCCGGCATTGTGTGGATGCTGTTCCTGACCGGCACGCATCTGAGCGTGCCGGCGCTCACGGGCGCGATCATGACGATGGGCGTCGCCACGGCCAACAGTATCCTGATGGTTGCGTTCGCGCGTCAGCGGCTTTCCGCCGGCGCGCCACCGCTGACCGCGGCGCTCGAAGCGGGAGCGAGCCGCATCCGTCCGGTGCTGATGACCGCGTTCGCAATGATCATCGGCATGATTCCGATGGCGCTCGGTCTCGGCGAAGGCGCCGAGCAGAACGCGCCGCTCGGCCGCGCGGTGATCGGCGGATTGCTGTTTGCGACCGTGTCCACGCTGTTTTTCGTGCCGCTGGTGTTCGCTGGCATTCATACGCGCCTCGCGCGTCGCCATCGCAACGATCACGAAGAGAGTGGCAACGGCGACGCCGGACAACCGGCCTGAAGTCGAACAGGCACGAACAGACACATTGCCGAAACGCGAAGAAAACGGCTACCCAGGCTAACGGAGCTAGCTAACCGAGATGGCTAACTGAGATGACCGAAAAAACTCATGCATCGCTGGCGATTCCGTCGCGAGAGACCGAAGGCGGCCATGCACTGCCGCCGCGCAATCGCGAATGGAAGCGCGCGAAGATTGCCATCTGGATCGTGCTGGCATTGCTCGCATTGGGAGCCTTGCGCACCGTAATTGCAAACCTCATGCAAAACCGCACCGTCGAGCAAACGACGAAGCAGAACGCCACGCAATATGTGACCGTGACGAGCCCAACGCGGGCCGAAGGTGGTGGCAGCACTACGTTGCCGGGCACGTTGCGCGGCAGTGTCGAATCGCCGATCTTTGCGCGCTCGACCGGCTATCTGCTGCGCTGGTACGCCGACATCGGCACGCGCGTCAAGCAGGGGCAGTTGCTCGCCGAACTCGATACGCCGGAAATCGATCAGGAGCTCGCGCAGGCACTCGCGCAGCGCCAGCAAACCAGTTCGAGTCTTGCGCTTGCGAAAAGCTCGCTCGAACGCTGGCAACAATTGCGTCAGCGTGATGCGGTCTCGCAACAGGAGCTCGACGAACGGCAGAGCACGTATACGCAGGACGTGGCGAACCTGGCCGCCGCCGACGCCAACGTGCAGCGCTTGCGCCAGCTCGAATCGTTCAAGCGGATCGTCGCGCCGTTTGCGGGCGTGGTCACGCAACGCAACGTCGACGTAGGCGATCTGATCGATGCGGGTAGCGGTACGAGCCGGGCGCTGTTCGCGCTTGCGCAGTCGGACCCGCTGCGGGTTTATGTGCAACTGCCGCAGGCGTATGCGCAGAACGTGGCGGTCGGGCAGAACGTGGTGGTCACGCAGGCCGAACTTCCCGGCCAGCAGTTTCATGGGACCGTCACGCATATCTCGGGCGCGATCGACGTGCCGACTCGCTCGCTGCAAGTCGAAGTGACATTGCCGAATCCCGATAGCAAGCTGCGTCCGGGCGCTTATGTGCAAGTGGCGCTGCCGTCGGCTGCCCGCGCGCAATGGATGGTGCCTGGCAACGCTTTGCTGTTTCGCGCCGAGGGCCCGCGGGTTGCAGTCGTCGACGCGAAAGGCATTGTGCAGTTGCGCAAGATCGTGATTGCGCAGGATCTCGGACAGACGCTCGAAATAGAAAGCGGGATCGACGGAAACGACAGAGTGATCATCAACCCGAGTGATTCGATCGCGGACGGCGATCATGTCCATATTGCGCAACCGCAGAAGAACACGAAGGGGGCGTCGTGAAACCCACGCGCGGCGGCAGGGGCGTCGTCAGGATTGCCGCGGCGGTCGGTGCGGCTGCCAGTGCGGCCATGCTTGCGGCGTGTACGGTCGGCCCCGACTACAAGCGGCCGCAGGCAGAGGTGCCGCCCGAATGGA
>Ga0268254_10000552_pt1 | contig 19969 bp, 20 predicted proteins | sample AgamicOrSfrz_FD_200251 | JGI IMG/M metagenome (GOLD analysis project Ga0268254, IMG submission 200251) | Agave microbial communities from Guanajuato, Mexico - Or.Sf.rz (v2) (version 3) | ecosystem: Host-associated > Plants > Phyllosphere > Phylloplane/Leaf | place: Guanajuato, Mexico...
CCGACAACGTCATCATCTGCGTATCGCAGGATGATGACGTTGCCTTTCGCTTCTTGCCGCCGCCACCGTTGGGGCCAGTGGCCAAAGACGTAGTGCAGTTATCTGCGTCGAACTTTCACCGATTGGATCGCGCCGGCTTTGCCTGGCGCAGCACCGCCTACTCCTTACCGGTCTCCAGGCGCACCTAGAACTTGTGACGGATGCCCACTAGCGCGGCAACTTGGTTAGACGTCGAGGATGGCGACAACTGGTTAATGTTCGCGACGGCGGCATGTTGCGTCGAGTCCGTGCCGCTAGCGTGCTGATACACGCCATCGACGTACACGTCGGTGCGCTTCGACAGGAAATAGTCGGCGCCCAACATAGCCTGGTGGTACTTCGCGTCACTCAGGCCATAGCCTTTCGTATAGTCATAGGCCGCGCCGAGAAGCAGTGACGGAGTCAGCTGATATTTGAAATTAAGTTCGGCATTGTGGAATTTTCCCGAACCTCCCTTGTAGCCGACCGGGTTCAGTCCCGCACCCGACTCAGTCCCGACATCCTTATATTGCGTATTGCTATACGTCGCCCCGAACGTTGCAGCTCCGAACGTATATGCACCTGCGACGGCGATTACCTGCAGCGTATGAGCCGACGCAAAGCCCGATATCACACGGCTGCTAGGAAAGTTAGAGGCGGAAGGTGTGGTAATGGCGCTGCGCGAGTTGGCGTTGTTTCCCCAGAATGAATAGTTCGGGTCCTTCACGTTCAGATAACCGGCACCCAACTGCAGCGGGCCGTTGACATAGCCTGCTCCGACTGACCAAATCTGGTTGCGGTTGAACTGCCCTGCATTACCACCGAGACTGTACAGACCTCCGAACGTGAAGCCCGCATAGTTCGCGCTCGTGAACTTGATCGCGTTGTTCACACGGTTCGTGTTGTTCATGTTGTCAAGATCCGCCGGGTGCGCTGAAAAGTACGAACCCCACTGACTGCCAACTTCAAGCGGACCGGTGTAATCGACAACGGAGTCGTACTGGCGCCCCAGCGTAACTGTGCCAAACTGGGAAGACGAAAGACCCACGTACGCTTGACGACCAAACATGTCGCCACCTTGCCCCAACGTGCCGTTGAACACGTTGAAGCCATTTTCTAACACGAACAGAGCCGTCAGACCACCGCCCAAGTCTTCCTTGCCGCGCAGCCCCCAACGACTACCCTGAAGGTTGCCGCTGCTGGTGAAGAAATTGTGTTGCCCGCCTACGTTGTTGGTATAAGCGATACCGGCGTCGACTACACCGTATAACGTCACACTGCTCTGCGCATGTGCGCTAGTAAAGACGCCCAAAACAGCCAGAGCGAGAAGCGATTTTTTCATTCCAAAGATCTCCTGAGGTGGGTTTGTATTTTGATCCGAAACTTGAAGTTATGTGAGGGCCGCCGTCTCCATATGGCGGTCACCCCACAAATTCAATCAAGCTAACAACGTCGATGACGGACATTATTCTTGACCCGTCGATTAGTACCACTAATTCATGTACTTTGACTGTTTTCCATTTTCTTAGAAATAAGCTCGGGCGCCGCAACCTGATGCTCGGCACGGTCACGGTGATGGGTCTATTAAGCCGTGTCCTTCTGCAAGGTCAGTGTTTCAGCATGCATCGCATGAAGACCCACATACCCCTAACCAGACATTTCGTAACGAGTAATGCATTCACACCCGTGGTCGACGGTGGAGCATGGGTACAGTCAATCCGTGGTCCGAACCGCCCCAGTGGCATTGCGTAAGACTAGTCTGGTAGGCGCCGCGCACGGAATGCATAGTAAATCTGCACTACGGAGGAAACTCCCAAGAGAGCAAGGCTTACAGCGCGGAGAAACTCAGTGCTTGTGGAGCGTTCACTTCCATGCGTGAGCACCCATCCCGCCAAAGCCGGTCCGAGGGAAATGCCCCCGACGGCGACGATGTAATAGACGCCGTTCATCTGTCCGGTCGTATCGAGCTTTGACATCACGCCCAGGATCATCGGATTGATCACCCAGTAGGCAAACGCGAACAGCAATACTGAGGTTACAAAAATGAATAACGATTGGGGAACCGCGAGCTGCATCACAACGGAAAGACAAAGCGCAATGAAAAACAGCGTAATGATAGGAGCAGATGCCTTGCGATCTCCGGCGAAAACCGCCGTTCCAGATCCCACTGCACTGGCGATAGCAGCCCAGCCAAGAAGGGACGACATTTGAGTATGGCCAATCGCAGCGGTCTCGCCCAGGACCGAGATGAAGGGCCAGAAAGTCCCAACGCCCAGATAAAACACGCCGAACGTAATCGCAAGGATCAATTTCTCACCCAACCCTAGCGCCTGCGTAGTGCCGGTCAAGATCGCCTTCTTTTTCTCGACCTTTGTGTTGCTTTCCGGTACCCACCCAATCAGCACCAGCGCAAGCGGAACGGTCCCTGCAAGAATGACAAAGATCGAATTCGCTCCGCACAATCGATCAATGAACGGCATTGCGAAGGCGGCAGCGGCTCCATAAAGCTGTGTGCTTGTTGAGTAGAGCGCAGCGGTTTTCCCAGGGCGGCCAGACAACGCGATAAGGATCCCGAGACGACCAAGACCAAAGCCCGCACCGAAGCCGGACAGGCAACGTAACGCGTAAAGCATCGTCCCCGGATCACTCTTGAACGAAATACTGACCAGATTGGCAACCATCATCAGGGCAAGAGCGCCGAACAGATAGCCTCTACGTCGCAAAGCAAACGGGAATGCCGTCGCCACGATGCTACCGGCGCTTGTCGAAATCATCTCGACCGTCAAGAGGTAGCCGGATGTTGCCTTGTCAAAGCCAACCGATTGCACGAAGGCCTGGATAATCAACGGCTTAAGGGATGAGGTTGCATGGCCGGCGATGCCGACCAGCACGATTGCTAATACCGGTAACGCGGCGATGATGCCCGCACGAGTCCACCCACGTTCGACCGGAGGGTCAACTAGGGCAGATTCGATTTTTTGATGATTGCTTGCTGCAGGGTCGCTCATTTCGAATGTCTCCTCATCTGTGATCGACTAACTAAACCGTTGCAGATCCGTCAGCTTCCCAGACCCCGCGGGCGCGAGTTCCTGACGGCAACCATGTATCCCGAAGGACTCCCTGAGAGGCCCATGCGAAAATATGGTTGTTTGAAAACTATGTCACCCCTCAGTGGAAGTGCAGTGGAATGGATCGGTGCAAATACGACGACAATGGGCGGAAGAGTTATTGATATCTCCGTCAGGATAATCAGCCCACCTGCTCATCTTGTGATCAGTCTGCCTGTATATATACGAAGCGTATGTAAGGGAATCTACTTAGCCTCTGATTCACTGTGAGCCAAACCGATGCGTGACTGAAAAGGTTCCGCACCGGATGAGTAAACGCGCGCGGCGCGCAATCGTGGTATACGGTCGGAACACCGCTGTCGATGCAACCTGGCACCGCGCCGCATACTCTCTGGTTCGGGCCGTCAACAGGCAAAACGCCAGTTCCTTCGCCTTATGCTACGGACATCTCCAGTTGAATATCGTTGTCACATCGTGAGCCGATTTCTCCGCTTCGATCCATACTCGAAATATTCATGGTCGGGCGCCGTGGATCTGGAGGAAACACGCACCACGACCCGTCATCGTGCCTGAAGAAGACGAAGGAAAAAGTCCCTGATGGCCGTATTGCTTCGATACAGACGTACCGCCACGGCTTGCTTCGGGTATGGCTGAAATGTGTCACGCGTGCGCACGCGGCTGACTCGGCGCCCAACCACTTTTCGACTAACGATCGCAAAGAGGTGTCACGAAAGTTCATCATTCATCTCCATGCCGGATTGCGTATGTCCAACACCGTTGGCCGCATCCCGCGATTCGAAGGGCGAGCCCTTTGCCCGTCATTCCGACCGATGAGTGGTTGTGTGGTGCAGACAGGTGACCACCACCCATTTAATCAGTCTGCCTGCTTATATTATAGTCAGTCTGCCTGCATAAATTGAGCGCGTATCTAAGGGAATTTCCCAGGTCGGGTTTTCCATCTGTCACCATCGGCTTTGCAGCACTTGGCGAAAATCTGACATTCCCGCGACTCGCGCGCCTGACCACGCAACGTATCACCCACACAGAGTGCGTTGGATCTTGTCTCGCTGAGGGGCGTACTGGACTGACGGGAAACGAATGCAGTTAGGGCGTGGGAATACCGGCTTGACCTGCACCCCATGGCCCTATCACTCGAGCCACGCGCGCTCAGAGCGGCGACATGGAGCTATTGACCCGGTACCAGCGACGCTCAACGATTGAACCGTGGGGCCAAGGCGGTCGCCGACGTTCACTTTACGGGGACAAAGTGGTGTATCGAACTGTTGCTGAGCTGTGTGAGCAACACGACGCTCGTTGGATGCGCTGTTCTACCTACACGACGCCCCACTCTTTTATTAATACATCCGGTGTGCTCGTTGCGCGGCAACCGGCGGGGAACACAAACCGCGACTCCGGCCACGGCAGGGCCGGCTGAACCGTCTTTCCGCTTAGCGCCGCAAGACCTTCTCAATGTCTTCAGTCAGCGTCATTGTCGCTTGTCCCGAGAGGATTTTGTCAATAAGGAGCGCATGCGCCTGTTCGTCAGGATCAGTGCATGCGTTGGTCACTACGACGAGATCGTAGTCAAGATCAAAAGCCTGCCTCACTGTCGAGAGTACTACGCCACCAGTTGTGACACCCGCGACGATGAGCGTTTCAATGCCTCGGGCGCGCAACAGCAAGTCAAGATCAGTACCGTTAAACGCGCCGATCCGGTGCTTGACCACGACCGGTTCCTTCTCGCGTGGCGTCAGGCTCGGATGTATTCTCATGCCCTCGCTGCCCGGAACAACTACGCCATTGTTTTTCAAGTAGGAGAACAGCTTGTTGCGCGGACTGATCTCCGGGTATCCGGGGCGAAAGTCGACGGTGACGTGGATCGTCAGCATGTTGTTCGCTCGCGCCGCGCCAAGCAGCTTCGCCGCACCGCTGACCACTTCAGCGGCGGCCGTGGGTGTCAGGAAATTATTCAGGACGAATCCCTGGAAATCCATCAGCAGCAGCGCAGTTGTCGTGGGGTTAAAGTTTAGCGATTGGGTCATGAAGAACTCGGTTAGTTAAACAAGAAATACTGCGCTAGTCACGCCTGGAAAAGCCGATCGTTTTCCAGTTCCATACCGCGCCGACCAGCAGCAACAAGCAGGTTCCAAGAAACACCGCTCTGATTCCGATCTGGCCCCCAATGAACCCTCCAATCAATGGTCCAGCCACCTGACCAGCAAACTGTGCGGACAGTGAATAGCCCATGACCGTCCCAACCAGATTGTCGGAGACATTGTGTCGAATCACAGCGGTGATGCATGGCAGGAGCCCTCCCAGAGCCAGTCCCATCAAGAAACGGAGTAAGACGAGCTGCCACTCCCTAGTCACGAATGCCTGTGGTATGAGCAACAGGCCTGCGGTCGTGAGAGCCATGATGATCACGGTTGAATGTCCAACGCGGTCGGCGAACTTGCCCAGCTGCGAGGCCGAGACAATGCTTCCTAGCGCCGCGGCCGCCATAACGAAGCCTGCAATGGCAGTGACGTGGGCGCTGTTTGGACCACTCACGGAGGTCACGCCGCGGGCATCATTGACAAGCGTGGCGACATAGACGGTAATGATCGGCTCAATCGACATGTTCGCGACCATCAACAGAAGACCAGTGGCGAGCATGATGATCACAACTCCCTTATTCGGTAGTTGCGACCATCCTTTATCACCTGAATGTCTGGTGGCCTCCGACCTAAGTGGTGCCTCGCGAACAAAGAATGCCGTGGCAACGAAGGCGATAAAGATCAGCGCACCCGCAGCCCAAAAAGTTGGCGTAATTCCAATTAACGATGGAAGTACTCCCCCTGCCAATGGCCCGAGCAGATTGCCAGCCATCACGCCAGACGCGAGTATCCCTAGAGCCCAAGCAACGCGGTCCCTTGGTGTCTGAACGGCAATAAGGATTGTCGCGCCAGACGAGTAGCCACCAGCAATCCCCGCCAGCAATCGCAACCCCACGAACTGCCATATGTTGGTGGACAGCCCCATCAGGGGCATTGTCAGTGCCATTCCAAAACTCGCGCGAACCAACATAGGCTTGCGTCCGAAACGATCTCCGAGGTGTCCCCAGAGCGGAGCAATAAGCCCGGCAGCGAGAAAATTGGCACCATAAGCAATTCCCGCCCATTGCACGACTGCCTTATGGCCTCGCACTCCAAGTTGTTCGACGTAGATCGGAAGGAACGGCAGGATCAACGTCATCGCGAAAACGGTCGAAAATGAGCCAAAGAGACAGATGGCAAGGTTGCGTTGCCAGTAGTCGTGACCGTGCGATTCCATATCCGACTTCCACAAGTATTCCTTGGTTTCGTATACTAACTTGGTATACCATTTCGGTACAACAAAATTGAAGATGATATTTGGAGACGTAAACGTGACGACCCAGAGCCAGCTGGTCGAAGATCGGCTTCGGAGAATGATCCTTGACATGGACCTTGGTCCTGGAGAGCGATTAACTGAGCGATCGCTTGAGGAACTACTGCAGACGTCACGCACGTCTGTGCGAACAGCGCTATTCCGGCTCGAAGCGGAGGGACTTGTAAGCCGCAACGGCAGAGCGTGGCTCGTCCCGCCAATTAATCTTGAGGAAGTTAAACAACTGTTTGACTATCGTGAAATTCTCGAAGTTGCGGCGATCCAGCTCGGCGGGACTAAAGCTACTCCCTCGGAGCTTGCTGAAATGGACACGATCCTCGACTCAATCGATGTGAATTCCACGCCCGAGCAACGCGCTGAGGCATCGCGCCAATTCCACCTGAGGATAGGCGGGCTGGCTAAAAATGAATTCGTGAGCCGAAGTATTGCAGATTGCATGACCCGCTTACTTCGCGTTCGTTGGATTGAGATCGACAATTCTGACGCGGGATGGACAGAACACCGAGCTGTGCTGCAAGCCCTGCAAAACGGGAAGGTCGATCATGCGATCGCATTGACCAAGAACCACATAGGCACCGCACGAGAGCGGTTAATGGCGGCACTCGCTGCGCGACCGCGAACCTTGCGTGCGCGTGGAATAGTTGTTTCATGAGACTTGACGGTCTCATCGGGCAGCACCATTGTCTCGCCTACATCTGTACCGCCGAGCCGCATCGTGTGCCCGCTTCATCGTTAGAACCGCTGAAAATGAGGATCTCGAGATCAACTGACGAATGTTCCTCCCCCAACGATAAGACCGATTCCGAGAAATGTGCAGATGTAAAATCAGTTTGTGGACACTCAAGATTCCGCAGGAGTTAATTCGAGCCTGCTGGAGTTGCGGCACCATGTGGTACATTGGCAACAAAGAGTGCAACGTACACAAATGACCGTACTATCGCGTAGAGATTTCTCTTATATGAACGCTGATCGAAATTCCGTTGCGGAACTGACGTCGGTCTCGGAGCTCGCGTTCGAGCTTCGCGAGACCTTGGGAAGAGGTGCAAGGCTGATCCGGGTCGAGTCTGGTCCTCCACTGTCGCAACTTACTGTGTTAGGCCACCTGCAACGGAAAGGCGCAATGAGTACGAATGATCTTGCCGCAGCAGAACGCGTCCGTCCTCAATCAATGTCCCTGACGGTCCAGGCGCTGGAGAAGGCCGGTCTGGTCGGCCGCAAACCGCATCCAACTGACGGGCGGGCCACCCTCGTTCAATTGACGCGTAAAGGCACTAAGACCTTAGAGAGCATTTTTGCGACCCGAGAAGATTGGTTGACGTCCGTGATCGTCGAACAGCTGACGGATGACGAACGTCAGGAACTACATCGAGGATTGGCCATCATTCAGAGAATCATCCACAACCGGGAGTAATAAGCCGACACAGCTTTTTGCAGCAATCCCGATCGCGTAGGTGTACTCACCATCAATCAACAGCCTACGCCGATGCAGAACCAGGATTTCGGTGAGCGCGTAGCCGGAAATAACGAGAGCCGACGAGGCACCCCCAGAGGGATATCCGCTTATCCTCAGCGAAGCGCAGCGATGATGCTTCCGGCGTCACTGACCCGGAATTCACCGGGCGCCTCGACATTCAAAGTCGCGACCACGCCATCGTCCACTACCATCGCATAGCGATGGGAACGAATCCCCATGCCACGCGCTGTCAGATCCTGCTCCAATCCGAGCGCATAACTGAAGTGAGCGCTGCCGTCTGCGATCATTTTGATCCTGCCCCCAGTTGCCTGCTGACGTCCCCACGCGTTCATGACAAAGGCGTCGTTGACAGAGACACACCAGATTTCGCCAATGCCCACTGCGAACAAATCCGCGGCCGCGTCGATGTACCCTGGCAGGTGTCTGGCAGAGCACGTAGGTGTAAACGCCCCGGGTAATCCGAATATCACCACGCGCTTGCCCGCTACCCGTTCGCGCACGGAGAATCCACTCGGCCCGACAGCACAGCCTTCCGTCGCCTCGTCGATGAACTCGAAGAGACGCACGTCTGGTAACGTGTCACCTACTTTGATCATGCCGTATCCTTCCTTGTTAAGCGCTCTTGTGCATCCCACTTCCCGCGTTTTTTGCACGAGAACGATTGCAATTCCAATTGCCTGGATCTACCGTGGTTCAAACTTGCGAAGGCATCGATGTAGAGAATAGGGTCTACCTGTATAACCTGCGAACGACTCCGGAACCTCCGATACGTAAACCGCCCCCTTGGAATCGACTGCTACCGCATGCGGAGCAGGAAATTCCAACCCAGGGCAGTGCAGTTGGCCGATGATAGAACCCTCCGACGAACGTATCGTCACTCGACCGGGCAGTTCTTGCGCCGCTCGGCCAAGCCGCCAGGACTTGATATCGGCGGGACCACGTGGCAACTCAGTCACGTATGCGTTCCCGTACCGATCGAATGCTACATCCGTAGGTCGCTGAACATTGTTCCACACATCCAGCAGTTCGCCGTCGCACGAGAATATCTGGATGCGGTCGTTCTCCCGGTCACACACCAGCACGCGACCTTCAGTGTCGACCGTGACACTGTGTGGAACGACGAAGGAACCGTCAGCAGCCCCTGGGCCGCCCCAAGAAAGCATCAACTGACGATCCGCGGAAAAACGGTGCACGCGACAGTTACGGTATCCGTCGCTGACAAACAGTTCTCCATTCCGCCACGGTGCGACCTTGGTAGGCCGGTTGAACGGTGGACCCCCAACCATGCCGTCGTACGCGATCTCGGCGCTCGAAGCCTTCGCGTCATATCCCGTATCCGACGGCATACCCGTACCGATTGTGTCCAAAAGACGCCCAGTCCTGTCAAACACGAAGACTTGGTGGCCCCCATCATCAGCGACATAGACTGTGTCGTCCTCACCAATCGAGATGAGGTGCGGACGCGGGGAAAAACAACCGCCGCCCCACCGGTTCAGGACAGCCCCATCAGGACTCAGCACGGTAACAGCGTCAGCGCCGCGCCGGAGAACATGCACCCGATCCTGCGAATCAACTGCAACTCCGGTGACGTCACGCTCCCACGTATCTTCGCCCCAACCGGCGACTTCCTCAAAGTTCATCGTGAACCTCACTTCGCCTTTGCACGGACCCAGTGCGGAACGAGGGATGGACCCTGATCCGATGCACCGTCGAGAAGCGCCGACACAGGCTCTTCGTCGATGAACCAGTCCGAAAAATCGTACGACTGCCACGCGGCATCGCCGGCATCGAATGAAGAAATTTCAAGCGGATTGCCGCTAGGATCGGAGAAATAGATGGAGGAGATGAAGCGGTGTTTATTGTTCGCACCCCTGCGTTCGGAAACTTCAGACACCGCAACACCTTGCGACATCAGGTGCTCGCGGAACCATACGACCTCAGCATGCGAGGCCACGTCGAACGAAAGGTGATCCAGTTTCTGCGGCTCCACCGGCCGGCTCCACTGCGCCTTGCTTTCTGCCGGCCAAAGAACGGAACTTACGGGAGCGGGCGGTCGCTCGGTCACCGTGGGTGCCTCGTACAGTGAAAACAACTCACCATTACCCATCTCAAAGAATACCTGTCGAACCGTAATATCTACGGCGATGGGAGATGTCTCGACCTGGTCCTGAGCAGCCGACCCGCTCGAATGATGTGCTGATGAACGCAGACCCTTTGCAGTAGTGGCGAAGCGCTGGGTACGTACCACACGCATACCCAGCACGTCTCTGTAGAACCGCACTCCTTCATTCATGTCACGGGTGAACATGACAAGGTGGTTAATCCCCAAGATCCGTCCGGATGCCGGACCCGATTCTTGCAGGACACGACGGTGACGGGGCAGTTCGTCGGTATCAGACGATCCGTCTTGTTGAGTCAACATTGCCATTATTCATACTCCCAATATCCGTTTGAATTCACCGTTGCGGCGCTCGGCCCTGGTGTTTGCCATCTGTTGGCATAACGGAAACAGAAACGCGAGAAGTGCCAGGGTGCACAGTCGCTTTCTTTCCGCTATCGCCTTATCCCACTACGCATCGAGGACCAGGCGCGTCGAGCACGACCTGGAGACGCAGACCATGATTGTCTGCCCTGCTGCACGCTCTTTTTGACTGAGCACCGAGTCGCGGTGGTCAGGTATTCCCTCAAGAACTCGCGTCTCGCATGATCCACACACACCCTCCTGACAGGACGAATCAATGTCAACGCCGTGTTCCTCTGCAAGCTCCAGGATGGAGCGATCCGGCGGAACGGTTATGACGAGCTTCGACCGCGCGAACTCAACCTCAAACGTCCCATTCGCCTCGATAGAGCCATCGTCTCGGGGAGAAAACCGTTCATAGTGAACTCTTTCCGCCGACCATGACGCACAAATGTCGTCAATCGAAGAAAGCATCGCCTCAGGGCCGCAGCAATAGAGGACGGTTTCCGGATCAGCCTCGTTGATCATGGCGCCGAGGTCGAGCTGTCCTTTGAGTTCGCTCTCGTGAAGCGAGACCTTGTCGCCGCCTAGTGCGCGTACCTCATCGATAAATGCCATCGACTCGGCTATTCGCCCGCAGTAGACAAGGCGCCAGTGTGCACCGGCTGCGGCAACCTCTGCGATCATCGGAAGGATCGGCGTGATGCCGATTCCGCCCGCGACGAACAGGTAACGCTCAGCGCGAACGAGTGGGAAATTGTTACGCGGCGCAGATACACGAATCGTGTCGCCTTCCGCGAGGACTTCATGGATATGAGCAGAGCCGCCCCGACCGTCCACCGCACGCCGTACGGCAATCTGCCAGTGCCGCCGATCGGCGGTTTGGCCACACAAAGAGTACTGCCGCACATAATCAACGCCATTCGAAGCGAAGTGGACGTCGATATGCGCTCCAGGTTCCCACGTTGGAAGTTGCAACCCATCCTTACGGGCGAAAGTGAGACGAACGACCCCCGTCGCCACAGCTTCTTTCCGGGCGATCACAAGTTCGAAGTCGCGTTCAGACATAGCCATTCCTTGATCAACAAGCGGGCCACTGCTGTTAAACCGCGCGGCCCGCTCCACCACGAGTTTGCGCGTCGAGGTTGCTCTAGTCAGATCTCGAGCACGACCGCATCACCTTCCACGGAAATCGGAACCGTCTCGACGCCAGCTTTCAGCCGCTCGAGTTCCTCCGGCGATTCGATCGTCACCGGATAGCTACGCACTTTCTGCTTCGACTTGAAAATCGTCCGTCCAGTCTTGATTTCAAACTCCCAATGATGCCAGGGACAAGACACGATCTCACCATCACGCACCCAGTGCATTTCCGGCATGCCATCCGTCGGCAACTCAGCTGTCGACGTCCCGCGAACATGGCCTTTGCAAAGCGGGCCGCCCATGTGCGGACAGGTGTTCTTCAGCGCGTAAAACTCGCCATTGATGTTGAATACGCCGATCCCGCTCTTTACCTTTTCCGGATAAACAATCGTCGAAGAGCCGGGCGGAAGATCGTCGGCTGCACCCACTACATATCGCATTTTCTGTCTCCTGTTCAATCCTGGCAGGTCACGAGCTCAACTCGGCCGACACTCGCGACGCGATACGCGGATAGAACTCCACCGCGTTATCGGCAAAACAACGAGCGCGGTCGTTCTCCGACCACGTGGGGAACACGTCCTCTGCCTTCGCACCATCCCAATAGGGATGACGGCTGCCGTAGACGACGAGCGAGGAATTGTCACCACCAATCGTCCCCGTTGCCGCCTTGCTGTGCGGCGAGATTTCGTCATCCGCCTGCGTCACGAAGCGGACATGGCGGGCCAGGTATGTCGTCGGATCATCGCTCACCCACGGCACCTCCATCCGATCGGATTGCCAATCCTTGTCCGTCCGGATTGCCAGCGAACGCGCCGCATGCACGCTAAGGTCGCCGAACACTACACGAAGCTCCGGCAAGCGCTCGAAGACGCCGGCGATAATGAAGCTGGTCAATTGCACGATCGATGCCATCGGGCGAAGCGCATGATCTTCCGCAAAGAAGCTCGGGAAACCGACCTGCGACGGCGGCGGCTCGATCAGTGTGGAAAAATCATCGTGGACATAAACGACGAGGCCGCGCTCAGCCGCCGCGCGCCAGATCGGGAAGAACCGCTGTTCGCCAAAGGTCGCAAGCGAGCGCGCGGGCACGACCAGCTGCACGAACCGATCGTCATCAGCCCACCGGTCGATCTCACGCAGCGCCGTATCGGTATCGTTCATCGCCAGGCGGATCGATCCCAGGAAACGTCCCTCAGATTCCGAAGACTCTAGCCACTTCTTGAAAAGAAGGGTATTTGCGGCGCGCGCAACAGCAGCAGCCTGTTGCGGGTTCGGCCAATATCCGCGAGTGGTCGGGCTCAGCACGGCATAATCGACGTCGGTGCTACGAAGGTAGGCCGCGACGGCTGCAGGGCTCATTGCCTGTTCCGGGGTCACAGACAACTGATCGAAAGGAGAGCGGTACTTCTCGCCGAAGAGGGGAGGCAGCTTCAGGAAGTTCCAGGGCGAGCCGATTGCCTTATTGAACTCGACGCTTCCCAGGACAGGGTGGATAGCGCAATCGATTTTCATCGTGCACCTCCCGCCAGATCGAAGCGGTCGACCGGCCTTGTCTTCGGCAAGTCGTAAATCACTCGTGCGTTCTCGTACATGATTCGGGTCTTCATTTCTGGGTCGAGCGAACGGGGAAGCGCCTTGCTCGGCGGGTCGTAGTCATAGTGCGGATAATCACTCGAGAACATCACCAGTTCGCGGGCATTTGCTTCTTCGTAAAGCGTTGCGATCTTGTGCGGGTCCGTGTTCTCTTCAATCGGCTGGGTCGCGAACCGAATGTGGTCGCGTACATACTGATGGGGTGTCTTCTTCAGCCCGAGTTCTTGACCGGTCTTTTTCCAATGACGCTCAAGCCGATCGATGAACGGCTGGAACCACAGGAAACCGCCTTCGATGAACAGCACCTTCATCTCGGGATGGCGGTCAAAAACACCATTGCAAATCCAGCTGGCCAAGTGCGCTCCGTATGCCATCGGAGCAATGAGGGAATGGTACTCGACGAAGTATTGGAGAGGGCCCGTCGAGGTCCATCCCAGCGGCTGTGTAGCACCACCGCGGAAGTGCATGGCAATGGGAAGATTGTGCCGAGCAGCAGCTTCCCAGATCGGGTCATAGATCGGGTGACCGAATGGCCGGGGGCCATAGTGGCCGATTACCACCTGCCGAAATCCGGGATGTTCGCCCCATTTATCGATCTCTTTTGCGGCCGCAATCGGATCATCGATACCGATAGAGATGGAGCCAACATAGCGATTCTCAGCGTTGTACTTGGACAGCCACGTGTCAGCTAACCACGCGTTCACCGCGCTGGCCAGCGCCGTGTCGAGTCTTGGATCGACCGTGAATCCGCGAAAGCTCCAAGGCAGCAAGATCGCGTAGTCGGTCGGATCGTCGACGAACATTTGCTGCCCGACCATGTCCGGATCCGAACCAATATCACCGACCTTTGGATAGGCATCCTTACGCCCCCCACCCTCGAGCGTTCGATACGTCGGGCGGCTGAAAGGCACGCTGGCGATTAGATTGGGGACATCCCGCCACGGCGCCTCCAAGTAGGGAATAAGTTCTTCGAACGAGCGCGGTTCGACATGGACATCCGTATCGATCACCTTGATATCAACGTGTTCGAGTTGGTTGTCCTTCACTTCCGGTCGTTCAAGTGTTGCAGTCGTCATAGTGTGTCTCCCGACAATGTGGGGTCGTCGTCATGATGTTTGCTTGCGACGATGTAAGTGTCGTCGTGATATTCAGTCTGCCTGTATATGTTCCGAGTGTCAACTTTCAGGTACCAGGTGGAACCCTTGCCCAACGCGCCTTTGCGCGTTTCGCTCGTCCAAATCGGACGGCGACAACGGCAAATTTTCATCGCGATCAAGCGCTGACAGTGACGAAAATCGAATTCGCTTGAAAGCCGCCATGTCCCGTGCCGACTTGTTCCTCGCTCATCTACATGCACGGTCTTTCGCGCTCCGTGCCTTTCTCCCTATGCGACGGAGGTGGCATACGGCTGAAAAAATTAGGTAGATTCCCTTAGATACATCGGGATGATATGCAGGCAAACTGACGATATTGTGCAGGCTGCCTGATAATGCATCGAAGCTTCTCGAACAAAAGCGGACATCGAGCAACGATGCTTCTGTCGGTGAGCATGAAGAAGGCATCGTTTAATGAATGCGTGCAAACATCGAAGGGCGCTATCACTGGCGCCGGAAACGTTTGTTCTCGAATCGGTACACAACAGGTGGATAGGTGCCATCCCGACATATCTAGCGGTTCGACCTGACTGCCAACGTGATCTCATGCCCAATCGTCGTGCGATATCGACGACGAGTTGCACCCCGCACGTTGCAGACACTCGTTTGCTCTGACTGCATGCATGGAGGCAGCTGAGGTTCATACGCGCGTTTCACTGTTCCCGGGGCGAGCCACGCGGAGTGCTACTGATTTGCGTATCCAGTTCGCGTGAATGAGCACATGGCGACGCAATCTGTCACTTGCAAAGTACAGGGACCCGCGAATAGGAGAAATATCAGCCCTCCGTTCCGCGGACGAGAGGGAACGCCGCTCCAGAGATCTTCCCGCCCTCACGGCTAGCCGTAATCGTCCGCCGGCGCTGCGCCCACTTACGGACCTTGCCGAGAAATTCCCAACCCGCCAAGTGAGCTGACGGACAATGCCCTGTCCTTCAATCGGCCCACAAAGCTCGCCCTTAAGAATTGCAAACTTCGGCAGGGGCAAGCGAGGAAAATCATGCGAACGGGAAGGCCTTGGCACGGTCGCATCGCCGGGCCAAGGCAGATCCCTCACAAACATGAACCTGCGGATCGGCATTAGAAAGGAGAAACGTTTGAATTATCTTCCGGCCGATCTATATACCGCCGACGCATAGATACTTGGTTTCCAGATATTCGTCCAGGCCGTAGTGCGAACCCTCTCTACCTAGGCCAGACTGCTTTATCCCGCCAAACGGCGCGACCTCGTTGGAAATCAAGCCTGTATTGACACCTACCATGCCATATTCAAGCGCTTCCGCCACCCGCCAGATCCGTCCGATGTCGCGGCTGTAGAAGTACGCCGCCAATCCGAATTCCGTGTCGTTCGCGAGATATACCACCTCCTCGTCGGAATGGAAGCGAAATACCGGAGCGAGCGGACCAAAGGTCTCTTCACGAGCGACCTTCATAGCGGGCGTCGCGTCGGCAATGATGGTGGGCTCGAAGAAGCTGTGCCCGAGAGCGTGGCGCTTTCCGCCACTCACGATTCGGCCACCATGTAGCACCGCGTCCTTGACGTGCGATTCGACCTTTTTGACGGCATCCTCGTTGATGAGCGGCCCCTGTGTGACCCCGTTCTGCGTGCCTGGCCCAACTTTCAACAATGCTACCGCGTCAGCCAATTTGCCGACAAACGAGTCGTAGACGTCGTTGTGCACATAGAAGCGATTGGTGCATACACATGTCTGGCCTGCGTTTCTGTATTTGGACGCGACTGCCCCTGTCACCGCTTCGTCCAGGTCTGCGTCATCGAATACGATGAACGGCGCGTTGCCGCCCAGTTCAAGTGATAGCTTTTTGATCGTCGGGGCGCACTGCGCCATCAGGCGTGCTCCGACTGCAGTGGACCCGGTGAAAGAGAGCTTTCGAACGGCAGGGTTCGACGTCATTTCTTCACCAATCTGTTGAGGCACACCGGTGATAACCTGGAAGATGCCGGCCGGTACGCCTGCCCACTGGGCTAGCGCCGCCAACGCCAAGGCCGTAAGTGGAGTCGATTCGGCTGGCTTGACGATCATTGGGCACCCCGCTGCAAGCGCGGAACCAGCCTTGCGGGTAATCATCGCCGCAGGAAAATTCCACGGTGTAATCGCGGCACAGACGCCGACGGGCTCCTTCACCACCATTATCCTCCGGTCACTGGCCACTGTAGGAATAGTGTCCCCATAAGCGCGTTTGGCCTCCTCTGCGAACCACTCAATGAACGAGGCGCCATACAGAATCTCTGCCATTGCTTCACTTAGCGGCTTGCCCTGCTCGGCCGTAAGAATCTTGGCGAGGTCGTCCTGATGCTCAATTATCAGTTCAAACCATGTGCGGAGGATACCGGCTCGTGCTTTAGCAGTGAGTTTGCGCCAGGCCGGCCACGCCTTCTGGGCAGCCTCGATTGCACGGCGAGTCTCCGGCGCCCCCATCCGCGGCACATGTGCTATGACCGCTCCGGTTGCCGGGTTCATCACTGAAAACGTCTCGCTGTCGTCCGCGTCACACCACTCACCGTTCAAGTAACACTGCTCGCGCAGCAACGATCGTTCGTGGAGATTTAGCTTGCTCATTTGAGGCCCTCTGTATTAATAAGCTGGTCAGGTCGCCGCTGCAACCTTGGACTGTGTGCTGCATCAAATCGCGATCGCAGCAGATCCTGCCTTACCGATTCGCTGTCGCGCCATAAACATGCCGCATCAACCGGTCGGTCGAGTCGCCGCTCGTCACACTACGCATCGTTGCCGCCCGGGCGCTCTGACTTTCCTGCCCGTCGGATGGCTGATATTCGCAAATAAATGCAAACGCTCTTCGAGAAAAAAAGACGCCGCGGTCACGCGGCGTTAAAAGACTCGGCCCAAGCGCAGAGCCGACCTTGGAGATTCCAATGCTGGACGTTTGACATCAGAGTGCCCCCAGCTGGAGGTTCAGCTCCCGCTATCCATTCAAGCCTCGGCCTGAACGCGAACCGCTTATGACCCATCGAACCCGGGATGCTCCGCGATGTACCGCTCAAGAAACACTTGGAGATCTTGCGAAGTCGGTCGTGTTCCCCAGTTACTATCACAATTGACCGTCGCCAGCGCCATCCACGAATCGGGTGCCCTGATGGCTTCGAGAATAACCCCCCCGTCGCTAATCACCAGTCGCCCCGTCGATGGTCGAAAGTGAGCCGAAATCTGCCGACAGTCCACACGCACCTTTGCGTGCACATTCCGCGACGTCATTTCATCCTCCTTTTTTCCGCTTTTCGAGCTTGTCTCACGGTGCATGGCTGACAGCTTTTCCACCGCATCCATTCAGAGACCTGTCAAGAGCTGCCATAGCAACGCCGCGTTTAGCAGCACAATAATTCCCGCGCATATCCATGCCATCACAAGCGGAATTCGCTTGACACGGAATCGACCCATGAGCCGCGCATCCGATGCGAAGCGCACTAGAGGGATTACTGCCAGTGGCAGTTGTACACTTAGCACGACTTGACTAGCAACCAGTAGCTGATTCGACCCATGCTCACCAAACGCGCCCACTGCAAGTAACGCTGGTCCAATAGCAAGTGCACGAGTCAGCAAGGCACGAAACCATCGCACGCTCTTCAATTGCAGGAAGCCTTCCATCACCGCCTGCCCTGCCAAAGTTCCAGTAACGGTGGCGTTTAGCCCGCATGCCAGCAATGCCCCGGCAAAAATTACGCTTGCCCACTTACTACCGACGAGGGGTGCGATAAGACGGTGGGCATCCGCGAGATCGCTTACGTCGTAATGGCCATTCGCATGGAACACTGCGGCCGCGACGATCAACAGTGAGGCGTTGACGGTAAAGGCGAGACTCAGCGAACCAAATGTATCGATATTCATGCCCCTCATCGCGTCTGCTATGCGCTGGTCATCACGGCCTTTGGCGTAATCCTTTACAAGCGCCGAATGCAAATAGAGGTTGTGGGGCATCACTGTCGCGCCAAGGATGCCTGCGGCAAACCAGATCATGCCCGCGTCGCGCAAAAGAGCAGGGGACGGCGTGAACCCGGCAAGCACGCCGTGCCACGAAGGGTTAGCAAGGGCGAGCTCGACGACAAAACAAAATCCGACAAAAAAAATCAACGTGGCGATAACAACCTGCAGAGGTCGTTGCCCCTTACTTTGCAGCGCAAGCATCACAAATGTACCAATCGCAGACATCACCACGCCGACTGTTAGGGAAACGCCAAGCAACAGTTGCAACGCCACCGCACTGCCTACCACTTCGGCAACATCACACGCGACAATCGCAATTTCGCAGGTGATCCACAAAAACAATGTGGTGCGACGGCTATAGCGCTCCCGGCATAACTGGGCAAGATCTAATCCGGTGACGACACCGACTCTTGACGCCACCCATTGCAGCAGAAGTCCCATCAGACTCGCGACGAGGACCACGCTCAGCAGTTGATAGCCATACTTGGCCCCGCTTCCAAGCGCTGTTGCCCAGTTGCCCGGATCCATGTAGCCGACCGCGACCATCGCGCCTGCACCAACGAACGAGAACCATCGACCGCGACCCCGAGGTGCACGATTCAAGGGGCCACCGTGTTCACAGCCGATGCCGCCCGCGATGGTAGAATGCGGCGCATTGTCCCTGCTCCCCGCGTGGGCCGAGTCAGGCGACCCCGCAGCGACACAGACGACGTCGTAATACCGAGCGCCGTTCCCCCACCCATATACTTTCTTCGAATTCGTCTCCATTGTCACTTCTCCGACATGCGAATCGGCCGCGAGACAGGCAGATGAAACTGGCCGTACACGCCGTCGAGTTGCGCAGCAGCGGACATATCGCCCACCCTACAGCCTGAGTCGTTAGAAAGACCACTCCTATCCGAAGTGTCAACGACCGAAGGTCCACTTGCCGTTGCAACCGGCTCACATGCCTTCAATACTCCTAATTTATCGATTACGGAATCCTTCAAGTCATTCGGCGTGAAATCCACTTATTTTCAGTTGGTGTCTCAACCTGCTTCAGGCATGTCGACGACGATCCACCGGTACCATTCACTTGATTCTTTTCCGAGGCCAAGCGCAGCGTTGACCGCACTTTATCTAATCAGTCTGCCTGTATATAATGAGAGTGTCAAATCCTGCTGGCTAAAAGCGCTCGAATAAGCGCTACTAGGACAACATTGAGCAAGCCGATTGGTATTCAGAAAGACACGCCCACCGCAGCCACTCAAACACCCACCCATTACAGAGAGAAGGCGGTAGCGGGCTGCATGGAGCAAGGAAAACATGATCAAGCTTCGTTCTGCGATTAATACGAGAAGCGGTTATGCAGGGAGCGCAAACCCCGAGATTGCATCGCGAAGCGCGCCGGCTTGATCCTTTAGAGACTGCGCTGCCGCGGCCGCCTCTTCCACCAGGGCAGCGTTTTGTTGCGTCACTTTATCCATTTCGCCCACCGCCCGATTCACTTGCTCAATACCCGAGCTTTGCTCCTGAGATGCATGACTGATTTCCCCGAGAATCTGACTGACGCGTTGCACAGATTTCACAATCTCGCCCATAGTCTCGCCTGCGTTAGCGACAAGCGCAGCGCCTTCGTCGACGATGCTTGTGGAGGATTCGATAAGCGCCTTGATTTCCTTGGCGGCCATTGCCGACCGTTGCGCGAGGCTTCGCAC
>Ga0268254_10000556_pt1 | contig 19762 bp, 21 predicted proteins | sample AgamicOrSfrz_FD_200251 | JGI IMG/M metagenome (GOLD analysis project Ga0268254, IMG submission 200251) | Agave microbial communities from Guanajuato, Mexico - Or.Sf.rz (v2) (version 3) | ecosystem: Host-associated > Plants > Phyllosphere > Phylloplane/Leaf | place: Guanajuato, Mexico...
CGATGCCGGTAAACTGACGCTGAAAAGCGGTCGCGATTTATGGCTTTACGATCCCACAAGCCAGGCGAGCGTGCCGATTTCGCCGCAGCAGCGGCTGATGGGGCAAGCCTCTAACGGCGATGTCGTTACCGCAAACTGGGCGGCAGATTACCAGGCAAAACTGGTGGGAGAAGAGCGGATCCAGGATGGCGAGCGGCAGATGCGCGACTGCTACCACCTGCATCTGGAGGCGCAAAACAGAGACGCAGCCTATCCATCAATGGATCTATGGGTCGATAAAACCGACTTTAAGAGCCGCAAAGCAGAATTCTATGCCGTTAACGGCAACCTGCTGAAAACCACCTTCTATCGCCGCTATGCGCCCGTGCTGGGCGGCATCCGCTCGACCGAAGCGGTGATTATTGATGGGGTTAATGCGCACTGGGTTACCGTGCTGCGCCAGAAGGATTTCCAGTGGCGCGACGTGCCGGAGTCCTGGTTACAGCGTGATTATCTCGCCCATTTCCGGGATGCGAATTCATGACACGATCGCCCCTTTCCCTTCTCTGGCTAATGCTGCTGGCCACGCTGCCAGCCGCGCCCGCGCTGTCGCAGGAGGATGAGACCCTGGCAGCCCTCGATCTGGCAGACAGCGCCGAGTTCAATCCCGACGCCTATCAGGCGCTGAATATGATGTTTGAAGCGGCCAGCAGCATCAATCATCAGCAGGAGAAAGAGCAGCGGCTGTCGCTGGATATGCGCCTGGATACACCGCTTGGTGAGAAGTGGCGGCTGGTGCTCTCCAACCGCCTGGATAGCCGTTTTACTCACCGGCTCAGCGAAACCCGTTCTACCAATACCCTGCGCGAAGCGTGGCTCAGCTACCACCTGACGCCGCAAATGATGCTGGATATGGGCCGCATTAACACCCGCTACGGCGTCGCGCTGGGCTATAACCCCACGGATTTTCTCGGCCGGGGCACGGTGCGCTCCGTCACCTCTGCCGATCCGGAAACCCTGCGTAACAACCGCATGGGCAATGGGATGGTGCGCCTGCAACACTTTTGGGACAACGCCGCCGTTAGCGCGCTCTGGGCACCGAAAATCCGCAGGGGCAGCGCCGATCGCAGCGCCAGCCTCGACTGGCAGGCCAGCAATCCGCGCGACCGCCTGCTGCTGAGCGCCAGCTACCGCTTTGCGGAGAACTTCAACCCGCAGCTGCTGCTGTTTAAAGAGCAGCAGCGTGAGCCGCAGTTCGGCCTCAACCTGTCGCGGGTGCTCTCCCGCTCAACGCTGATTTATGGCGAGTGGGCCGGCGGGCGTCAGCCCTACAGCTGGCAGGAGACGCTGCTACCGGAGAGCCAGTGGGATATCGCCTGGCGTAACCGCGTGGCGGCGGGTCTCACCTGGACCGGCGAAAACGATCTGTCGTTGCGGCTTGAAGGGCACTACAACGGCAGCGCCCAGCCGACCGTGGCCGGTCAGGATCCGCGCCGCAGCGTGCTGTTGCAGGCTTACTGGAAGGATTTTTTCGCACAGTACGATCTCAACCTGATCGCGCAGCGGGATTTGCAGCGGCATAAGAATATGGGCTTTGCCGAACTGCGCCATCATCTTGGCCCGCTGGATGTGGCGTTGCAGTGGCAAAAGATCTACCTGCTGAATCTGAGTGAGCGCCGCTGGCAGATCTCACTGGATTACTGGCTGTAAACCATCGCCCAGCCGATGCAGGCGAGAATAATGGCCGGGCCAAATGGAAAGGGCTGCTGACGCGCGGCGCGAAAGAGCAGCAGCCCGCTAGCCAGCCCGATGAGTGCTGCAATCAGCATAATATCAAACAGTGCCGGTAAGCCGTGCCATGCGCCGATGCCGGCAAACAGTTTCATATCCCCTCCCCCGATGCCATCGCATCCGCGCCAGCGCGCAAATCCATAATTCAGCAACCAGAGGATAAAAAAGCCGACTGCCGCAGCCAGCATATGTTCCTGTAGCGTCGCAAGAAGTGGCTGACGTAGCCAGGCGCAGAGCAGCGCCAGCAGCATAAAGGGATAAGTCAGCACGTCCGGCAGCAGCATATGGTCGATATCGATAAAAAACATCGCCACCAGCAGACTCAGCAGCACCAGCATCAGCAGCGCCGTCGGGTTGACGCTATCATGGGCAATTACCGCCGCGAACAGCAGCGCCATTAACGCTTCAATGGCCGGGTAGCGAACGCTGATGCGCTTCTGACAGCAGCGGCTGCGCCCGCGCAGCCACAGCCAGCCGAGCAGCGGAACATTGTCGCGCGCATTTATCCGCGTCCGGCAGTGTGGGCAGAACGACGGCGGCCAGCTCAGGCTTATCGCTTCCCCCTGCATCTTTCGCGGTAAACGGTAGATCACCACATTGATAAAACTGCCGAAAATCGCGCCGAGCAGCGCAAAAAAGAGGCTTTCCACAGGATTATCGCTCCGGTTTATTAAGCAGCGAGCGGCAGGCGGAGGGGAGCGGTGCGGAGAGCACCTCCGGGGTTTTGAATATCCACTGTTCGTAACGCTCCGCCTGTTTGAAGTTCTTTATCTCAGGCGGGAAGAGTTCGCGGCGCAGCGGCGTACCGCGGCCTTTGCTGAAGACGCCCACCCAGCGCCCCTGCTTGTCATAGCTCATCCCCCAGTCGCGCGAGCCGGTGAGCGGATCGGCAAACCACTGGCGCAGATGCGCGACGGGCTTTTTATCGCGGCTGTCCTGTAGCAGATCCTCAAAGCCCAGCGGAAAGCAGCCGCTACCATTTTTCTGATAACTGTGGATCGCATTGCGGATCTGCACGCCGCGAAAAAAGAGCTCCTCCTCCTGCTGCTGGCGAAAATGCACTTCGCGCGAGCGGGTCTCTTTTAGTAAGGAGAGCGACAGCATGGTGAGCATCAGCAGCACCCACAGGTAGGTGAAACCGCCTTGCGTTGCGGGCTTACTGCTCGGCATTTTCCTGCTCCGGCAGGGAGGGCGAAGTAACATCGATAATCTGATCGTTTTCATCACGCTTCACTTGCCAGTTATCGCGTCGCTGGGTGACGGGATCTAAGGGAATATCAAACAGGTATCCCTGCTCGACCAACTCCTCCAGTTGCTCCGGCCCGCTCAGGCGATCGTGACGCCAGGCGGCAATCGCCGAGCGCAGAGCATTGCGGTTATGTTGCAACACCACAATTTTTGCGCGCTCGGTTTGATTAAAAAAGCGCGGCGCGACCAGCGTCATCAGCGTGGCGATAATCGCCATCACCACCAGTAACTCGATCAGCGTAAAACCTTTTTCACCACTGCGCATACGGCACTCCATTCAGTCCGGGCTGCATGCTGGTGGAGCTGACATCCCAGATATCCTTCCCGCCGGTGCTTTCGCCGGGTGCCTGCGTTGAGGCGCGCAGCCGCCAGGTTTCGCTGTTCGGCTTGCCTTCACAGTCGCAGAAGGGATCGCGCGGGATGGCGCGCAGCAGGTAGATCTTCTCCCGGTTGGCCGACTTTTTATTGATCACGCCATCCACCAACTGATTCAGCGACACCGGCCAGTTCGACATATCCGCCTCTTTTTCGATAATCCCCTCTTCGCTCAGTTGCGCATAGCGATCGAGGGCGGTGCGGATCTCGCGCAGCGCCACGCGCAGCGCCTCCTCGTTGCGCTGCTGGATCTGACGCTGGTAAATCGGGATCGCGGCGCTGGCAAGCGTGGCGAGCAGCGCCAGCGATACCAGCATCTCAATCAGCGTAAAGCCGTTGCGCTGCGCCATTACTGCTTGCCTTTCGCAAGGGTTGGTGCAGGCACTTTTTTCAGCGCCGGAAAGGTGGCCGGTGGCGTCAGCGGCGGCGGCGCAAAGTGCGAGGCTTCAGGCGTCTCCTCTGCGGCTGGCGGCAGGTAGACGCTTTCACCAGGCGCATCTTCGCTGCCCATCTCAATGGTGTTGATATGGGAGCCCGGCAGATCAATGCTGCGCTCAATGGTCGGCGTGATCAGAAGCACCACTTCCGTCCGCTCATGGTTACTTTCATGACTACCGAAGAATTTGCCGAGCAGCGGCAGATCCGCCAGCCCCGGCAGGCCGTTCAGCCCTGCGCTGTCGCTCTCTTTGATCAGCCCCGCCAGCATCTGCGTCTCCCCGTTCTGGCTGCTGAGCACGGTGGCCGCGTCGCGGTTGTTAGTACGATAGTAAGCGACGCCATCTTTCGAGTGTTCAGCGCTGCCGATGGTGCTGAGGTTAAACTTCACATCCATTGAGATGGTGTTATCGACGCTGATATCCGGCGTAACTTCTAGTTTCAGGCCGACATCCTGATACTCCACCTGCTCTTGCGAAAAGCCCTCGGAGATACTGCTGGTCAGCACCGGGATGCGCTCGCCAATCTCCACCACCGCTTTTTTATTGTTTTTCACGCGGATGCGCGGGTTAGCCAGCACGCGACCATGGGAGCGGATCTTCTGCATATTGGCGCTCAGCCCCTGGCCGGAGCCGAGATTGACGAACATATTATTTTTATTCAGGGCGTTAATGGCGATGTTGCTGTTGCCAGACTCAATAGCGTTAAAGCCGATGCCAATCTGCCCGGGGAAGTTGATACCCAGGGATTCAACATCTTTAGCGTCCACTTCCAGCACTTCGACCGCCAGCGTCACCTCCGCTTCCGGGCGGTCGAGGGTCAGCAACAGCTGCTCGGCTTTTTCCACGCTTTCACGCGGGCCGCGAAAGGTCACCGAGTTGGTACGCTCATCGACATGGACATCGCGCAGCTTAATCAAGTTACGCAGCGCCACATTCAGCTCTTTCGCTTTGGCGTAACCGAGAAAGACCGTTTTCACCACCGTATCGCGGTAGAGCTTCTCTTTCTGCATCGTGGCGGGATAGATCAACAGCGTGTTGCCATTGAGGATCTTTTTACGCAGCTGGTTGGAGAGCAGCAGCAGATTGAGGGCGTTCTCCGCGCTGGTATCGTGGGCGATCAGGCTGGCGGTGGCCGCATCGGAGACATCCTTATCGTAGATGATATTGATGCCGGTAATCTGGCCGATGGCGGCGAAGATCTCCTTCAGATTATGTTTGCTGAAGGTAAAGCTGACGGGCTTGCGCAGCTCGCGCTTGATCTTCTTCTCCGGCTGATTCTGCACGGCTATTTCACGCATCAGACGGTCGCGCATCTCCGCCGCCTGCGGCCAGCCGGGCGACTCTTCAAGGATCTGCTGGATTTTGGCTAACGCCTGCTCCGGGTCGTTTTGATACTGCGCCCTCGCCTGTTGGTAGAGCTTATCCAGCACGCGCAGCCGGTCGATTTTCTGTAATCCCTGCTGCGCGACAAAGTGGCCCGGCTGATAGCGCAGCACCGCTTCCCACGCGCGGCTCGCTGCAACATAGTTATTTTTCGCCGCCGCCTGGCGGGCGGTCGCGATATAGCCCTCCACCAGTTGTGTCACCAGCAGTTGCCGCTGCGTTCGCAACTCAACGTCCTGCGGGTGGTTTTTAAGCTGGCTATCGATACGCTGCAACGCATCAAGCAGCGACGCCGTCTTGACGGGCGTGGCACCTTCCGGCGCAACCGGTTTGCTGCTTACGCAGCCCGTCAGCAGCGCAAGGGCACATACCATAGTGAGAATCGGTTTTTTCATTGTGTTGTTACGGCTTGTGTAGTCAAAGAGTTAAGGCTGATGCTGTACGGCTCATGCCCCGGTAATGATTCAAAAAGCAGGTTGTCCTGCGCCATCGCCTGCAGTCGCCAGTCGGGCGTGATCAGGCCGCCAGGCCGGATATACCCCGCTTTACGACAGGCATCACAGAGCAGCCAGTTACGTGCGCCATCCGTCAGGATGACGATGCGCATGCCGTTGCGGATCCACAGCCCCACCGCGCGAAAAGGAAAGGTGACGCTTTGCGCCTTTGCCACCGGCGCGGGCGCGGGCGCTTTCGTAACCGGCGCGTTATAGACCGGGAAGAGATCGGCAATCGCACTGGCATCATCCGCGACGCGTAGCGGGCGGTTCGCCTGGCGCGGTAGACGCGCCTCATCTGGCGCAGCCTGGCTCATCTCAGGCCCGTTTTCTGCACCTTCGTCGGTGAGATGCACCCAGAGAAGCAGCCCGGCGGTCAACAGCAGCAAGAGTTTGAGATATCGCGGCAGCTTCATGACGCCTCCAGACCCGATGCCAGGCTCAGCGTTAACTGCAATGTGATCAGCAGATGGCCGCTCTCCGGGCTGGCGCGGCTGATGGCGAGCCTGTCGACATGAAAGATCAGACTTTTGCTCATGGTGATGAGGGATCGCGTCAGGTTTTTCCACTCGCCCTGTAGCGGAATGGTCAGCGCCAGCGCGCGTTGGCGCCCTTTGCCGTTTTTGCCGAATTGATAGCGGCTGCCGTCAACCTGCAGATGGTTCTGCTGAAAAATATCGAAGACCGCTTTCACCTGCTGATACTCGGTATCATTCAGCGTGCGCTGTAAAAGAGCCGCGCTATTGTCAGGCTGCGGCGAGAGCGCCAGCGGTTTATCTAATTGCAGCTCCAGCTGCGCATTTTCACTGAGCAGCAGGCGGTTTTCCGGGGCAAGGGCACACTGCCAGTAACCGACCATCAGCAGCGGTACGAGCGCCGCCAGCAGCGGCACCCTGCCCGTTTTTTCCACCAGAGAGGCCAGCGACCAGCGTAGCCAGGGTAAAGAGAGGGAGAATCTCATATATTCACTCAGAGCCGGGGGTTATTGGGATAGATGACTATCAGCGTGGCGTTGACAGCCCATTTCTGGCTGAGCTCCTTTGACGGCGTGTGGTTTTGTAGCTCAACCCGCGCCGGGATCGCCTCCAGACGGGTGCTGAAATCGAGCAGCGCCTCAAGCGACATCGCTTTTACCTGCAGCCGCACCACTTTTTTCTCCGGCTCAACGCTGACGTTCATGATCGCCACATCGGGCAGGAGTAATTTCGCCAGCGGATTCAGCATCGCCACCACCTGCATGGCGGCTCTCGCATCCGGCTGATGTTTTTTCATGCGCGCCGACAGACCACGGACAATCTCATCCCGCTTCGCCACCGTCTCCAGCAGGTGTTGATGCTGGCGCTGTAGCGCGTCGCGCCGTTGATAATCGTTCATACTCGCCAGCAGCAACCCGCCGGTCAGCAGCAGCACAACCACCATTACCGGCAAGGCTGCGCGTGGACGATAGTGAAAACAGGGAGCGGCCCAGCCTTTAAAAGCCGATATGGAAAACATTCTCACTCCCCCACGGCATCAATATTGTTGAGAAAGTAGTGCGGAACGGCGCTGTCCAGCCCCATCAGCCGCGCGGTCTGGGCAACCTGCTGCTGCGCGTTCACGCCCGCGTCATTGTGCAGACACCACGCCTGCTGCCACTCTCCGCGCTGGCGCGAGACAAAGATCGTCGACTGCTCATCACGCAGACAGAAGAGCGCATCGGCGGGAAGTACGCCGCGCCATGCGCGAAGCTTTTGGTGCAGCGCGACATGAATACCGCCCACACGCAGTTTCCATTTATGGGCGGTGAGCAGTAAGGTCTGCCAGAGCGCTTCATCAATGGCCGCCGCCAGCGCCGTTGCGCCGAACTGCACCGAAATAAAGGCGGTTTTACACGCCAGAACGTTGCGCCAGAAAGGTTGCCTGGCGGCCTCGGTGGCGGCGAAGCTGCGTAACTCCTCCGGCGTGCTCAGCCCGGGCTGCCAGGGGACGGTAAAGTAGTGAATCCGGCTGCTGCTCAGGCAGAAACTGAGCTTTCCCCACCAGGGCATCGCCAGGGTGTTGGCGCTTAACAACTGATCGAGCGCCTCATCCAGCGTGACCTGCGCGATTAACGCCTGTTCGCCGAGCACCCGGTTGCCCCGGCGCAGCACCAGCCGCTGCGGATGAATGTCGCACTGCAACTCAGGCGGGAGGAGTGATAACACGGTTGATCTCCGAAAAAGTGGTTTTGCCCTCCAGCACCGCGCGAATGGCAACGTTATGCAGCGGGACAAACCCCTCTGCTAAAGCGATTTCGCGCATCTGGCGCACCGAGGCCCGCATCTGGAGCGCCTCTTTCATCCTGTCGCTGAACGGCAAAACTTCCGCCAGCGCCAGCCGGCCGCGAAACCCGCTCTGGCGGCAGGCCGGGCAGCCGCGTCCTTTACGCCACACCGGCGTGAGCGTATGGAGCGCGCTCTGCTGCCACTGGTGAAGATCCTGTTCGCTCGGTTGCGCCTCCTCCAGGCACTGCGGGCAGATGCCGCGCACCAGCCGCTGCGCCAGCACGCCGCGCAGCGCGGAGAGCAGGCTGTTGGCATCGACGTTCATATAGAGAAAACGCTCCAGCACGCTGAAGACATCGTTGGCGTGTACGGAGGAGAGCACCAAGTGGCCGGTGAGCGCAGCCTGCACGGCAATACCGGCGGTTTCGCTGTCGCGGATCTCGCCGACCAGAATGGTGTCGGGATCGTGACGCAAAATAGCGCGCAGGCCGCGGGCAAAGGTCAGCCCTTTTTTGTCATTGACGGGAATTTGCAGCACATCGTTAAGCTGATACTCCACCGGATCTTCAATGGTGATGATCTTATTGTCGCCGGTGTTCAGCTCGCTCAGCGCCGCGTAAAGGGTGGTCGATTTGCCGCTGCCGGTCGGCCCGGTGACCAGCACCATGCCGTGCGGCTGATGGGTTAACAGGCGGATCTCGCGCAGCGTATGGTCGTCAAAACCCAGCGTCTCGAGGCTCAGCGTGCTGCTGTGAGACTTGTCGAGCACGCGCAACACGGCATCTTCGCCGTGAATACCCGGCACCACCGAGACGCGAAAATCGACCGGTCGCTGGTGGATCATCGCCTTGAAGCGGCCATCCTGCGGGATGCGCCGCTCGGAAATATCCATGCTGCTCAGCACCTTAATACGCGAAATAATCTGGCCGGACGCCTGAATGCCCGGGCAGTGACGGATGGCGTGAATGACGCCATCAACGCGATATTTAACCGCCAGGCCATCCGGCGCGGCGCTGAGGTGGATATCGCTGGCGCGGCTCTGGATCGCATCATAGAGCGTGGCGTTAACCAGCTTGATAATCGGGTTGCTTTCACTGGCGATATTGCCGGGGGTAATCTCAAGGATCACCTCATCTTCGCCCTCTTCGTTCGCCTGCTGCTCCAGCTGATCGAGCGTGCGCTGCTGGCGGGTCAGCGCCTCTAGTTGCTCGCGTAACCAGCCGGGCGAGGCGATAGCAAGGGTAACCGGCAGCCGCTGCGCCCACTGACGCAGCGCCAGCGAAAAGGGATCGCTCAACAGCAACCAGTGCCGGTCGCGCCAGCACACCGGCAGGACATGCATCGCCAGCGCCTCATTGAGGTGGATATGCTGAAAATCGACGGTGACCTCATCTTCGGCCTCCGGCGCAAAGAGCGCGATGCCGAGGGCGTCAGCAAGCGCGGGCAGCGCGGCTGGCTCGGCGTCAACCAGCTTTTCAAACGCCTCGCTGCGCTGGGCTTCATCAACCGCCAGCAGGTTATCAATCAGGGCGGAAACTTCCGGCTGCGACATCATCAGGACATACTCCCGGCCATCTCAAAAATGGGCATATAGAGGAGAAAGACCACCAGCCCGACAATGCCGCCGACGATCATCATCAGTAACGGCTCAAAAACACGGGTGAAGGTGTCGATGGCGCGCTCCAGCGCCTCGTCATAAAAGCTGGCGATGCGCTCGCACATCCCGGCTAACTCCCCGCTGCGCTCACCCACCTGCAACAAACGCATTGCTACCGGGGTGGTTAAATGCTGGCTCTCCAGCGACTCCGAAACGCTCTTGCCCGCCATCACATGCTCCACCACGGTGTTGAGCTGGGAGTGGTGGCTGACCGGGATCACCGACTGAGCGAGGCGTAACGCGTGGGTAACCGGGACGCCGCCATCAAGCAGCAGCCCGAGGGTGCGATAGAAACGCACCAGAATGGTGAGAAACTGCTGCTGGCGAAGCTGGGGGATTTTCATCGCGGCTCTCATCAGTAGCTGTCTGGTCCAGCTCTGTTTACACACCAAAATCAATGCGCCAATGGTGACGATGGTGCCCATTAATAGTTCCGGCCCCGACTGTTTGACCAGCTGTCCCCACCATAAAATCAGCTCAGCGCTGCGGCTGAGCGTGTTCACCCCTTCAAACACCTGGGAAAAGCTCGGCACGATAAAGCCCAGCAGGAAACAGACAATCAGCCCGCCGACCGTCAGCACAATCAGCGGGTAGGTTAAAGTACCGCGAATGCGTTTGCGCAGTTGCTCAAGGCGCTGTTCATAGAAGTGGTAGCGTTTCAGGGCGTTGGCCAGTTGGCCGGTTTGTTCAGAGGAGGCGACGGTGTTAACTAATAGCGGCGGGAAGATATCGGGTTGGGCGGCCATCGCCTGCGATAACTGGCTTCCGGCGTAGAGCTTCTCCAGCAGCCCTTCCAGCATCTCCAGCGCCTGTTCATCGCTGGAGCAGGCGCAGAGGGTCTCGATCGCTTCGGTCACCACCAGCCCGGCATCCAGCAGCGCCATCAGCTCCTGCGTAAAGAGCGTCAGCGAGACGCGTTTTGCCGTATGCTGTGCCTGTTGTGCCACGCGCAGCACCACATAACCTGCCTGCTGTAACTGGTGTCTGGCTGAAATGGGCGTATCGGCCTGGGTGCGGATTTTTTTGCGTTTACCCTTTTCTAAATAGGTCACTTCCCAGGTGCTCATTTTTCCCATGCCGCGAACTCCTTCTCGTTCCTTTTCAGCCCCTGATAAATACGCGCCACTTTCTGGCTATAGCGCAGGCGTGCTAAATGGGTTTTCTTGTTACGGGCGTTCCCGGCGTTATAGGCGCCAACCGCTTCCCAGTTATAACCAAACTGGCGAATTTGCCCGGCCAGCACCCAGGCACCCGTTATTACGTTTTGGCAAGGGTTAGTAATAAGCGAGCGCGCGGTGATGTGATATTGCTTGAGCTGTGCGAAATGCTGGCTGTTAATCTGCATTAAGCCGACATCCGTGGAGCCATTGCGGTTTTTGTGCACCACCGTCGGCGATAAGCCCGATTCAACCACAGCGATCGCTTTTAATAATGCTGGCTCAATACCGTAACGCGCGCCCGCACGTTGCCAGCAATGGGCTTGCGCGCTATGCCCCGCCAGCAGGGTGAGTACCAGCATTAGCCGAATCATTATCAAAAGCCGTAGACAATGGCCTTGCCATTATTATCAGTGGTAGAAATATCCACTTCGAATACGCTTTGCGATTGTCGGCTCGGGTTGTGCCACTGATAGGCTTTACCCCATGGATCATGAGGAATTTTTTGCGCCAGATAGGGGCCGTTCCAGTTATTGACGTTATCGGGCTTCTCGACCAGCACATTTAACCCCTCTGCTTCTGAAGGATAACTACCGGTATCGAGCCGATATTGCGTTAATGCATCCGCAAAGGCGTGCATCTGGCGTAACGCGGTTTTTTCTTTTGCCTGATCAACATTGGAAAATAATTTCGGGCCAACAAAGCCGGCCAGCAGCGCAATGATCATTAATACCACCAGCAGCTCGAGCAGTGTAAAACCCTGCTGCTGATTAATCTTAAGGCGTTGTTGATAATTCATGATTCAGTTGCTCACTCAAAGAATTGCCGTTCACCGTGGCTATTCTCCCCCGATGCAACAGAGACGAAAGCTGATTGCTCCCGCGGCATTAAAGAATGCTCTACCCGCGCGCGGAAATCTCTTTTCGGTAAAAGGCCGCTGATTTTTCTTACTGGTCAGATAGAAATAACATCAGGAACGCCGTATGGTGCTTTTGTACTCTTCATTCCTACAGGACGTTGGGAGGATAATTAATGCCAATTAATATATTGATTGCCGATGAGCATACGATAATACGCCGGGGGATGACCTCGATGATTAACTCTCTGAAAGCCAGTAATATCAATACAGAGAGGTTAGATATAGAGGTTGTCGGCGACACACATGAACAAACAGAACTGCTGAATATTCTCGCAAATAAACAAGTTGATCTTCTTTTCCTCGGCTACGGGCTGACAACAATAAAAACCGGAAGCCCCTTATCAGAATTAGATGGCATCGCGCTGGTAAAATGGATTTCAGGCCGTTACCCCAAAACAAAAATCATCTTCTTATCTCCGTATAACAACACCAATCTTATTCGAATCGCCCTCGAAGCCGGTGCCAAAGGGTATATCAGCCGTAATACCAGTGAACGCACATTATGGCGCGCTATGGCCACTGTCTTAATGGACGAAGTCTATATTGAGCGCGGCTTAATGGACTCCCTTTTTCGCCGCGATGCCATTACGCCGCAGGAGTTATCAACGCGCGAAAGTGAAGTATTACGCTTACTCTGCCGTGGTCTCTCATTAACCACCATCTCCAGGCGTATGAATATCAGCATTAAAACGGTGAGCGCACATAAACTGCGGGCGATGGCGAAACTGAATGTGCGAACCGACTGTCAGCTCTACTGCCTGCTGTTCCAGACGCGGATGTTTGATATCGCGATGTAACTTCAAGGCCAGCCATTTCACTTAACACCGCCACTGCGCAAGCGTGATAAAACAGGGCCATCTACGTGCTGTATGGCCCTGTTTTGTCTGCTGCGCTTATTTCACCTCGCTCCAGACTTCATGCACACCCGGCTGGTTGCCACGCGTCCACCAGCGCGCCTGATACTCTTTCCCGTTAAACGTCACCCTGTCGCCGCCAACATAGACAGTGTCGTTATGCCACTGCGCCGGAAGATCGCTCTGGGGATCCTCGTCCGGTGCTGGCGCGGGTGCGTTATGACCACCGAAATCAACATCAATCACGTTGTAAAAGGTAGCCCCCGTATCAGCAACATCCCACGCCGCAAGGATCACATGGTAGCCCTCGCGCTCGGGAACCGTGCATTCATGCGGAAGATCCGGGCCGGTGCTGGGCTGAATATTTTTCCCATCGATATGACAAAAAGGCTCTGTCTCAAAGGAGGCGCGCGTCAGCGGCTTCGCGGGATCCCAGTCGCTTTTCGTCAGGTAGTAGTCCCACGATTTAGTTTTGTGCGGCGCGGTATAGGTCCAGGTGAAAGCATGTTTACCTGCGTTAATGGGGTGCTTCGCCCAACGCGTTTCATTCTGCTCATCCAGCCGCCCCATTGAGGCTAATCCCGCGCTGGCGAGATGACCATCCGCAGGCCCTTTACTGGCCACAGGAAAACCATCAGGCCCCTCAACGCTTTGCATCTCATACAGCGGGCCGCTACCGCACTCTTTATTTTGATAGCCCATATTGGCATTACACATATACGCGCGTGACGCCGGGAGAGAGACATAGCCATGCGCCAGCGCACCGCCGGCCATACATAATGTAATAACTGCCAGGCCTATTTTTGAATAATTCATACCTACTCCGTTTATTAGCGAAATAAATCCACGGCGTTAAATTAATCACTTATTGCCCCAACAGTAATATCAACCTTCTTTTTTCTCCTCAGATGCAGCGCAATAAATCGAGGAAAATTCCCAGCGAGAATAAATAAAAAAAGCCGCAATAAAAATATTGCGGCTAAAACATCAAAAAGATTAACTCAACTAGAACTTACTCAACTACTTGCCACACTTCATTCGTGCCTGGTTCATTACCACGTGTCCACCAACGTGCTTTATACTCAAGCCCTTTCCACGAGACTTTATCACCGCCAACATAAACCTTATCGCTCTTCCACTCATCAGCAGCGGCGGGGTTATCCGGGTTTGTGACGCTACCCTCCTCCGGAACGTGCTTGATGGTCAACGTCAACGGCAGGGAGTCATGCTCACCATCGTTTACCGTCAGGTTGAAGACCAGCGTGCTCTCCTGCTCCGGCGCATTGAGCGTAAAGCTCGCTTTCTGCTGGTTAGCATTATTCAGCGTCACATGGGGGCCAGAAACCTGCGTCCAGCTCCAGCTTAGCGCTGCGCCCTCCGGATCCGTTGAGGCGGAGCCATCAAGCACCACGGTGTCGGCACCGGTCACCGTTTGCGGATAAACGGCTTTCGCCACGGGAATGTGATTCTCCACCTGCGGTACATCGCCACCCGCCGCCTGCTTCATCTCGTTGATGTAGCTCACCTGATCAGGGAAACTCATCTGCACATTATTGGAGCCGAGCGCCCAGACGAAGACACCGCCGTATCCCTGCTCTGCCTGCCAGGCAGCACGCTTCAAATTATTCTCTTTTGATTCAACATAGCGGCCTTCCGGCCCCCACTGGGAGTTAATGGTGTTGCCGAGAATAACCTTCTTCTTGTCGCCCACCGCACGCGCATAGTTAGCCATTGCGACGTCATAGCGGAAACGCGGACCGGCGTCATAAGTCATGACATTAAAGAAGTCGAATACATCGCGCCCGGCGGTGAGCAGCCATATCACTTCACCGTGATGGGTGGAGCGGGCATCCTCAATAAACGAGCAGTTTTCCATGACCGATGGGCTGGAGCAGGCTTCAGGATCGGCCCCGACATGATAGGTAGTCAGGCTCAACACTTTACCGCTGTTCGGCCCAAGCAGCTCCTTGACGCGTTTCGCCAGGATAAGCAGGTTTACGTTCTCCTGCAGCGTCAGGCGGGCCACTTTTTCATAGTCGAAATCAATACCATCCAGTTGCACCGTGCCGGCTTTCTGGTAGCTGGCCATATTGCAGGTTTTATCCCAGTTGGCGCTTAAGCAGCCGCCTACCATCTCTTCCGGCTTCATATCCTTTTTGTAAACCGGGAAGTCGGTTTTCAGCAGTTTAACCAGCCCCTGCGCAATCTTTTCGCGGCTCGCCGGATCGCCGAGATAGCCCCACATTCTTTCATAGGTCTCCCCACCGAAAGCCACCAGCATACGTTTAGATGGCGCAGCCAGCTTGGCCTGTGTCCAGGAGGTATAGGAGGGAGAGAGCCAATAAGGGTCGTACTCAGCAGGCGTAACGATGTTGTCAGAGGAGGAGATATCTCCATTCTGATTCCAGCCGCCAAAAGAGAGGAAGAAAGTATCAACATTGGACTTCTCTAACTGGGTCGCGGCATCCTGTGGAAGACCCCAGGATGTCAGATAACTCATGATGCGGTTATTTTCAGCTGCTGACACCGATTGCGTCAGCAATACCGAGCCAATCAAGGCAGCTAAAGAGAGCTTTTTCAATGTAACCTCCTGTTACAGGGTAAGTAATTATTCTGTCCTCCATATTAATCTCTGCCATTAATAATCCTATTAGCGCCCTCTTTTCCAGGTTGAGAAGCGAGAGGTATTAACAAGGAAAATTCCTGGCAATAATAGATGCGGGTTTTTATTCGCTAATTAGCCCGGCGTTTATATTATCCATTTGGCGATCTCCTGCTGGCTGCAGGGTTTAAATAAGCAGCCATCCATGCCGGAGTTTTTGCACTGCTCAATGATTTCCGCCTGAGCAAGAGCGGTAAAACCCAACAGCGTCGCGCGGGGAATAGCCTGTTGCTGCTCCTGAATACGAATGGTTTTCGCAAGCTGAAAGCCATCCAGCAGCGGCATATTGCAATCCATCAGAATGTAATCAAATGGTTTATCGGCATGCCATTTTGCCAGCGCCTCTTCTCCGCTTTGTGCTTCTGTCACCTGGTGGCCGAGCAGTTCGAGCTGGTGACGCAGCAGTAGCAGGTTTGGCCGGTAGTCATCAACAATCATCACCCGCTTGCCCGCAGCGGTCCTAACCGGTATCGCGGTCAGGCTTCGCTGCGCAGGATAAGTCTCGGGAGACGCCGGTAAAGTAAGTTGCAGGGTGACGCGGGTGCCTTCGCCTGGCGTACTGGTAAGGGAGAGTTCCCCCGCCATTAATTCGCATAGCGCCCGACAGATGGCGAGGCCAAGGCCTGAACCGTTTTGTGCGCGATCCTCACAGGGGCCGAACTGCGCGAAAGGGGTAAAAAGCCGCGCCTGGTGTTCTGGCGCAATGCCCGGCCCGGTATCGGTGACGGTCAGCGAAATTGCAACCTGCTGCACATCCATTATGTGATGGCAGAGCGTAATGCGGATCTCCCCTTCGTGGGTGAATTTAATGGCGTTACTCACCAGGTTGGAGAGGATCTGCTTATAACGCCCGGGGTCAATCAGCACCGGGCAGCGCTCGCCGCCTACCACTGAAAAGTGGAGAGCAAGCTGCTTCTGTTCGCTCGCTTCTTCAAAGAGCAGCACCACGGCGCGGGTGAGGCTAACTAACTCCTGCGCAGACGGCTCAAGGGTCATATGGCCCGACCCGATGCGCGACATATCAAGAACATCACCGACTAATGCCAGCAGATCTTTTGCCGCGTCGTGCGCCACTTCCAGCATCGGCTGGGCATGTTGCCTCTGCGCATTCTGTTTAATTTGTAACTCCAGAATGCCAAGGATCGCATTAAGCGGCGTGCGGATTTCATGGCTTACCATGGCGAGAAAGTGATTTTTCATAAGGTTTGCGGCTGCCGTCTCATCGCGCGGCAGGTTGTGCCTGCGCTTTCTGCGCTGTGCGAGCCCGTAAAACAGCAGCAGGAGAAGCACGCCACATATGGCGCTCAGCAAACCCGCATCATGCCAGCGCGCAGGAAGAGCGGCACGTGCAGGCAGAGAGAAGAACAACAGCCCCGGCACGCAAGTAAGCCATAAGAGGCGAGAACAAGGATCGCTGCGCATCATCTGCTCCGCTTGAATAGGTTCACCATTAAGATCAGGGAGAGCTATTTAACCGTCAGCATCACGTTAACAGTGCGCGGGTAACAGCCTCCTACATTGACGAAGCGACGCAAACAGCACTGAAATAAAATTGATGCGCATCTTTTCGCTCTCCTGCGTGCTTATGGCACCGTTATTCAGAAGCGCGGGCAGGCGTTCCATAATGATGCAGCTTCGTCTGGCATGGCCCATGCCCAGCAGATGCCACGAGGATTTCATTCGGTGGGCAATGTCTGCGATTGCCGTGAACGACGCCAGCGGAGGCAGGCTGTCGAGGTGATGGATATCATCCTTGAGAGTCTGGATAAGCACCGGGATCATCGCATCAATCACCATCTGCTGCCCGCCAGCCAGTGCATTCAGCTCGTTGAGGTTCACCGCCGGCGGCGCGCTACAGACCAACGTTTCGGTTATCGGTAAAGGAAGAAGCCTGTCAAAACCGTTAAGACGTAGCAGAGAGGGATTTAAGGTTTCCGGCGTCGCACTGCATGCCAGCAGTAACGCTGGTGGCGCGAAGGTGCCGATCAGCCCGGCCGCCAGCACCCTGTCGATAAGCATCAGGCCCGGAGTGGGTTGATGGGTTAAATCAATGATTAAGGCGTTCCAGCGCTGGCGGCGCAGCGCGCAGAGGGTGGATTCGCTATCAATGACGTCGATCTTATTAACAACATCCGCCCGGCACTGCCGGGTTAATAGCCGCTGTTGCGATGCGTTAAAAGTGACGAGCAGGTTTGCTGGCTTTGTCATCTTTCTGTCGGCGATCAGCTGGCCAGCCCAAGCTGTTGCAACTGTTGGTAGAGCTCATATTCGGAGGTGACGCCGAGCTTGCGCATTGCGCTCTTCTTTTGTGCGCTAACGGTCTGTTTGGTGCGGTTAAGGCGGGTGCTGATATCGCTTATCGTTAAGCCGCGCAGCAGCAGACGCAGCACTTCGCTCTCTTTTGGCGTCAGGCTGATGCCTGTCGGGGCGGTTGGTTTGCCGGGCGCAACTGTGCCGGTAACTCCTTTGATAAAATGCACAAGCTCCGTTGAGAGACCTGCTTTGCTGAGCACGGCATGCACGCCGAGCTGCCGTAACGCGCGTTCAATACCGGGGTTGTTGATCATTGTCACCACAATAATCATCAGTGCGGGCCAGCGCCGTTTAATTAGCTGGATAAGCGCGAGGCCATCGTTATATTTATCCCCTGGCATACTGAAATCGGTAATCAGAATATCGATATCACCACTCTCGAGTTTGCTTATTACGTCATCGGTGGTGAGCGCCTCGTCAACAATATGATATTGCCCGGCAAGCGGTGAGAGTAATGCGCGCAGCCCCATTAAATAGATAGGGTGATCGTCTGCTATCAGGATCTTTTTTTCCATTACCATGCTTACGGATGTTGAGTTGGCATCGTTGTTACGAGAGTGGCGGCTACTCTAGCAAAAAACCTCCCGGTGCAGGTTGAATATTTATTAGTAATAGCGCGAGAGAAATGAATAAAATTGCAGAACCAATATAAATAACAAATAAAAATAATTAACCAATAAACACTATGTATATTTCAGGCAAAAAAAACCGCAACGTTACGCTGCGGTTTTTTATTATTGCTCGTTTGTTACGGCAGAATCGAGGGCTGATCCGCCCCCTCTTTTTCCACTTTCTGCTGCAGGAGATGCTCGCGCTTCATCCCAAGTTTCAGCGCCAGCGCTGAAGCAACATAGATGGAAGAGGCCGTACCGATTGAGACACCGATCAGCATCGTCAGCGAGAAGCCTTTCAGCATCGCGCCGCCGAAGAGATAGAGCATCAGGATCACCACCAGCGTCGTGCCGGAGGTAATCAAAGTACGATGCAGCGTCTGCGTCAGTGAGATGTTGAAGATCTCATACGGCGTACCGCGACGGATCTTACGGAAGTTCTCACGGATACGGTCCGATACCACGATACTGTCGTTGAGCGAGTAACCGATCACCGACATCAGCGAGGCCACGATGGTCAGATCAACCTCGATCTGGAACAGCGACAGCACGCCCATGGTAATGATGACGTCGTGCGCCAGCGCGATAACCACACCCGCCGCCAGACGCCATTCGAAACGGAAACCGACATAGACAAGGATGCTGATCAGCGCCACCAGCAGCGCCATGCCGCCGGTTTGTGCCAGATCCGCGCCCACGCTCGGGCCGACGAACTCAATACGCTTCACGGCGGCATTCTGGCTGGTCGCTTCGTTAATCACGCTAACCACTTTGCTGCCCAGCAGCTGCCCGCCGTTATCGCTCTGCGCGGGCGGCATGCGAACCATGATGTCACGGCTGCTGCCGAAGTTCTGCAGCAGCGGATCCTGGAAGCCCGCTTTCTCCAGCGCTTCGCGCATCACGTCCATATCCGCCGGTTTCTCCAGCGAGATCTCAATGACCGTACCGCCGGTAAAATCCAGGCCCCAGTTAAAGCCGCGAACGCCCATCACTACGATGGAGAGGATCAGCAGCGCGCCGGAAATGATAAAAGCCCAGTTGTCCCAGCGCATAAAGTCCCAGACTTTACGGCCATGGTTCAATTGTTCAACAGTATAATCCTGTGCCACAACGCACTCCTCAGATAGACAGCTTGTTAATGCGTTTGCCGCCGTACAACAGGTTGACGATGGCACGGGTACCGACAATAGCGGTGAACATGGACGTCGCCACACCGATACCGGTGGTGATTGCAAAGCCTTTGATTGAGCCAGTACCGACCGCGTAAAGGATAAGCACTTTGATCAACGTGGTGATATTGGCATCGAAAATGGACGAGAACGCGCCCTGATAACCTTCGTGAATCGCCTGCTGCACGGATCGCCCGTTGCTCAGCTCTTCTTTAATACGCTCGTTTATCAATACGTTGGCGTCCACCGCCACCGCAAGGGTTAGCACGATCCCCGCAATCCCCGGCATGGTCAGCGTTGCACCCGGCAACAGGGACATAATGCCGACAATCAGCACCAGGTTCGCCAGCAGCGCAGAAGTCGCGATCAGGCCAAACTTCTTATAGAAGAAGAGCATGAAGATGATCGACACCGCCAGACCAGCCAGACACGCTTCCAGACCCTGAGTGATGTTCTGCGCCCCAAGGGTT
>Ga0268254_10000558_pt1 | contig 19663 bp, 20 predicted proteins | sample AgamicOrSfrz_FD_200251 | JGI IMG/M metagenome (GOLD analysis project Ga0268254, IMG submission 200251) | Agave microbial communities from Guanajuato, Mexico - Or.Sf.rz (v2) (version 3) | ecosystem: Host-associated > Plants > Phyllosphere > Phylloplane/Leaf | place: Guanajuato, Mexico...
TCGATCCGGAGACGCCGCTGAAGTATCTCTCTATAGGCCAGTGGCAGATGGTGGAGATTGCCAAAGCGCTGGCGCGCAATGCCAAGATCATCGCTTTCGATGAACCGACCAGTTCGCTCTCCGCCCGCGAGATAGACAATCTGTTTCGCGTTATCCGCGAACTGCGGGAGGAGGGGCGAGTCATCATCTATGTTTCGCACCGGATGGAAGAAATTTTTGCCCTCAGCGATGCCATCACCGTCTTTAAGGATGGCCGCTATGTCTGCACTTTTGACGATATGCCGAGCGTCAGTCATGACGCCCTGGTTCAGGCGATGGTGGGGCGCAATCTGGGCGATATATACGGCTGGAAACCTCGCCCCTATGGCGAAGAGCGGCTGCGTCTGGAGGAGGTCAAAGCACCGGGCGTGCGTACGCCGGTCAGCCTCTCGGTACGCAGTGGCGAAATCGTCGGCCTGTTCGGGCTGGTGGGCGCCGGGCGCAGCGAACTGATGAAAGGCTTATTTGGCGGCACCCGGATCACCGGCGGTCAGGTGTATATCGATGGCCAGCCCGTCGACATTCGTAAACCGGCCCAGGCCATCCAGGCCGGGATGATGCTGTGCCCGGAAGATCGCAAAGCAGAGGGGATTATTCCGGTTCACTCCGTACGCGACAATATCAATATCAGCGCCCGGCGCAAGCATATTCACGCTGGCTGCCTGATCAACAACGCCTGGGAGGCAGACAATGCCGATCAGCATATCCAGTCGCTGAACATTAAAACGCCTGGCCCGGAACAGCTGATCATGAACCTGTCGGGCGGCAACCAGCAGAAAGCGATCCTTGGCCGCTGGCTGTCGGAAGAGATGAAGGTGATCCTGCTCGATGAGCCCACCCGCGGCATCGACGTCGGCGCCAAACATGAAATTTACAACGTGATATATGGCCTCGCCGCCTCAGGTGTTGCCGTGGTGTTTGCCTCCAGCGACCTGCCGGAAGTGCTGGGCGTCGCTGACCGCATCGTGGTGATGCGCGAGGGGCAAATCGCCGGCGAACTGCTGCATGAAGAAGCCAATGAACAGCAGGCGTTAAGCCTTGCGATGCCAAAAGTGAGTCAGGCTGTCGCCTGAGTAAGGAGTAAATGATGTCATCTGTGACTACGTCTGGCGCTACCCGCTCTGCCTTTAGCTTTGCCCGCATTTGGGATCAGTTTGGCATGCTGGTGGTGTTTGCTGTGCTGTTTATCGGCTGCGTAATTTTTGTGCCCAACTTTGCCTCATTCGTCAATATGAAGGGGCTGGGGCTGGCGATCTCGATGTCCGGAATGGTGGCCTGCGGCATGCTCTTCTGCCTGGCCTCCGGCGATTTTGACCTGTCGGTGGCGTCGGTTATCGCCTGTGCCGGGGTCACTACCGCAGTGGTGATTAACCTGAGCGAAAGCCTGTGGCTGGGGATTGCCGCCGGCCTGCTGCTGGGCGCGGTCAGTGGTCTGGTCAACGGCTTTGTCATTGCGCGCCTGAAGATTAACGCCCTGATCACCACCCTCGCGACGATGCAAATCGTCCGGGGCCTGGCCTACATTATCTCCGACGGGAAAGCGGTGGGGATCGAAGATGAGCGCTTCTTCACTCTCGGCTACGCCAACTGGTTTGGTCTGCCGGCGCCAATCTGGCTGACGGTCGCCTGCCTGGTGGTTTTCGGATTATTACTAAACAAAACCACCTTTGGCCGTAATACGCTGGCTATTGGCGGCAATGAAGAGGCGGCGCGTCTGGCCGGGGTCCCGGTGGTGCGCACCAAGATTATTATCTTTGTGCTCTCCGGTCTGGTATCGGCCGCCGCGGGGATCATTCTGGCGTCGCGGATGACCAGCGGCCAGCCGATGACCTCGATTGGCTATGAGCTGATTGTTATTTCAGCCTGCGTGCTGGGCGGGGTATCGCTGAAGGGCGGGATCGGCAAGATCTCCTACGTGGTCGCCGGGATCCTGATCCTCGGGACCGTGGAGAACGCGATGAACCTGCTGAACATCTCGCCTTTCTCACAATACGTCGTGCGCGGTGTGATCCTGCTGGCGGCGGTGATTTTTGACCGCTACAAACAAAAAGCCAAACGCGCGGCCTGATTTCAGGCATAACTTTTAAGTCTACAGAGTAATTACCGCCAGCGCCCGTTTCGCTGGCGGTAACTATCAAAAATGGCGAGGTTGGTCACACTGTCTATACTTACATGGCTAACATATAATTAACAACCAGCTTCGGCTGGCCATGATAAGGAGGAAACAGGGTGGATAACCAGATATCTGTACCGCCTGCGCTAACCGGAAACTACGCTTTTTTCTTTGACCTCGACGGTACTCTTGCCGATATCCAACCGCACCCCGATCAGGTGGTGATACCCGACAACACGTTGCAGGCGCTCAACGCGCTGGCCCAGCAGCAGGGTGGGGCGGTGGCATTGATTTCAGGGCGCTCAATGGCTGAACTTGACGCGCTAACCCATCCCTGGCGGCTACCGCTGGCCGGCGTTCACGGGGCAGAACGCCGTGATATCAATGGTAAAACCTATATCGTTTCTCTGCCGTCGGCGCTGCGCGATGAAATCGCGACTGAGCTGACCTCGGCGCTGCAGGGGCTCTCCGGCTGCGAGCTGGAGAGTAAGGAGATGGCCTTCGCGCTGCACTACCGCCAGGCTCCGCAGCAGCAGAGCGCAGTACTGGAGCTGGCTCAGCGCATCGTTCAGCGCTACCCGCTGCTGGCACTGCAGCTGGGTAAATGTGTGGTGGAGATTAAACCCCGCGGAGTGAACAAAGGGGAGGCGATCAGCGCCTTCATGCAGGAGGCGCCGTTTGCCGGCCGCGAACCGGTTTTTGTCGGCGATGATTTGACCGATGAGGCGGGATTTAGCGTGGTTAATCAACTGCAGGGAATGTCGGTAAAAGTCGGCGCCGGGGAAACTCAGGCGCACTGGCGGTTGGCGGATGCCGCCGCTGTAAGGACGTGGTTGCAACATCTGGCGTATGACGCGCAAACCGAAAGGAGGGATGACCATGAGTCGTTTAGTCGTAGTCTCTAACCGTATCGCCTTACCGGACGATAAAAAATCGAGCGCTGGCGGTCTGGCCGTCGGCATCCTGGGGGCACTGAAAGCGGCGGGGGGTCTGTGGTTTGGCTGGAGCGGCGAAATTGGCGATGACCAGCAGCCGCTGAAGCAGGTCTCCCGCGGAAATATCTCCTGGGCGTCGTTCAACCTGAATGAACGGGACCATGATGAATATTACAACCAGTTTTCCAACGCCGTGCTGTGGCCGGCCTTCCACTATCGTCTTGACCTGGTCAGCTTCCAGCGCGAAGCCTGGGAGGGATATCTGCGGGTCAACGCGATGCTGGCCGACAAGCTTCTGCCGCTGATCGAGCCAGACGATACGCTGTGGATCCATGATTACCATCTGCTGCCTTTCGCCAGTGAACTGCGTAAGCGCGGAGTGAACAACCGGATCGGCTTCTTTTTGCATATTCCATTCCCGACGCCGGAGATTTTTAACGCGCTACCGCCGCATGCCGAGCTGCTGGAGCAACTGTGCGATTACGATCTGCTGGGCTTCCAGACCGAAAGCGACAGAACCGCCTTTCTTGACAGCATTGCCATGCAGACCCGACTCTCCGATCTCGGGGACAAACGCTATCAGGCATGGGGTAAGGCGTTCAGTACCGAGGTTTATCCGATTGGGATCGATCCGGACGAAATTACGCGCAACGCCAAAGGCCCGCTGCCGCCGAAGCTGGCTCAGCTGAAGAATGAGCTGAAAAATGTGAAGAATATCTTCTCCGTGGAGCGGCTTGACTACTCGAAAGGGTTGCCGGAGCGATTCCTCGCCTATGAGACGCTGCTTGAGAAGTACCCTCAACATCATGGCAAGATCCGTTATACCCAGATCGCGCCCACTTCCCGTGGCGATGTACAGGCCTATCAGGATATTCGTCACCAGCTGGAAACTGCAGCCGGACGCATCAATGGCCAGTTTGGCCAGCTTGGCTGGACCCCGCTCTACTACCTGAACCAGCATTTTGACCGTAAGCTGCTGATGAAGGTCTTCCGCTACTCTGACGTCGGGCTGGTGACGCCGCTGCGTGATGGCATGAACCTGGTGGCGAAAGAATACGTCGCAGCGCAGGATCCGGATAACCCCGGGGTGCTGGTCCTGTCGCAGTTTGCCGGGGCGGCGCAGGAGCTGACCAGCGCGCTGATCGTCAACCCTTACGATCGCGATGAGGTTGCCACCGCGCTGGATCGTGCTCTCAGCATGCCGCTGCCGGAACGTATCGCCCGTCATTCCGCGATGCTGGACGTGATCAGAGAGAATGATATTCATAACTGGCAGGCGCGTTTTGTCGACGATCTGCAGCATATTTCGCCGCGCAGCGAGGAGAGCCGCCTGCGGGGGAAGATAGCCACCTTCCCTAAACTGGCCTAGTTCAGGAAAAGGGCTAACCGGCGTTAGCCCTTTTCAAGGGAAACCAGCAGAACATCGACGCCGCTACTGCCGACGATATTTTTCGCCGAGCAGGTGGCGCGCGAGAAAAGCGAGTGGTTGTGATTGCCGCAGATCACCAGATCAACCTTGTGCGACTGGCAAAAGTCTTTGACATGGTGACCCAGTTCGCCGCAGGCGATGGTCATTTTTTCTATCGGGTAGTCCGCCTGACGAGCCAGCTCATTGAGAAACTCCCGCGTTTCTTCCTGCATCAGCTCACGCAGATTTTCCATCATCGGTGCGGCGAACTGGTTATACATTTCCGGATCCGTGGCGAAGGTAATAAAGCTCACTTTCGCGTTAACGGGGCGGGCAATCGACACCGCTTTTTTAATTAATATCTGACTCTCCGGCGTTGGCGCGACGGCAACCAGCAGATGTGAATAAGGCATCTGGCCTCCTTGAGATACGCGGAATAACCCTTCTTTCTTTACTCCTGTTTCCCCAGCGGCGCAAGGGTTGCTCCCGTGATTTGCGACGCTCTTCGCCAGTCCGTGTTTTCCCCACAAGATCACATAAATGAACCTGCCTTTTTATTTAAAAGAAATGCTGTTTTATAAATGAGTGAAGTAGAGACATCGTCTCTTTGTCATTTTGCCACCGGCAGTTGTTCCGTGGCAAAAACACAAAGGTAACGTCGTTTCACTGCTTTTAGTGTAGCCAGGTACCCACTCCCTTCCGGTGGCAAATCCGGAACGATTGTCGGCGTTCTTTTAATAAAAGACACAGGATCACGGCGATGAAAACACGAAAAATTGGACTGGCTAACTACCTGGCCTACGGCGCGGGCGATTTTCTCGGCGCCGGCACGACAGCGCTAACTGCCGCATGGCTACTCTACTTTTACACGACCTTCTGCGGACTGACCCCGATTGAGGCCACGCTTATTTTTGCTGCTGCCCGCGTGCTGGATGCGGTGGTGAGCCCGCTGATGGGCTTTCTCACCGATAACTTCGGCACCACCTGGCTCGGAAAGCGCTTCGGCCGCAGAAAATTCTTTATTCTGCTCGGTATTCCGTGCGTATTCAGCTATTCAGCGATGTGGGTCGGCGAGATGGGCTTCTGGTACTACCTCGTCACCTATCTGCTGTTTGATATGGTTTACACCATGATTCTGGTGCCCTACGAAACGCTGGTGCCAGAGATGACTGATGACTTTAAACAGAAAACCAAATTTTCTGGCGCGCGCATCTCGATGGCGCAAATGTCGGCTATTTTAGCCTCCTTTCTGCCGGGGATCCTCCTCACCTGGCTCGGGAAAGACAATGCCAGCTCATTCTTTTATGCCAGTCTGGTGTTCTCGGTCCTGTGCGCGGTGATGCTGACCTTCGTCTGGTGCTTCACGTGGGAACGGCCGCGTGAGGCGTGGTCAGAGGCGGCGCTGCGGGCGGAAGCGGAAAAACAAAACTTAACCCTCGCTCAGAGCCTCAATCGCCTGGTGATTGAGCTAAGCTCCACGCTGCGGATAAAAATTTTCCGCCAGCACCTCGGCATGTATCTGGGGGGCTATATCGCCCAGGACGTCTTCAATGCCGTGTTTACCTATTACGTGGTTTTTGTCCTGATGCAGGAAGCCTCTGTCGCCTCGAATCTGCTCGGGACGATGGCCATCTTCCAGTTTATTGCGGTGATCGCCATGATCCCGTTGTGCATTCGCTTTGGTCCCGCGCCGTCCTACCGCATGGTGGTGGTCCTGTTTGGCCTGAGCTCGCTCTCGTATGCGCTGCTCTATTACGCCGGACTGAGCGACGTCTATTCCTTACTGCTGCTCATCTCTGCTGTCGCCGGACTGGGACGCGGCGGGATTAACTACGTACCGTGGAATACCTATACCTATATTGCCGACGTCGACGAGGCGATCACCGGCCAGCGCCGCGAAGGAATTTTTGCCGGCATCATGACGCTGACCCGCAAAGCCTCGCAGGCGGGGGCGGTCATGCTGGTGGGTATCATCATGCAGCTGTCGGGGTTTGTCTCCGGGCAAAAAATACAACCGCCAGGGGTGAGTCATACCATTTTGCTGATCCTCAGCGTCGGCACTCTGGTGGTGTTAGCCTGCGGCTTCCTCGTCTCGCTACGCTTCAAGCTCAACCTGCACACCCACAGCATCCTGCGCAGTGAAACCCTCAGAATGCGCGATCTCGGCAGTGCCCAGCCGGAACAGACCATTGCGGAACACCGCGCGGTGGTCGAAATGCTGGCGGGGATGCCTTACGACTGCCTGTGGGGCAATAACAATATTGGCTATCTGAATCGTCATAAACCTGCTGCCCCGGGGCTCACCCAGGGCGGCGCTTTAAATTCGACATACACCCGAGGTTAATAACATGAAAGTTTGGCCGGTCAAACATAGCCCATTACTGTGTCAGCCTGAGCGTTTTATCGCCCGCAGCGAACTGCAGGCACTGATCCGCAACGTGACGCAAAACCTGGTGAACATTAAGGATGAGAGCGGGCAATTTTTACTGCGCCTCGATGACGGGCGCGTGATCGATACCAAAGGCTGGGCCGGCTGGGAGTGGACCCACGGGGTTGGGCTGTACGGCATCTATCAGTATTATCAGCAAACCGGCGATATCGAGATGCGCGATATCATCGACCGCTGGTTTGCCGACCGCTTCGCCGAGGGGGCAACGACCAAAAACGTCAATACGATGGCCCCGTTCCTGACCCTGGCATACCGCTTTGAAGAGACCGGCCGGATGGCGTATCTGCCGTGGCTGGAGAGCTGGGCGGAGTGGGCGATGCATGAGATGCCGCGCACCGAGCAGGGCGGCATGCAGCACATGACCCTGGCGGAGGAGAACCATCAGCAAATGTGGGATGACACGCTGATGATGACCGTGCTGCCGTTAGCCAAAATTGGCAAGCTGCTTCACCGCCCACAGTATGTGGAGGAGGCGACCTACCAGTTCCTGCTCCATGTGCAGAACCTGATGGACCGGGAGACCGGGCTGTGGTTTCACGGCTGGAACTATGAGGGACGGCACAACTTTGCCCGGGCGCGCTGGGCGCGGGGCAACAGCTGGCTCACCATGGTGATCCCGGATTTTCTGGAGCTGGTGGATCTCCCCGAGGGGAACGCGGTACGGCGTTATCTGATGACGGTACTCGACGCACAGATTGCCGCCTTAGCAAAATGCCAGGACGACAGCGGCCTGTGGCATACCCTGCTGGACGATCCGCACTCTTATCTTGAGGCCTCCGCGACCGCCGGCTTTGCCTACGGCATTCTCAAAGCGGTGCGCAAGCGTTACGTCGGGCAGCACTATGCCGGGGTGGCTGAAAAAGCGATTCGCGGGATTGTGCAGAATATTTCGCCGCAGGGGGAGCTGCTGCAGACCTCGTTTGGCACCGGAATGGGGGCAGACCTTGATTTTTATCGCCAGATCCCGCTTACCTCGATGCCCTATGGCCAGGCGATGGCGATCCTTTGTCTGACGGAGTATCTGCGCAAGTATTTCTGAGCAGGGGCCCCGCTGACGGGGCGCCGAATAAAACTAACCCGGCTTTCGCCGGGTTGTTTGTTACATACGCTCTACGGTTTCGATACCCAGGGTATCGAGACCCAGCTTGAGGGTTTTCGCCGTCAGCAGCGCCAGCTTCAGGCGGCTGTTGCGGGTCTCTTCGCTTTCCGCGCTGAGGATCGGGCAATGCTCGTAGAAGCCGGAGAATAGCCCCGCCAGATCGTACAGGTAGGCGCACATCACGTGCGGCGTCCCTTCGCGAGCGACCACGGAGAGGGTCTCTTCAAACTGCAACAGGCGCGCGGCCAGCTGGGCTTCGCGATCTTCAGCGATGACCACCGGCGCGTCGTTCATCGCGTTTTCGTCGATGCCGGCTTTGCGGAAGACGGAGAGCACGCGGGTATAGGCATACTGCATATACGGCGCGGTGTTGCCTTCGAACGCCAGCATATTATCCCAGTCAAAAACGTAATCGGTGGTGCGGTTTTTCGACAGATCGGCATATTTCACCGCGCCGATACCGACCACTTTCGCCAGATTTTCCAGCTCGTCAGCCGACATGTCCGGGTTTTTCTCCGCTACCAGGCGACGGGCGCGCTCCAGCGCTTCGTCCAGCAGATCGGCCAGCTTCACGGTACCGCCGGCGCGGGTTTTAAACGGCTTGCCGTCTTTCCCCAGCATCATACCGAACATATGGTGCTCCAGCGGCACAGAGTCCGGCACGTAGCCTGCTTTACGCACGATGGTCCACGCCTGCATCAGGTGCTGGTGCTGACGAGAGTCGATGTAATAGAGCACGCGGTCGGCGTGCAGCGTTTCATAGCGATACTTCGCGCAGGCGATATCGGTGGTGGTGTAAAGGTAGCCTCCATCCTTTTTCTGGATGATGACGCCCATCGGTTCGCCTTCCTTGTTTTTATACTCATCAAGGAACACCACGGTGGCGCCTTCGCTCTCGACGGCCAGCCCTTTGGCTTTCAGATCGGCGACGATCCCCGGCAGCATCGGGTTGTACAGGCTCTCACCCATTACGTCATCGCGGGTCAGCGTCACATTCAGGCGATCGTAGGTGATCTGGTTTTGCGACATGGTGATGTCGACCAGCTTACGCCACATCTGCAGGAAGTACTGATCGCCGCCCTGCAGTTTAACCACGTAGCTACGTGCGCGCTCGGCGAAGGCTTCGTCTTCGTCGTAGTGCTTTTTCGCTTCGCGATAGAAACCTTCGAGGTCGGCCAGGGCCATCTCACCGGCGTTTTCCTGCTGCTGTTTTTCCAGATACGCGATCAGCATACCGAACTGGGTGCCCCAGTCGCCGACGTGGTTGGCGCGGATCACCTTATGACCCAGGAACTCCAGGGTACGGACTGAAGCATCGCCAATGATGGTCGAACGCAGATGGCCAACGTGCATCTCTTTCGCTACGTTGGGTGCCGAGTAGTCGACGACGATAGTCTGCGCCTGCGGTTTCGTGACGCCCAGGCGCTCAGACTGCAGCGCGCGGTTGACGTTGTCCGCCAAAAACGCGGGATCAAGGAAAATATTGATAAAGCCCGGCCCGGCGATTTCAACCTTGTTGGCAATGCCGTTGAGGTCAAGATGAGACAGTACCTGCTCTGCAAGTTGTCGCGGCGCCATGCCCAGTTTTTTGGCGACAGCCATCACGCCGTTGGCCTGATAGTCACCGAACTGAACTTTTGCTGACTGGCGGACCTGAGGTTCGCAATCGGCAGGCGCGCCTGCCGCGATCAGGGCCTGGCTGACTTTTTCTGAGAGAAGAGCCTGAATATTCACCGGAATACCTTACGTGTAATGCGCCTGCCCCCGAGGGAGGCAGCGCCATAATGTGGACAAATTAGGGCGGGAGTATACTGCATTTGTCCCCGTCCGTCAGCATTGCGCGCGGCGCGGCGGCGTGCGCAATCCATCGCCGTTCAGTTGCCCATCAGCAGGGCGGCGGTTGGTCCGCAGACCGAAACACGGTAAATTACCTTTTCATTACTGACGAGCATCATTGACGAGCAAACCCATGGCAAACTGGCAGCAAATTGAACAACTGGCCGATATTACGGCGGATCTCCCGCGATTTTCCGATGCGCTTCAGCGCTTCACTGCGCGACTGGGACTGGAGATCGCCGGGCTCGACGCCGACCATATCTCCCTGCGCTGTCATCAGAATACCACGGCGGAACGCTGGCGCCGCGGTCTGGAACAGTGCGGAACCCTGCTGTCGGAGAATATGATCAACGGCCGGCCCATTTGCCTGTTCAAGCTGGCGGAGCCGGTCTGCGTGGCGCACTGGCGCTTCCATATCATTGAGCTGCCGTGGCCGGGTGAAAAGCGTTATCCCCATGAAGGCTGGGAGCATATTGAAATTGTCCTGCCTGGCGATCCGGCAACCTTAAATGCCCGCGCGCTGGCGCTGCTGGCCGATGATGGACTCAGCCAGCCGGGGATCGTCGTCAAAACCAGCTCGCCGAAAGGGCAGCATGAGCGTCTGCCGAATCCCACCCTGGCGGTGACCGACGGCAGCGTGACGGTGAAATTTCATCCGTGGTCGATTGAACAAATCGTCGCCAGCGAGCAAGCTGATACGTAACAGTGTGAAGCCGCGCGGCGTCTGCCGCGTGAAATCATGACATGCTGCAAAGGTTGTCTGGATCAGGGAGAGAGGAATGGCGGTACTGGAAGTGTGTTGCTACAGCATGGCGTGCGCTCGGGAGGCTGAGCGCTGCGGCGCCGATCGTATTGAACTCTGCGCCGCGCCGCAGGAAGGGGGATTAACACCCTCTTATGGGGTGCTGGTCTCGGTCCGCGAGGCGATTACCCTCCCGGTGCATCCGATCGTTCGCCCGCGCGGCGGCGATTTCTGCTACACCGAAGAGGAGTTCGCCGCGATGCTTAGCGATATCCGCATGGTGCGGGAGCTCGGCTTTCCCGGGGTGGTGACCGGCGTACTGAATGCCGATGGCCAGGTCGATATCCCGCGGATGAAAAAAATAATGGCCGCGGCCGGGCCGCTGGCGGTGACCTTTCATCGCGCGTTCGATCTGTGTGCCGACCCGCGTCAGGCCTGGAAGACGCTGGGTGAGCTGGGGGTTAAACGTATCCTGACTTCCGGTCAGCAATCCTCGGCGGAGAAAGGTATTTCATTAATTACGGAACTTATTGCCGCAGGGGATACTCCAATCATTATGGCCGGTGCGGGAGTGCGCGCCGCGAACCTGCCGCTGTTGCTGAAGGCGGGGGTGAAAGAGGTTCATAGCTCTGCAGGCCAGTGGTTGCCATCGGAGATGCGCTTTCGTCATCCAGGCGTTTCGATGTCAGCCGATCCCGATGCGGACGAATACAGGCGCTACGCCGTCAATGGCGAAGCGGTGGCGGAGATGAAAGGGATTATCTCCGCCTGGAGAAGTTAAACGGTTTTTTGCTGCACATCATGTCGCCCAATATGATGATTGCCCGTACCAGGCCCCTGCCCATTAAACAGGGGCCTTTTTTTATCTCGCTTTTTTTGCCAGCGACTGCTGCGTTTCCGGTTTGGTGGCGATAATCACCGCGCGCAGCGGAGCCGGATACCCCTCCACGGTTTTGCGCTGATCCTGCGGGTCGAGGAAATCGGCCAGCGATTCACTGGTCATCCATTCGGTGCGCCGCTGCTCATCGGTCGAGGTGATGCAGGCATCGACGATGCGCACATCGATAAACCCGCACTTCTCCAGCCACATTTTCAGGGCCGCCGCCGAGGGAATAAAATAGACGTTGCGCATCTGCGCATAGCGGTCGCCCGGAACCAGCACCGTATTTTCATCCCCTTCGACCACCAGCGTCTCCAGCACCAGCTCGCCTCCCGGCGCCAGCTGATCTTTCAGCTGCCACAGATGGTCCAGCGGCGAGCGGCGATGGTAGAGCACGCCCATCGAGAACACGGTGTCGAAGGCCTCCAGCGCCGGCAGCTGCTCGATGCCCAGCGGCAGGAGATGCGCCCGCTGGTCGTTGCCGAGCAGCTTACGCACCGCTTCAAACTGGCACAGGAACAGCTGGGTGGGATCGATGCCGACCGCCAGATGCGCGCCGGCGCCGATCATTCGCCACATGTGATAGCCGCTGCCGCAGCCCACGTCGAGGATAGTCCGCCCGGTAAGATCGGACAGGTGCGGCAGGACGCGCTCCCATTTCCAGTCGGATCGCCATTCGGTATCGATGTTGATGCCGTACAGCGAATAAGGCCCTTTGCGCCACGGCATCAGGTTTTTAAGCAGATTTTCTACCCGCAGCTGATGACCTTCGCTAAGCGGCGTTTCGCTCTCGGCGGTGACGCTGTGCAGGAGATCCAGACGCCACGGCGTTAATTCCGGAAGAAACTCAACGGCGCGCTCCCATTCGCGAAACTTGCCGTGCAGGGCCTCGCGCTGCCAGGCGGCTACCTGAGCTGGCAAGGTTTCCAGCCAGTGAGATAGCGGGCTTTTGGCGATCAGCTGATAGAAATTACTGAAGTCGATCATGCCTGCTCCCCGGATTTTACTGCCACCAGCGAGCCAAAGTTAAAGCACTGGAACCACAGTTCGGCATGTTCAAACCCAGCCTGACGCAGGCGGGCTTTATGGGTTTCCACGGAGTCCGTCAGCATCACATTTTCCAGCATGCTGCGTTTCTGGCTGATCTCCAGCTCGCTGTAGCCGTTCGCGCGTTTAAAATCATGATGCATATTGAACAGCAGCTCGCCGACGTGGGCGTCTTCGAAGCTGAATTTCTCCGAGAGCACCAGCGCGCCGCCCGGATTAAGCCCCTGATAGACTTTATTGAGGATCGCCTGGCGATCGCCCGGCTCAAGGAACTGAATGGTAAAGTTCAGGATCACCAGCGAGGCGTTTTCAATGGCCACATCGCGGATATCCCCTTCAATGACCTCGACCGGCGTCGGCGCTTTATAGGCGTCAATATGGCGACGGCAGCGCTCTACCATCGCGGGAGAGTTGTCGATGGCGATAATGCGACAGCCCGGATGACTAATATTGCGGCGCACAGAGAGGGTGGCGGCGCCCAGCGAACAGCCAAGATCGTAAACCTGGGTGTTGGGCTGAACGAAGCGCTCGGCCAGCATGCCGATCATCGAGATGATATTGGAATAGCCGGGCACAGAGCGCTGGATCATATCCGGGAAGACTTCAGCAACCCGTTCATCAAAGGTCCAGTCGCCGAGGCTGGCAATCGGCGCGGAAAAAAGCGTATCGCGGTGAGACATAACGTTAAACCCGAAAAAACGAAAACGGCGTATTGTGCGCTAACGGAGGGAGAAAACCAACTCCCAGGGCATATACCAGAGGTTGGCCAGCACCATCAGCAACAAGGCGCACCAGGTGGCGCTCATGCCGGAGCGGCGCCAGTGGTAGACGCGGTGATGAAAACCCCAGGAGTGCATCAGTCGCCCGACAATCAATAAAATGCCGCAAACGTGCACCATCCAGGTCTGGGCGCCGTTCATCTCCATAAATAACAGCAAAATGAGGCCAATCGGCACATATTCGACGGCATTACCGTGAACGCGGATGGCGACCTGAAGCTCGCTAAAGCCGCCGTCACCGTAGCCTACATGGTATTGGGTGCGTAACCGCACCACGTCGAACGAGAACTTCACTAACAATAACGCACCTAAAACGGCATACAGCGCGCTGACCATACGAAAACTCCCTTTAACTCTGGCAGATGGCTCCGATTATGATAGCAGGATATCAGAAAAGGGAGGATTGCTGCGGAATCGACGGCGCATTTCCTGCCGCCGGCAGGGCAGTGCGCAGATCGCTCCACAGCGTATCGACCAGCGTCGGCGCGTAAGCAATGTCTGGGGTATGCAGGAACAGCCATGGGGTGCCAGACTGATGCCACTTCGGCAGGGTCTGCAGCCAGACGCGAAACAGTTCCCGGTTGTGGGCCATGTCGTCACCGCCGATAAAGCGTACCATCGGCTGCCGGGCGGTCATCACCGCATGTACCGGCACTTTGGGTTTCTTTTTCTGCGCGTCGATCATCGCCGGACTGGTGGCCGCAGCGCTGTGGACCGGGCGGCTGTCGAGGATCACACGGTTAACGTTGCGCTCGTGCAGCCCGCGGTTGAGCTGCTGTTCCGCTTCGCCTTTGGCGAAGAATTCGGGGTGACGAACCTCGACGCCGTAGGTGAAATCCTTCGGCAGCCCGTCGAGAAATTGCCATAGCGCGGGGAGATCGCGAGGACCGAACGTCGCCGGCAGCTGCAGCCAGTACTGGCCGATGCGCGAGGCCAGCGGCGCCAGGCGGTCAAAAAATTCACTGCTTAAATCGTCGCAATGACGCAGGGCGGCCTGGTGCGAGATGGTGGCCGGGAATTTAAAGCAGAAGCGGAAGTCATCATGGGTTTGTTCATACCAGCGGGTGACTATCTCCGGCTTCGGCAGCGCATACAGGGTAGTGTTGCCCTCCACGCAGTTAAAGTGGCGGGCGTGATGCGCTAACTTGCTGATTTTTATCATTCTCACATTCCTATCACCATGCCGTGGGGCATGGATGGGGCAAAGTCCGATAATTTCTGGTTCAACATGGCAATCTGATCGCTGCTGCTGTCGGCCATCCAGGCACCGTAGACATTGAAAACCATCTGGGCGCTGGCGTGTCCCATCTGGCTGGCAATGAAACTCGGGTTGGCCCCGGCAGACAGCGACCAGCAGGCATAGGTATGTCTCGACTGATACGCCTTGCGGTGTCTTAAACCTGACCGTTTAAGCGCCGCATCCCATGAATCACCAACTGAATCGGCTTTGTACAGGTAACCGACGCTGCCACTTTTTTTAACCAACTGAGGATTGAACACAAATGTACAGTCGTGAATAACCGTTCGGCCATATTCCCGCAGTTGTACCTCAACCTGATACTGTTTGCCTAACCTGGTCATTTCCGCCTGGTTCCTCAAAGCGTCAATGGCTGGCTTGATCAGGTGTACGACCCTGTCGGTACCGGCTTCGGTTTTTGGTAGAGTGAAATCCCCGAGTTTCGTATAATTCCGGCGTATGGTCATCGTTCCAGCTTTCAGATCTATGTCTTCCCATGCAAGGGAGACCAGCTCACCGTGGCGTAATCCTGTGTATACCGCAATTGACCACAGGTTTTTCGTTTGCTGATGCTTGCAGGCATCTATGAAGCGAACGAACTCATCACGCGTGAGCGGATCTGGTTCTATCCTGGCCCTCTTTAGCGGTTTGATGCCGTTAAACGGGTTTTCACTCACATAGCCATTATCAACAGCAAACTGAAACATCCCCGCTATCGTGGTCATGTAGTAGTTTACCGTCACCACACTCAGTCCTTTCTCCCCCGACAGCATATCCTTCCTGATATACAGCAGTTCTTCCCTTGTCACACACGAAACCAGCTTTTTCGCACCAATCCTCGGCAGCATGCTTCTGACCACCGATTCATAACGGTTTATGGCATTAGCGCAGATCTCCAGCCGTTTCAGCTCCAGCCATTTTTCAGACAGAAATTTCACGGTGATATCTTTCTTACAGATGCCGAAAGTTTTCAGGTTTGGTGAGTTGGGGAATTGAGCCGAATAGTCAAAGGTCCCCATGCGGATAGCGAAACAAACTGACGTTCGCAGTTCCCCGGCCACCTTCCTGTTTTTAGCGGTGTCAGGGACACCGAGATTTTCCCTGACACGCTTACCTTTAAAAATGAACCATATGCGGAGTGATTTTCCGTGGTTCTCAACGCCCGTTGGGTATGATTCTTTACTCATTGTTCCCTCCCGACGCCCAGGAGCGGTGTAAGCTTACCTGTTTCATACCGCACGATCACCCAATGGTTGCTTTTGGGCCTGAATCCATGCGTCCACCGCTTTGCGGTTGTACATGCATTCGCTGGTTGGCTTTGGGTCACCTTCAGGGGAAACGTGCTTATACTCGCGCCCAAGCAGCCAGGATGATTTACGGGCCCGTGTAATGGTGCCGCGCTTCATCCCAGTGACCGCCATCAGCAAGTCCTCTGAAACCCATTCGTTTGGCTCGATCTGGATTATTGTCTGCATGCATCACCTCAGGTGCTTACCACGTTCTTCAAACTCTTCCTGACAATCAGCGCAGCGCTGACAGCCCGCCACCAGTTCCCGGCGCCGATCGGGTATCTCTTCCCCGCAGTCGCAGCAGTGAGTGGCCGAAACTGCCGCATGGTTGATGCGCATGTTCTGGATGGTCATTTCCAGCCGGCGCTCTGCCAGCTCGTTGGCCTGATCGATGATTTCTGCGCTCATGCTGCACCGCCTGTTTTTAAGGGCTCAATGAAACTTTTGGTCTTGATGTCTTGAAGGATCACCTCAACACACGTGGACACGCAGTCATTGCAAATCGCCACCTCATTGGAATTAGAGGTAAACAGCTTGGCCACTTTGTCCTGATGTCTTCCGCAGAAGTCACAAACATATTCCCCGGTCTCTTGGTTTTTCATGCAGTACCGCCTTCAACGCGCTTGAACTCGATAACCCAAACCCACGGATTCGAATTCCAGGATTCGTCGCCGTAGATTGACGCCCACAGGCGCGCGAACACATCAGCTACACAGTCGCCACTCTTCATGTCGGCGGTACTGCACCCTTCGCGTATCGCATCGCCGTCACTGATGCTCTTCAGTCGTTCAACCCGCACGTCAGTGATTTCCAGCAGAATGCGGCTGGCCCAGCGCGGCATGTGGATAGATGGGCGCCAAGGGAATTCGCGGTCCTCTCGGCTTTCATTACCCCATGCCTCTTGATAGACCGGATGCCAGTAGTTCCCGCGATGCCTCGGAATGCTTCGTGCACATCGGCGTTCGTCGACGTGCCCGTTTTCATCGCAATAGTCATGAATGGCCTGCCATGTTTCCCGCACCCAGATTCTGTCCCCGACGGCGCCAAACGGGCATGGGTGCCAGAAATCGCAAGCATGCTCTGCATCTTCGCTCCACGGCCATTTGCTACCGTCTTCGCGCTCACCAATTTCAGTGAACCGAGTCTGTTTCCATTGAATGGGACGCCGGGTCTGCGTCTTCCGGCCGTCAAGGATGGCCCGCACCATCTCCCCGTTAAAAATCATTCCGCGTTCTTTCATGATTCCACTCCATACCGCCCATTCATGCGGCCAATAACACTGACAAATTTCACCAGGCTGACACCCATCGGCCGGACCTTCTCGTAGTGCTTGCGAAGGATGGGGGGGCATACAGCGTTCCACTTCGGTTTAGGCTTTACGCTCATCGCTTTGGTTATCTCTTCTGCGCAGCGACGAGCCTGGGCGCGGAGAGCATTTTCTTTTTCTTCTGGCGTCATGCTGCCTCCCGCTTCTTATTGAGGTGGGGTGCATTCGAAAGGAAAACGGCCCTTGCAAAGCCCAGGGGAGTAGCACTGCGAATGTTGGCGCGCTCGTCGCTGGGTGGGCATTCGTGAATGCGGTTGTCCGGATACCAGTCAGTCACCAATCCCGAAAAGGACGTTCCGGATATGGCCTCGTTCGCCTTTTTCTTCGGCACCATGCGGCCGCAGGCCAGCTTCACGGCGTCGATAGCCGCTTCAACCATCGGGTGCATATTCTCTGCCGGTGCCTTGAAGCCGTTCCCCGTCCAGAGGCATGTCTGCTTCGTGTAGTTGTCATCCGCGCACAGCCCAGTGAACTGGTACGGATGGAACGTGTAATCAGCAGAGCCGAAGATGCTACTGAACACGCTCACCGGGTTTTCGAATGCCCACGGGCAGCCGGCCGCCATGCCAACCATCCGGCATTGCTCAGCGACCAGCGCGGCCTTTCCCTGGAAATGCGGGTCTTTGGCGCGCTTGGACTCGAACCAGCGGGACCCGGAAACAGCCACGTCCGTGCATGGTGGGAAGCCGATGACGATGACGACGTTCTCAGAGCGGATGATCTGAGATAGCCGCGGCATCGCCTCAAGGATGGTCGCCGATATGCGCTCAACAGGACCGTCGATCGAAGTCTCAGGGTGCTGCGGGTCCACCAGGACGGCGCGATAACCTGCTTCGATCCATGGCTCAGCCATGACGCCAGTGATATCGCACAGGCAGATAATGGTTCCTTTGCTCATGCTGCCTCCAGAGTGCCAATCCGCTTTAACTCAGCCAGCGATACTGACGTGATGATGTGTCGCGGACTAATGAACGGTCGCCAGATAAACAGCAGCGAGCCTTTTGGGTTGCTCTGGCGCTTGCCTGTAACGGATGCCGGAACAAACTGGACGCGGCCGCCGGTTATGAGCCGCAGTTCATCAGCTGACTGCATAGCCGAGATAAACCAGCCGGTAGAGATGTCAGCCGGCAACAGCATCACTACAGACTGAGACTGCGATCTGGATTGCTCGGCAGCCTTTTCCACCCACAGCCCGATATCGGAATAGGGCGGGTTACACCAGATCGCGCCGTATGACGTCCAGTCGCTGTTCAGCGAGTCATCCAGCTCAGTGAGGTAATGAGCGCAAAGCGCATTACTCTCAGAGGCTGCAGCGTCCAGCCAGAAGCCAAATTCGCGATCGAGAGCATTGAAAATTTCAATCGGTGTTTGCCAGTAGTCGCGTTCATTTTTTGGTGTTTTCGATCCGCCGAAATCAGTCATTGCGCACCTCTTTTCGCGTCCAGCGCTTCAGCCAGTCTCTGAGCCTTTAGCGGGTTTCTCACCACCTCACCCGACGGCATTAACCAACCGCGGTGGAGGACGGAGTAGATGCACTTCACTTTTCCTACGGTTATGGCGTCGCGGTAATGTTTCATTCGAGCTCCAGTATCATTCGCTTAGTCTCTGCCACAAGGGAGAGGAACTCATTCCTTCTCGCGCGAAGGCGGGCTATTTCTGATTGGCACTCAGCGGCTGTCAGGCGGTAAACAATGAGCTGCTTCCCGTCAGGGAAATCAGAGCAGTAGCTGATGAAGTCAACCCAATCCCGGCCAGAGCAATCAAGGTGGCCGATTAGTTGCCATCTGTAAGCCGGATCGAAGGAGCCTCGGATGAGGGTGGCGTAGTGAGTGGCGGCAATGACCGACTTAATCTCAATCACTCCGTCCTTGCCTACGAGTCCGTCTGGACTATCCCCATATGTTTCGTGATCAAAGAAACCGCCGTTATCCACGTCGACAAAGTTCATTTCTTCGTACAGCATGCGGGCAATTGGCTCCTGTTCGTGCCCGCGCTCCATATGCTCGTTTGAGAAGCCAAACTCAGACTTGCACCCTTTAATCTGCTCAAGAGCTAACTGAAGCGCATAACGCTTGGCTGGCTCACCAAACGCCTTTCCATCGTTAGCCATAATCAGGCCGAAGTTTGAAGCGGTAGCCTTCCCAAGGCGAAGAGCATCCCACTCTTCCCCGTTTTGCTCGACGTCATGCCAGATCATGCTGAGCACTCCTGTTCCAGTTGGCGGCGATGCTCTGGAGAAATGTCCATCCTCGCCAGCACTGCATCCAGGTTGCCATCGCGCTTGAAGGCGGCCTTAGCGTTATTCCATGCCTGCGTTTTTTCCGGCGAAAGCACAGGTTTAGTAACTCGCGCCGGGCTTAAGCGGAGACCTTCAACCGATTCCTTTCCGAACCGGACATTTTTATCGACGTAAACAGTGACCTTCACGCCGACCCAATCCTCAAGGAATGGAGATCCGGTAATGCTTTTCAGCATCTTGCTGT
>Ga0268254_10000561_pt1 | contig 19505 bp, 21 predicted proteins | sample AgamicOrSfrz_FD_200251 | JGI IMG/M metagenome (GOLD analysis project Ga0268254, IMG submission 200251) | Agave microbial communities from Guanajuato, Mexico - Or.Sf.rz (v2) (version 3) | ecosystem: Host-associated > Plants > Phyllosphere > Phylloplane/Leaf | place: Guanajuato, Mexico...
GCTCAGTTGCGCTTCACTCATACCGCGTGAGGGCGCACCGCTATCAGCGTCAGTGCGTTGTCGGTGTCAAGGACGATGCGACGATCAGTCGCTTGATATGAAGAGGATTGCTTACATCACGTGAGAATAGCATTGTTCGGCAGCAGTCGATGCAAAACTGTCGTCATAAATCTGCCTTCGCGTTCGCCAGACGGAACGACGTCGATCACTGAGCAATTGCAGAATGGCCGGCACGCGTCCCCAGCGCTGCTGGCCACGGTCTTTAGATCGATTTGACTTCGCCGCCGTCCATGCGCAGCGTCGATCCGGTCATCCACTGCGCACCCGGCGATACGATGAACGCCATCAACTCGGCGATTTCCTCCGGCGTGCCGAACCGCGCGATACCCGCTTCGTTCGGAAACTTCGCGGTCGCCTCGTCGACGCTCATGTTGTGCAGCGGCGCCCAACGCTCAAGGTACGACTGGCGACGCCCCGTCATCACCGGGCCCGGCAACACGCTGTTCACCTGCACGCCGTCCTCGATGCCACGGTCCGAGAATGCCTTCGCCAACGCGACGATAGCCGCGTTTGATCGTGCCGACGGCCGCGTACGGCGCCTTCGGGAAAAACGCCGAATTGCCCGACATCAGCACGACCGATCCCGACGCAACCTTTAACGCCGGCCACGCCGCAATTGTCAGACGCCGCGCGCCATGCAGTTTCAGCGCAAGACCGTGCTCCCACTGCTCGTCGGTCATATCGAACACGTCGATCTGCGGCACCACACCCGCGATATTGAGCAACGCGTCGATCCGCCCGAACGACGCCAGCGCGTGATCGACGACTTCCCGGGCGGCGTTCGGCAACGACAGGTCGATGTCGATGGCGAGCGCCTGCGCACCTGCTCCGATCACGGCCAGCGCCGTTTCTTCCAGATTCTCTCGATTGCGCGCAACCAGCACGATCGCGCCGAAGTCCTTCGCCAGTCTGATTGCCGTCGAGCGGCCGATGCCCTGGCTCGCGCCCGTGACGATTGCTACTTTGCTGGACATGCCAGATATCCTCGTTAAATGGGCCAATGGGTTCCAGTGGGCTTCAGCAACTTCAGTGAACGACGACCATCTTGCCGCCCGCTTCGTTCGCTTCCATCACGCGGTGTGCTTCGCGAATCTGATCGAACGTGAACACGCGTGACGGCTTCGCGTTGAGGCGACCCGCCGCGGCATCGGCGGCGATGGCTTGCAGCGGCACATCGGACAACGGAAAGCCTGGCGTGCCGAACACGAAGCTGCCGAAGAACGTCAGATACACACCGCTCGACATTTGCAGCAGCGGATTGAAATCCGCAATCGGTGCGAGGCCGCCCAGCCAGCCGGCGAGACACGCGCGGCCGCCACGGCGCAGCATCGCGAGTGAATCGAGAATCACGCTGTTGCCGACCAGATCGAGCACGGCGTCGATCCGCTTAGCCTCCGCGATGCGCTTCGACAGATCGGGGCCCTCCAGTTCGACGCGTTCTGCACCGAGTGCTTTGAGCATCTCTAAACGCGCCGCGCTGCGCGTTGTCGCGATCACCTTGGCGCCCGCATTCACGGCGAGATTTACCGCGGCCTGGCCGAACGAAGACGTCGCACCGCGAATCACGATGGTTTGTCCTTCGCGCAGTTCGAGGTTGCGGAAGAGACACGTCCACGCCGTCGCGTAGGTTTCCGGAATTGCCGCGAGTTCGGCCCACGGCAGATCCGATTCGAGCAGCGCGACGTTCGACACGGGCGCGCGCGTGTATTCTGCATAGCTGCCGTTGATCGTGCGGCCCAGGCCGCCCATCAACGCGGCGACTTTCGCGCCGACGGGAAACCCGCCGCCCGGACAGGACTTGACGATGCCCACGCATTCGATGCCGCTCACTCGCGCCGCTTCGGCCCATTCGCCGTGCCGCATATGCATTTCGGCGTGGTTGATGCCGAATGCCTTTATCTCGATGACGACGTGTCCTTCCAGCGGTTCCGGTTCCGGCAGTTCCGTATAGACGAGGCTGTCGAGGCCGCCGAATTTTTCGAGCACGATTGCACGCATGAGTGTTCTCCTAAGGTACAGGGCGCGTCGGACGACGCAGTGTGTTGTCGGGCGAACAGGCCGTCCGCCCATCGGTTTCAGCTGGTCAGAAAGTCGGTGATGGCGGCCGCGATGTCAGCGGCGTGGGTTTCGAGCGCGAAGTGGCCCGTATCGAAGAAGCGCACGTCCGCATTCGGCAGATCGCGCTTGAATGCTTCGGCGCCTGGCGGCAGGAAGAACGGATCGTTCTTGCCCCACACCGCGAGGAACGGCGGCTGATGCGTGCGGAAATACTGCTGGAACGCCGGATACAGCGCGACGTTGCTCTGGTAGTCGCCGAACAGGTCGAGCTGGATTTCGCGCGCGCCGGGGCGGCTCATGTAGTAGTCGTCAAGCGAATAACCGTCGGGCGAGACTTGCGTAGCGTCGCTCACGCCGTGCGTGTATTGCCAGATCGTCGTGTCGCGGGTCAGCATCGCCCGCAGCGCGTCGCGGTTCGCCTGAGTCGGCTCCTTCCAGTATGCCTGGATCGGAATCCAGCTGTCGCTCAGTCCTTCCGCATACGCATTGCCGTTCTGCGAAATGATCCCCGTGATGCGTTCTGGATGCTTCAGCGCGAGCCTGAAGCCTGTGGGCGCGCCGTAATCGAAAACGTACACGCCGTAGCGGTCAAAGCGGATCACCTCGGTGAACCGGTCGATCACGTTGGCGAGGTTATCGAACGTGTAGGCGAAATCCTTGCGCTCCGGCATGTCCGACTGGCCAAAGCCCGGCAGATCCGGCGCAACGATATGAAAGCGGTCCGCGAGCAGAGGAATCAGGTCGCGGAACATATGGCTTGAACTCGGAAAGCCGTGCAGCAGCACCAGCTTCGGCGCGCCGGCGCGGCCGGCTTCCCGATAGAACACGTTGAAACCGTCAACGTGGGCGTGGCGATGAGCAATCGTGGACATGGCGTTCTCTCCGCAAAAAGTTGGACTTCTCTCGACTCCGGTAGCGCGCGTTTCTGCCGTCGCTGTGCTTCACGCTCTTACAAATCGCCGTAACCAGTAAAGTCGGTTGGAGCAGGTTACAAAGTGCAGTTGTAACTTGTCAAGAGCTTTTTTAGTGGTTACGATAAAGTCATCGTCAAACTGGATTTGTCATAGCGAATGGACTACCGCCAGATACCGGCCATGTTTTTGGCCGACGCGCCCGGCCTGGATTTCCTGAACTCGGTTGCGACACCCGTCGACGAGCCGGTCGACTGGATCAGCGACGGCGAAGGGCTGCTCGGCTGGCTCGAACGGGCGGGCATGGTGCCGCCGGATGTGCTCGCTGCGTTCGGCTCAGGCACAACACCCGCCGAACTCGACGAAGTGGCGGCGAAGGCGCGGGCGCTGCGCGAGTGGTTTCGGGACTACGTGAAAAAGCGGAAAGGCCGTGCGCTCGCGGCCGACGATTTGCGCGAACTCGAGCCGCTGAATCAGTTGCTTGCGCGTGACGAGCAGTATGGCGAGATTGTTCCGAACGGGCCGGACGCGGCAAGCGCGCTTGCATTTCGCACGGCGCGGCGCTGGCCATCGGCGGAGTCGCTGCTGATGCCGATCGGCGAGGCGATGGCAAGGCTCGTCTGCGAAGAGGACTTCACGCAGGTGAAAGCGTGCGAAGGCCCTGCATGCACGCTGCTGTTCGCCGATCACACGCGAGGCCACGCACGCCGCTGGTGCAGCATGTCCGTCTGCGGTAATCGCGCGAAAGTGGCCGCGCATCGGGCGCGGCTGAAGGAGAAAAAGGGCGTGTAAAGAAGGTGCGATCGACGCATGCCGCCCGGCGGTGCGTCACATTCGTTTGAAATCCGGGGAGAACACGATATGAACCACATCAAGGCAATTGCGTTCGACCTTTACGGCACGCTGTTCGACGTGCACTCGGTTGCCGCGCGCTGCGACGAGCAGTTAGCCGGGCGCGGCCAGGAGATCAGCAACGTGTGGCGGCAGAAGCAGCTCGAGTACACATGGCTGCGCAGCCTGATGAACCGCTATGTCCCGTTCGAGCAGGTGACGGAAGAAGCATTGCGCTTCACGCTTCGCCATCTCAAGCTGGAACTGGACGACCGTGCGTGCCGGGCGTTGTCGGAGGCGTATCTGCGTCTTCAGCCGTATCCGGAAGTGCCCGATTCGCTGCGTGCCCTGCGCGATCGTGGACTCAAGCTCGCCATCCTGTCGAACGGCTCACCGCACTCAATCGACGCCGTGGTCGGCAATGCAGGGCTGCGGCACTGCTTCGACCATCTTCTGAGTGTCGACCCTGTGCGCGTCTACAAACCGGACAATCGCGCGTACGAGCTTGCAGAGCCGGCGTTTGGCGTCGGGCGCAGAGAGATTCTGTTCGTGTCGTCGAATGCTTGCGACGCGACGGGCGCGCGTTACTTCGGGTTTCCGACCTGCTGAATCAATCGGGGCGGAAAGACATTCGAGGAAATGGCGCAGCTGCCGGATCGGGAAGTGATTCATTTGATGGGCGCGGGCATGAGCCTCAGCCAGCAGTTCGGTATCGACTTGGCGGCGCTGCTGCCCACGACGAGTCCCGTCCGGGTGTTTGCCACCCGCTGCCAAGCTCTCACGGCAGGTCTATGGCTTTAGTCCCATTTCCGGAAAAATATTGCGTGGGCAAAACGGGCGCGCCGGGCAATTGTTGCCGCCCAGACAACGTGCACGGGCAAGGTCGCAATAAACGATTATCAGTAGTCCGGCATTGGCTTCATTGAATGACCCTCTGAGACCGTCACCCGCAAGGTGGCACCCAATAGATAGTGGGGACTACGGGTCGACGGGCAGTCGGCCCCGTCGCCGCTATCGGTAAGTTCATGGCAATCCAATTCTTGCGGATCCTAACGGGCAGAATACAGGGCAGATAGCCCTCCATTGAGCGTCGCCACGCAGACCTCGCTTGTATGTCACCCGCCACCGTCGCGGGTTCGCCGGGTAACCGAGGGTTGTCGGTACGCTTGCCGACATCCATGCTGACGCGGGTACGGCACACCCTACCGTTGTTCGCAGTTGTCAATTCGTCTGAGAAATACGAAAAAGAGACGTGGCTGAAGGGCCGATGACTCCGCCCGCGACTAACGGTCGCCATGGACCAATGGCGAGGACTCCAGATGCTTTCCCCTACACAACTAACGGGGGAGGCCGCGGCCGGAACGATACAGACATGCGCGTTTGAGGCAGGCACATTATGGAAGAACTCAATGCATGGTCGGTCACTGGCACGGAGCGCGCCCCGCTGATGCTGTCGGCAAACGGTGCGCCAGATCAGCGTTTGCAGCGGGCCGAAGCCGAAGTCCGTCGGCTACGCAGATGCATGGAGATGAAAGACCGTCAGCTCTGCGAGTTGCGCAAGGCGCTTGCGCATTCGGCGACTGTTCATTATTCATTTGAAGATCGCCTTCAGCGCGAACTCGATTCCCTTCGAATCATGATGCCCCTGAACGGACTTGAGGAGCATTCGGGCATGGCCGCCAGCGACTGGTCGGAAGAAGGCATCGTCGTGAGGCTACCCTACATGACGTCGGTACTGTCAGTCTTGTTCGATGCGATGTGCTCATTCTGGGTGGGCTACGATCGGGACCGTCCCCCGAAGTCTGCCACTGTCGCGCACGCGATTGACGAGCGCTTGGGCTTGAGTTCACAGCAAAATGGAGAGGCTTCGCGCAGCGGTCAAGCCTATGCGTCCGCAATCAGGCCGGACTGGGTGAAGGAGGCCGACAACCGCCGCCATTGCAGGCCTGCGGGCCTGCGCTGAAGCCCGCCAAGCCTTGCTTGGCTTGATTTATCAAGAGGTCATCCCGTCTAATCTTCCGCCTTGAGCAGACCGATTGCGGCAGACGATCCGGCTTTGTGGCTGCTGGCTGGTTTCTGCATTCAATCTCGGACCCGGAGCCTGCATGACTATGTGTCAAGCCGTTCCGATTTGGGGAAGAACGACGCGACTGACACGCTGGCCATCTGCCCGGCTGTTTCCGGGTCCCGCATTCACACGGCCACGATCAAAAGCACCATCAACAGTCCATGCAATCAGTTCCTCGCATGCGTGAGTGGACGGCGACAATCAGCAAGTCCGGCGTAGCGACAAATGGAATGAACGCCCCCAGCTAATGGATGCGAGACGCTGAAGGAGTGGACCCTCGCGGGCCGACGGCATCAATGTGCCCAATTTGGACGATCATGGACATCTTCACAGGCTAACCGGGAGAGTCCGAAATGAAGTATACGACGGTCGGTGTAGATATCGCGAAGAACGTCTTCTTCCAGCTTCACTGGATTGATGGCGAATCGGGGGAGGTCGTAAGCAAACAGCTCAAGCGCGCTGTCTTCCTTGAGCATTTTGCGAATCGCGAAGCTTGCCTCATTGGCATGGAAGCCTGTGGAGGACGGAGAGGCATAAATCGCTAGCAATCTACCCGAGACACTTGCGCGTGTGGAGAGTCGACTCCGGTGCGAAGCGCCATGGCCAAGAAAGATGCGGGGTGGATAAGTGAACGACCCGGCGCGACCATTCATCGGAGTTGGTCTTGATTGGAAGCGAGAAAAGTTGCTATCGTGCGATACCCCCAAGAACCAACCGATCGCGCTTGTTATTAAAGACAGCGGCTTGTCTTGCCGTTAACCAGGTGTAAATCGGTCATTGAGAATATTCTCACAAACTATTAGGGGTAGCTTTCGGAGCAGATTGATGCCGGGTTGGCCGAGCACGTTCCGGTATGCAAACCTAGCGACGATCTCATATTCGGGTTGGAGGAACTGTGGTAGCAGTGGATTGAAGAATTCTGAGCGTTGAGTCGGAAAATCCGCAGGACCCTTAGGTAATTAAGGTCTTTTTCATAAAAAATGTACGGAAGCAAGAAAAATGAGGAAAGTGTTCCTGTCCGTGATTTGTTTGCTGTTGTATGCATGCGCTTCGCCAAATGAAGAACTTACCTCGACCCATCAGTGGAACGCAGAGGGAGTTCCCGTCGACCCGACTGCGCAAGCGCGGAGAGATCTGTTCGTGGGTCGATGGTACGACCGCCAAAACGCGCGTGATGGCAGCCAGACCATGTCGTTGATGGATGTTAACGTCGACGGAACGTATTTCGAATCATGGCGAACTCTCGAAAAGGATGGCAGCCTGACTTTCTCCGAAGAGAAAGGAAGGTGGGGTGTCTCGGGTAATATCTTCTTCACTATTGTTACCGCGAGGACCGAGAACGGCAGGTTGATGGTCGACGTGGATCAACGTAACGCTTATTTCTACGATGCATATATTGTCGAAAAGGCGGATAAAGATTCGAACACAATAAGACATGTTGTTGCTGGTGATGAGTTCGTTTCGCGGCGCGTAGATGCCGATTTCTCATTTCCGGCCTTTGCATTGTCGAAGTAGTCGCGATAGCAACCTCGCTGCGAGCTTGTCTCGCAAGGGCGACCGGCTCGTGTCTAGGGCGATGGGCAAAGAACGGCCATTTTCGGGCGATCGACGTCGACGCCCAGATTGCGGACAATTGAGCCGCCCCCGAGCTCGAAACGAGCGTCTAGCTCGGGCCAGCCACTTTCGGTAACCAGTGTGACCACCAAATGAGCAAAGACGAACCGGCATGGCTCGCCCCGTGGCGCCCACTCGCTACGGAGCAAGAAGCTATCGCACTGCAACGTCAGTTAGATAGGGAAGTGACCGCGCGGCATCCCCTCTTTTGCCACGGAGCCACCGTCAAGGGCAGACGCATTGACAACGACGACATCGTTGTGGTCCTTTCCGACGGGGCGTACGCCCTTGTGCACCTCACATGGAGGGTGTCAGACGGAGGCCGACTCCCGGATAACTACCCAGAATGGCGTTCATATGGGCCGCTTGAGGACTTCGTCGCGGCGATGCTGAAGGACTCTCAAGCATACGGCGCCGGATAACGGCCCAGTCGCAGCCGCCCGTCTCGGGCAGCACGCAGCCATTTTCGGCCACTCGACGCATCGGCCAAGATCGTCAACAATCAGCGCGAACCCCGCTCACTTCGGCGTGTTCGCAAGGTGTTCCGCCGCGCGCTTTGTAGCAGTCCTGCGGTGTTCAATGAAGGAGGCGATTTTCTCGCGAGTCGCTTTAGTCAGTGCTGGCGGCGCCGTGCGCGGCGATCCCGCCTGATACGGGGGTTCGGGATCGTACTCCATGTGAAGTTGGATTTCCTGAGCGACTTGATGGCCGACGAGATCGGCCACTACCGTCAAGGCGAAGTCTATACCCGAGGTCACGCCAGCGCCCGTTATCCGATTACGGTCCCGCACAACGCGCTCCTGAACAGGTTCGACGCCGAGCAAACTCAACTGGTCGATAGAGGACCAGTGGCAGGTTGCGCGGTAGCCGGTGAGTAGGCCCGCAGCTGCCAAAACCAGTGATCCAGTGCAGACCGACGTAACCAGTTTGCAATGCTCAGCAGTCCGCCTGAGGAACTGGAGTGTGATCTCATCATCCATGAGTTCGATTTGGCCAGGGCCGCCTGGAACGCAGATCACATCCAGTTCAGGGCAAGCCGCGAACGTGGTGGTGGGCAAAATGCTCAGTCCGCGGTCGGACGATACCGGATCGAGTGTTTTCCAAAGCAGGTGTATTTCGGCACCGGGCATGCGCCCGAACACCTCTGCCGGCCCCGTCAGATCAAGTTGTGTCAGTCTGGGAAAGAGAACGAGACCAACCCGGATTTTCTCATCATTCACGATCATCTCCAGTGGGGCTTGGTCTCACATTGTAATGCCAGCGATAAATTCAGGATTGCTTCCGATTGCGAGGTTACCCGATCAGGATCTTCCTCATTGATGATGCGGGGTGCAGCACATAGTTCTCTTGCTCATAGAACGGAACGGCGTCCGGCCGCGCGTCAAGAAATATCGCGGTCATACCACGAGCACGGGCGTCGGCTTCGGCATATTCCATCAAGGATCGGCCAACACCGTTCCCACGGCCCGTCGCGTCGACTACGAGGTCATCGATATGAAGATGTGCCCCGCGCGCCAACGTGTGGACGGGTCTCATACCCATCACTCCGATGATCTTGCATCATGGAATGCTGCTACAAGCTCGTAGCCCGAATACGATTGCAGACGAGTCCGCTTCAAGAATTCGGATTCTTCAAGGGACCGAAGTTGAGCAATGACAGTGGATGCCTGCATCCATTCCGGCGGCGACAGCCTTCTGATTTCCAGCCTGCCGTAGCGACGTTCAGTCATGGTTTGACTCGGTCTTCTTTCGAAAAGTCAGATTGTTGCACGAAGTCGCGCAGCAATGCTTCTCGATAGTTTGGGCGTTCGAAGGTCCGCTTCCGAGAACAACGACTGACCGCGCGGGGTCGACTTCTGTCGGACGGCGCGCACGAGCCGGTCAAACCGCAACGGCCCGATTGCCGGCGAGCCCCCTAGATGAGGATGGCGAGCTTTCCTCTCGCCTCGTTAAACTCCATCAATTCATGGGCACTCGGTACGTCGGTCAGGCCGCATACATGGGCCGGGCGCCCCCGATACAGACTGCGAGCCGCGAAGTGCATGGCAGGATGTGGTCGGCGCGCGTTGCGCCGAATGCTGCGAGGCCACGGCAGCACAACCTCGACGCCGATTCTGCTGGCACGACGGTCTGGCTCGCAGCGCATGTTGACCTATGGCCCGGTTGCGATCAACATTCCATTGCCCCCGCTGCAGCAGGATGCGAATGACCGGGCAGGTCGGGTTCAGGGGGAAGCTGTCCCACGCGGGTGATCGAGTTCAGTAGCGTGACAGGATCGCACTGGAGTTTCTCGAACATGGCGAGTTCCAGGTTAATTGAACACGCAACGATAGTGGCACGGCCTGGCGCCGTGCCAATGCCGATATCGTGCAGATCAAGCCCGAAGCTTCGGTACAGACGAGCAACGGAGCGCGAGACCACGCCGATCAATTGTGTCGCGCCGAACGAGCGGGCGAGCGCCATTGCGTAAGGGAACAGCGACATGCCCGAAGTCGAGCCGGTTCGATGCTCCGGCAGTCCCGATCCTGCGAACCGCGACATCTCCCATATCGTAGCTGCGGATGCCGGAGGACCACCCTGCCGTGCAAGTTCGGGAAAGACATCACGCAGCAGGTATGGTCCTGTGGTGGGCATCAGCCGTGCGCATCCGCAGACCTTGTCTGCGGACAGCGAAACAAGATGTACGGTGCTGCCTCTGTCGAATTGATCCCACTCGCTCGTGGCATCGGCGGACACGCCAGGTATTTCCCAGTGCAGGCGCTGGACAAAGACCTTGTGACGAAAGGTTCCGAGATGGTGTTGGATATCCGACGGCAGTTCATCAAGCCTGCCGGCAACGATGTATGACATGAGCTCCTCCTGGTATCAGTCGTCGTGGTGACGCTATCTGCGTGTCTGCGGGCTGCAAACTCAGAGCTTTGGGAGGGTGTCAGTCAGCACGCGCGCGAGCGCGTACTAAGCCTGTCGCCTGTATGGCGACGGCAACGACGTGAAATAAACTCCAGGAAAAAAGCGGTTAGGGTTTTATGATGCCCTGTACGGTCGCATGGACGGCTGCGGCGGTCCTGCTGTGAATGTTGAGTGCCTCCATCGCCAGCTCGATGTGGTAATCGACGGTATAGCGGGAACGTCCGAGGATCTCGCCAATTTCGGCAGAAGTTTTCCCCCGGGCGACCCAGGTCAGACATTCAAGCTGACGCGGTGTAAGCAGACGTGCGGCTCTTCTAGGAGGTATCAACGCGAGCCGATGCAACTCGAAGTGGAACTGTGTGCTGATCAGGTATGCCAGCCGCGAGTTGGCTGCGTCGTTGACCGAGCGCTGAGGACCGGACAAACTGAACAGCAGGATGCTGCCATCGGATTGATGCACCGGAATACTCAGGCCGGCTGATAGTCCTGCCTCCCTTGCTTCGTCGAGCAGATGGCGCTCGGCTTTGCTCAAGCCGATGATGTCGTGCCACCTGTAGGGTGCCGACTGCAGGAAGGCGGCCCGATGAACGGGGTCGATGAACGCGTAATTACGACGCTGGTAGCGCCGCACCCAGTCCTTCGGATAATGCGAGCCGATCATCTCGAGCGCCGTTGGCCAGCTTGGGGTCGAACGGCTACGGGTGATGCGGCTGATCACATAATGTGGGAAACCCAGTTTTCCAGCAGCATCACCGAACGACCCGACGAGCGAAGGAATGTCGACGGCGCGTGCAAGGTCAATGACAGGCGTCGCCGCGCCGCCTTTCAGACGATCGGGTTTGAGCGACGGCCTGTGTTGGACTTCGTTCGAACGGCGGCGAAAGACATGCTTCATGTTCGCGACCCTGGCGCTGCCCCACATAGCCTGGAACGGAGGTGCCGATGAGAATGAGCCCTGCGCGCAACGACCGTGCGGTTCATGCCGCACACGCTACCGGAGCGGGGGCCAGTCAGAGGCCACACATGATTGCCGTCTGCTGCGGCACCGGTAATGGTCCACTGACCTCATGCTACGTCTATGCACCCGCCCGGGCGCATTGCACTTATTATAGTCTGCAGATTGCGTCCCGACGATTTATGTAAGAGATTACAACCGTAATGCCAGTGCTTGCAGCCAGCTGACAAGCGCAGCCTTGCTGGCCCGCTAGCGGACCAGCAAGGCTGCTGCTGAAAACCCGCCCACGCCGCGTGCAAAAAGCAGGAACGGCCTGCCAGGAATGAGCGCCTCGCAATCGGCCAGATTGATGAATGCGTCGCTGACGGTAACGTGAGCGATCCGGGCAAAGTTCTCCGCGAATAGACGGTCCTGCGGGACATGGAGGGAATCGAGCAGGCGGTGCCACGCAGGCAGATCCAGGTGGTGCGGCAGGATCCTCTGAATGTCGGCCAGTGTGAAATGTGCCTCGTGCACCGTTTGGGTGATCAACCTTCGCGCCGTGAAGAAGTTCTGCGCTGCCAGGCGCGATTCGTTATGTGCCAGAAGCCCACGCCAGCCCAGCCCGCTCGCGTGCGTCGCGATCGCGCGCAGGCGGTTGACGGTGGCATCGCGCTCGATGATGGCAGCAAACGCACCATCTCCCAGGATTCCTTCGGCTTGCACAAGTCTTTCGGATTCGAGCGGCATCGCGTCGGCGCCGACAAGCACTACCCGTTTCAGATGGGCCCGCGCGGCGAACATCGCGCGAATCGCGCGCAGCGCACCAAGGGCGGATGCACAGTGCTGCTGGGCGAACGAGAAGGCTTCTGCGTTTGCGAAGCCGAAGCGTTCGCAGAGTAGACCGGGCAGGGACATTGGCGGTGGGGCGACGCTGCCTTGCAACGTGTGCACGTAGACGATGCAGTCGACTTCACCGGGTGCAATACCGGAGACGACGAGAAGACGCTGGATCGCGCTCGCAGCGAGTCCAAGTGCGTTCTGCCCATTCGCATTGCGGTAGTAACGCATTCCGGCGCGCTCCAGGTTCTGCACTGTGGCGCTCTTCTGGCCGGTTCGCTTTCCCCAGCCCCGGACATCGTCGACGCGTTCGGGAAGGTGGAAGGCGACGTGCGGTATGCCGAGATCGGGGATCATGCGATGGACAGGACATCGTCTTGCCGACGGAAGGAGGGTGCGCCACGCGTCTCCAGCAGCGCCGCGCCGACAAAACCGCTGATTCCGTAGCCCCAGAGCAGCATGCGGCGGTGTCGAAGACAGGCGGTGCGACTGAGTGTCTGCGCAAGTCGTACGATGGATTCGGCCGCGCCGAAGTGAATGGCGACTTCATGCTGCAAGGTGGCGCCAGGTCGCCCGAAATGCTCACTGACTGCATCTGCGAGCGACGGTTGGCCAGAATGGCCGACAATCTCCTCAATTTCATCACAACGAAGACCGTGTCTGGCGAGGAGACAGTCGATCATCGACAGCAACGTGAATCTCCAGGGGTCTGGCGCTCCTACGGTACGTCGCCGGATGTCAACCGGAACGTGCCGGGCTGCGGCGCCCAGCAGGTGCAGCCCAACTGTCGCATCGCCGGTTCTTTCAACGAGCAGCGCGCCAGCGGCGTCACCGTGCACGATACCGGGTCCGCACGTTCGGGAAAACGGTGGACACCACTTCTCCGCCGCGACGATCAGTATCGCGTGGACGGCCGGCTCAGCGACGAACAGATCGGACGCAAGCCGCAGGGCTGTGAATGGCGACGCACCATGCTGTTGGGAGACCGAGAAAGGAAAGCATGGAGTGCCGGCTTCTGCACAAAGCCGTCCCGCAACTGTGGTCGAAACGTGCTCATCCAGGCTGCTGTGACAGAAGGCGATGACATCGATCGGACGCGCATCGGGCGGGCGTGTGGCGCAGATCGCGTTTGCCACTTTCGCGGCGAGTCCCGACAGATCTGTACTGGTTTCGACTGGTACCGCACAGGCCAGGTCGGGTTGTGGGAGATCGGGATGCACAGCCAGCGAAGCACCGGTTTCCTCGTCTGGCCCCGCCTCGAGCCAATGCCCGTAGTCGGGATGCCACGACCTCATCCACGCATTCCAGCCGGGATGCCCAATCGCGCGCAATGCTGACTCAATCGCCGCCCATTGGGACAGTGGTATGGCGTCTGGCACCCAGGCCGTCACTGCGGTGATGACGGGCAGGTTCATGCGCGATCTCCGGCTGCGCGGGAGCCGTTGGAGAGATCGGCGGGCAGCAGATCATAGAGGACGCGCCCAAACCGCGATCCATGCATGACGTGGCAATCGCGCTGCAGCCCGATGAGGTGAAAGCCGATCCGTTCGAGCAGACGCCGGGAGCGTGCGTTGCTGTCCACGGTCCAGGCAGTGATGCAGTGCAGCCGACCGGTTTTGAACGCATCGCGGAGGATCTCCGTAGAGGCGAGAAGCGTCATGTCCGTGCATGACGGGCGGCGGGCGTCGCGCAGTACCCAGAACGAGCCGGTGCCAAAAGCGTGCGTCAGATCACTGACGGCCACAAGTCCGCTGGCGGGCTTGTGGCCCGTGGGTCCGAAGACGCGCAGGCGATGTCGACTGCTTTGCATCATGACCTGCAGAGCGAGCAGGGGCAGTGTCTGGCGACCCTGCCCGAAGTCGAACCACCGGTTGATATCCGGATCGGCGAGCCAGGCAGCGATGTCACTGACATCATTGGAGTCGGGCTCACGAAGCCAGCATGAACTGGGCTCTCCACTGCTCTGGAGGGATCCGTCAGTCTGCGGCGCGGGCTTCGCCGGGCGCTGGCTGCTCACGTCAGCTCTCCTGCTGGTGCGCATCTGGCGCAGCGAGCGCGCGTAGCGCAACTTCGATTTTCATCAACAGCATCGCAAACCAGTGCATCGTCTGGAACCGTGCCGCTGGAGGCAGCCCCTGCACGTAGCCATGGCCGCCGCAAAGCTGTACAAGCTCGCGCGCAACGTCCAGCGCTTCGGTGGCAATGTGGCGGGCCATGGAGCGTACGGGCGTGATATCCGTGTGCGTATCCTGCGCTGCGATGGACCGGAGAAAAAGGTGGATGGTGTGGGCCGAGATGAGCATGTCGGCGAGTCGTACGGCGACGAGCTGATGGGTGGCGATCGGCTTGCGAAACGTCTGCCGGGAAGCGCTAAAGGCAAGGGCGAAGTTCGTGCCGTGCTGGACGGCGCCCGAAAGCAGCGCAGCAAGGTAGATTGCTGTGTCGACAAGCCACTGCCGTACCGGATTGCCTTGCGCGATCGCACGCCCGGGCACAACCCGAAGCGGCGCATCGCCGGTCGGTGCGGTGCTGTATCTCTCGATGGAGAGTGGCCCAGGGAGTGCAACGGAGGCGCAATCCGGAGTGTCCCGCTTCGCAGGCAGCGTGGCGAGGACGAGCTGCGGACGTTCTCCATCCATCCGGACCATCATCGCCTGGGAGGACGCATGCTGGCGCAGCACCCAGAAACCGGAAGCGTCCATGTCAGGGATGCCCGGTGCTATCGAAGCTCTGCCGTCAAGGTAACGCCGGATATCCCGTTCGGGTAGCAGATCGAATGCATCGTATTCGCGCAGCGTCATGAGCGCGGCGCTACTGAGTGTGAGCTCGGCGGCCCGCTCGAGCGGGCCTGCTGCGAACTGTTCAACGACAAGTGCAAGGTCGTGCCGGCTGATACCCATGCCACCCATCGGTTCCGGGAGGATCATGGTCGCGAGGTCGAGTGTCGCGGCAAGCCGGACCGTTTCGCCCCATCGGGCGGTGTCTGGCGCGCCACCCAGCAATGGCTCGAGGCGCTCGCGCGCAAACTGGCCTGCGGCCGCGACCAGCGCCTGCTGTTCGTCGTTGAGTGCCCAGGATACTGGCGCGAGGTCCGTGACGACGGATTGACGGAATGCCATGACATTTCTCCGGATATTGCGGTGTCACACGAGCATTTCGATGGGTTCAGGGTGGCTCAGGAAATGCACGGGACTCGCGGAGCGCCCATAGGCACCCGACTGCTTCACGACCACGAAATCGCCGATGTGCGCTTCGGGAAGTTCCACGTCGTCCGCGAGACGGTCAAGTGGTGTGCAGAGACACCCGACCACGTGACACTGCTCGCGTGGCTGGCCGTCGGGACGGTTGCCGAGTACGACGGGAAAGTTACGGCGCAGGACCTGGCCGAAGTTGCCGGAGGCCGCCAGGTGATGATGCAGTCCGCCATCCGTAATGATGAATGTCCTGCCGCGCGACACTTTGCGGTCGATGACACGGCACACATAGATGCCGGCCTCCCCAACGACGTAACGCCCGAGTTCCAGGGTCGGCGTCGTTTCGGGCAGACGTTCGCAAAGCCGCGGCAGCCAGTCGTGCATCGCCTCGCAGACCGCCTTTACATCGAGCGGTGTTTCGCCCGGAAAGTAGGGGATGCCAAAGCCGCCGCCGAGATTCACGAGCCGTGGCGGTTGGCGTAGCCCGTTGGCCAGTCTAAGGATGAGATCAGCACTCTGGCGCTGGGCCTCGATGATGGTTGCCGCGTGCAGGCACTGCGAGCCCCAGAAGACGTGAAAGCCCGCGAGCGCGACTTCCCGCGCGTCGAGTTCGCGCAGCAATGCCGGAACCTGGTCGACGTCGACGCCGAAAGCCGCGGCACCGCCGCCCATGCGCATGCCGCTGTGTCCGACCTGAAAATCCGGATTGACGCGGATCGCCACACTGGGCTGGATGCCCAGCTCCCACCCAAGCGCGGTGACAAGCCGCAACTGGGTTTCCGACTCGATGTGAACATTGATGCCGCTGGCCACTGCACGGCGCAGGTCGTCGTGAGACTTGCCCGGCCCCGCGAAGCCGATTGAGCCTGGAGCGGTGCCGGCATCAAGCGCCAACGCCATCTCCTGTGCGGAGGCAACATCGAACCCGTCGACCCGCTCGGCCAGGTAGTGGATCACGGCCGGCATCGGGTTCGCCTTGATCGAGTAGTGAAGATGCATGCCGGAGGGCAGCAGGCTGCGCAGTTCCCGCACGCGGGTGTCGATCGCTGCACGATCGTAGGCGAAGAACGGCGTACGTCCGGCGCGGTCGGCCAGCTGGCGCACGTCGACGCCGCCGAACTGCAGACCGGGGGACCGCCTGATGAAGGTGAGGCTCATGATGGTTTCTCCCCTGAACCGCGCGGGAGCGAGGCGAGCCCGGACGATGCGACCTCGCTACGCAGCGCCGCCCTGTCAAACTTTCCGTTGGCGTTACGAGGAATATAAGGACAACTAATGATATGCCGGGGAACCATATAACCCGGCAGACGCTGCATGCACCAGTCGTGCACATCATCGACACCTGAATCAGCCGCCAGGACAACGAGTAGCGCAACCGCTTCACCAAGCTCATCGTCCGGCATGCCCAGCGCAACGGCTTCCACGACAAGGCCGCTTGCGTGAACCGTTTCCTCGATTTCCTCCGGACTGATCCGGTAGCCGGAACTCTTGATCTGGGCGTCGCTGCGGGCGATGAAATAGAGAAAACCTTCGCGGTCGCACCGCACGAGATCCCCGGACCAGACCGCCATATCCCGCGGCGCGCCGCCCGGCTTTGCTTCAGGCGAAGGGCGGTAGCGTTGCGCGGTGCGCGCAGCGTCGTTCCAGTAGCCTAGCGTGACGCACGCACCGACATGCACCAGCTCGCCGGCTTCGTCCGGGGCGCACGGTGTGCCGTCCTCGCGCACGACCAGCACCCGCGCATTGGGCACGGCCTTGCCGATCGAATCGGGGCGGCTGTCAATCTGGGCGGGGTCGAGGAACGTCGAGCGGAACGCCTCCGTCAACCCATACATCAGGAAGGGTGTGGCCTGCGGAAACAGTGCCCTCAGCTTCTGCAGCACAGGCAGCGGAAGACGCCCTCCTGTGTTCGCGAAGTAGCGCAGATTATTGCGCGCCGCGTCTGGCCAGTTTGCGCCCGTGAGTTGCATCCACAATGGCGGGACACCGGTGATCGCAGTGACGTGCTCGCGCTCGCACGCCCGGACAGCATCGTGCGCCGTGAGGTAGTTAAGCAGCACTGCTGTCGCGCCTGCCGACCACGCCGAGGTCAACTGGCTGAGGCCCGCATCGAAGCTCAGCGGCAGGACGGCAAGGATGCGGTCAGACGGATCGTGCCGAAGATACTCGGCGACGCTCCAGGCACCTTCGAGCAGGTTCCGGTGACTGAGCATCACGCCCTTGGGCAATCCCGTCGAGCCTGATGTATAGAGAAGGGCTGCAAGGTCAGTGTCGACGCACGCGGTGAGCGAAGCCGGGGCGGGAGCGTCGTCGAAGCCAGTGATGCAATCGCCTGGCCAGCGGTGAACCCTAGCCGTGGTTGCCGGATCGCGATGAGTGGGATCGCGTTCATCGACGATGATCACGTCCGCCACCGGCGCAACGCCCTGCGCAGCGAGGGCATGGGCGCGCAACGCGGTGGTCACAAGGCACCGGGCGCCGCTATCACGAAGTACGTGCGCCACCTGGTCGGGCTTGAGAAGCGGATTGACGGGTACGAATACGCAACCCGCAGCGCACGCGCCGAGCATCGAGACGACTGCCTCGATACGTTTGTCGAGAAAGATCGCAACGCGTTCCCTCGAAGTGATGCCGAGTGCGGACAGGGCCTGTCCAAACGCGTGGGATTGTTTCAGCAGTTCGACGTAGGACAGGCGGACATCGCCGCAGACGAGCGATTCCGCATCGGGTGTGCGACGCGTTGCCGACTGGACAAGATCAAGGAGGTTTCTCATGGCCGGATAGCGGTCAGGTTCAGGATCAGTGGCGGATCACCATCGCACCAAAGCAGCCGGCCAGTCCGCTGGAGAACAGCAGGGAACAGGAGCCCGGTTGCCCGCGTGGCGCGGTTTGGAAGTTGATGAACGGGTCGGCACCGAACACGTGGCCAAGGCGCCCGAAGTTCGCGGTGAAAAGACGTTCCTGTGGTACGGACAGCATGGTCATGAGACGCGACCAGCCAGGCAGGTTGACGTGGTGAGGCAGGACATGAACGAGTTCATTGCCCGTGATGCCTGCCTGTCCAAGCGCCGCGCGCATCGTCGTGAATGCCGACCAGTAGTAACGGTCATCCGGAACGGGCTGAAGATCATCATCCGTGCCGCGGAAGTAGCGGCCGTCCGTATAAAGGTGCAGCCCCACGATGCAGTCACGGTCGGCGCCGCTCTCCAGCAGGAGCGCGCATGCGCCGTCGCTGTGCAGCGCGAGATCCTGGATGGGGCGCAGATGATCGCAGCCCGATCCCATCACGTCTGCGCAGACAACGATCGCCCGCTGGATGGGGCGGCCTGCGATGGTAAGTACGCGCAAGACGCGGAGGGCGGCCATCGGCGACACGCAGTTCTGCTGCGTCACCGAAAACGCGAGTGCGCGCTCCAGGCCCATGCGGGCCTGGATGAACGCGGCAGTACCGGCAGGCGGCGCCATGACGCTGGTCTGGATAGTGTGCGTGTACACGAGCGCATCGATGCTTGCCGGTGCCGTGCCAGTGTCCTCGAGCAGGGCGGCAACCGCTTCGCATGCGAAGGTGACGGGCGACCCGCCCGCAGCATCGTGGAACTGCTGGACGCCGTTCCTCAGCAGCGCATTTGCGCGTGCCTCGGGAAATCCGCAGCGATGGGCCCAAGTATTCGCGTCGACTGTTCGTACCGGCAGGCTGGATGTGATGCCGGACAGCGACAGCACAGAAGGGGTTGGGGGCACAGACATCGCTAGCTCCCGCGGTGTTCGAGAATGGCGCACGCCGCTTGCCTCTGGAAGCCGGCCGACCACAGCAGGATGCGTTGTCCGTCCACCGGAACAACCGTTTGCAGCAACGCGTGGAGCTGCGCCGGCGCGTCTGCGGCACACAGATATCCGATGTCGCCCGGGTCCGGGCACGACATTCGTGAGACAGACAGTCGGGCCTGTGCGGTGACGTTGCATGCCAGGGTGGTGTTGATGCGGGGCGGCACGATCCAGTCAAATGCAGCGGGTTTCAGGTCTGCCTGTGCGCACGTCTGCTCAATGACTTCGACCACGACCGCTTCGTCGATACAGACATCCTG
>Ga0268254_10000563_pt1 | contig 19358 bp, 18 predicted proteins | sample AgamicOrSfrz_FD_200251 | JGI IMG/M metagenome (GOLD analysis project Ga0268254, IMG submission 200251) | Agave microbial communities from Guanajuato, Mexico - Or.Sf.rz (v2) (version 3) | ecosystem: Host-associated > Plants > Phyllosphere > Phylloplane/Leaf | place: Guanajuato, Mexico...
CGCTTGCTTCGGGTTCGGTCATGCAGGATCGGCTGGGTGGACTGTCTTGGAAGCCTCGCGCCGTGAGCCGCCCGGCGCATGCAGTCGGGCACGGCAAACTCCGGAGGAGGCTTTCATACGAGTGCTTTAGAATCGCCAGTTTAGAACATTCCGCGTCCGCCCGAGCCCTGCCGATGTCCTCCCCCGCGCCGCTCACTGCTTCATCCGTCGCTCAGTCCGCCGAACCACTCGCCGAACCGTCCGGGGCAATAGCGTGCGACATTTTCTGCGCGGTGATCGACAACTTCGGCGATATCGGCGTCTGCTGGCGCCTTGCGCGGCAACTGGCGGGCGAGCACGGTTGGCAGGTACGCGTCTTCGTCGACGACCTGCGGGCGTTCCAGAAACTATGCCCGTCGCTCGCGCTGGATCGCTCGCGGCAGACGCTCGAGGGGATCGTCGTCGAGCATTGGCATACGCCTGCGCATGCGGGCGACACGCTCGAGGTCGCGGACGTCGTGATCGAGGCATTCGCCTGCGAGCTGCCGCCCGTCTACGTGGCGGCAATGGCGCAGCGCGAGCGCAAACCCGTGTGGATCAACCTCGAATATCTGAGCGCCGAAGATTGGGTGGCAGACTTTCACTTGCGACCGTCGCCACATCCGCACTATCCGCTCGTCAAAACGTTCTTTTTCCCCGGGCTCGGGCCGGGCACCGGCGGCGTGCTGAAGGAACAGGGTCTGGATGCCGCGCGCGCCGCGTTCGAGGCGTCGCCGGCCGCACGCGACGCCTGGTGGCACGCCACCGTCGGCCATGCGCCGCCCATCGGGGCGACCGTCGTATCGCTGTTCGCTTACGAGAATCCCGCCGTCGACAGCCTGCTCGAACAGTGGCGCGACAGCCCCCGGCCCATCATGCTGCTCGCGCCGGAGGGCCGCATCTCCGGCGCACTGGCGCGTTTTTTCGGACTCCCGTCGTTTGGCGCGGGCGCTCGTGCGGAGCGCGGCGCCCTGAGCGCCCGCGGCCTCGCGTTCACCGAGCAATCGGCTTACGACGCGCTGCTGTGGGCCAGCGACCTCAACTTCGTGCGGGGCGAGGATTCGTTCGTGCGGGCACAGTGGGCGAGTAAGCCGTTTGTCTGGCACATCTATCCGCAAGCGGACGACGCGCATCTGCCCAAACTCGACGCCGCCCTCGCGCATTACACCCGCACGCTTCGCGAGGACAGCGCCGCTGCTCTCGCGCGTTTCTGGCATGCATGGAATGGCGCCGGCACCCCCGACTGGGCGGAGCTGTGCCGTCACTACCCCGCGCTGCAGCGGCGCGCGGCTGAATGGGCGGCGGAACTCTCGCAAGTTGGCGACCTCGCGGGAAATCTGGCCTTGTTCACAAAAACTCAGTTAAAATAAGCGGTTATCCAACGGCCGACGACGCAAGCGCGGCCCGATCGCAGCAAAAAATCCTGGTGTTGCCGGTTTAATGTGGCGCGGAAAACCTCGCGTCTGGCGTGGAGAACTCCGCGCAAAACGGCTAACACTGTGCCAGGACCACGCTGCCGACCGGCGCCACTCGTGTACACGCCCGCATCGGGTAAAAAGAAGGTAACGGACTGCGGGAACGGTGAAGCGCGCTGCATGGGCAACTCTGTCGGCAGCGTCCATCGCGAATTCCGCGGCAAGCCAACCCACGCTTCATGCACCGCTTATCGCCGGGCCGTCCCGGCGCAGCGCGGCGCGCAGGAAACGTCGAAGCCGCTTGCGCCGTATGCCGTTGAGCACCAGTTACAGCTACTTATTTCGCACAGGACAGTTTTATGAAGACCGCACAGGAACTCCGCACCGGCAACGTCGTAATGATCGGCGCAGACGCCATGGTTGTGCAGAAGGCCGAATACAACAAATCGGGCCGCAACTCCGCCGTCGTCAAGATGAAGTTCAAGAACCTGCTGACCGGCGCAGGCATGGAAAGCGTGTACAAGGCAGACGACAAGTTCGACGTCGTCGTGCTCGAGCGCAAGGAAGTGACGTACTCGTACTTCGCCGACCCGATGTACGTGTTCATGGACGCCGACTACAACCAGTACGAAGTCGAAGCCGAAATGATGGGCGACGCGATGAACTACCTCGAAGACGGCATGGCTTGCGAAGTCGTCTTCTACAACGACAAGGCCATCTCGGTGGAACTGCCGACCACGCTGGTCCGTGAAATCATCTACACGGAACCGGCTGTCAAGGGCGATACGTCGTCGGGCAAGGTGCTCAAGAGCGCCAAGCTGAACACCGGTTTCGAACTGCAAGTGCCGCTCTTCTGCAATATCGGCGACAAGATCGAAATCGACACGCGTACGCACGAGTACCGCAGCCGCGCCTAAGCGCCGGCCACTTCTTCCGCGCGCCGCCGCGCGCGCCGGAAAAATCAGAAAGCGCCCAAGTGGGCGCTTTTTCTTTTTTGCGCCGCCGGGTATCGTTGAGGAAAACTTTACCGGCAATTTTCTTCAAATTGCCGGTCGCCGCGCCGCTTCTTGCCGCCTTAGCCGCGCATAAACCCTTGATCTGGCGAGCCAAAACCAATTGGCACAAGTCGTGCTAGTCAGCATTTACCTTAAGTTTTGCAAGTCGGGAGATGCGAGATGAACAACGACATCGCTGAAGGCAAGTGGAAGCAACTGGTTGGCAAGGCCAAGGCGGCATGGGGCGAACTGACTGACGACGAATTGACGATGGCCGAAGGCCGCGCCGACCGCCTCGCCGGTCTGATCCAGGAACGTTATGGCAAGACCCGAGAGGACGCGGAGCGCGAAGTGCGCCGCTTCTTCGACAGCAACCGGGATTTCTGACAGCAGAAGTGAGGTAAGTTCCGGCGCCCCCGCCCGTCGCATCGTGGCGGCGAGGAGGCCGGTGGATTCGGACCGGGGCGGCGCGACGCGAATCCGTGAGTCGCGAATCGCCCCTTTGCTACAGCAAGGGACCAGAACTACGTGAGTCGACTCGCCGCCCGCTTCGCCCGGTGTGATGTACGCCGGATACCGCGCCTATGCCGACTGAAGAGTCGCCATGGCGCCGCCTCGGCTGACGCCGCGGGCGCGGCGACGCATCCGACCGGCAGTACCGGCCAGCCATCGTGCCCGCGCCGTGCGTCGCAATTTCCGCGCGCAAAAGCGGGTATTCCATCCATCTAAAAAGTTGCGCTCGCCATGCCACACGCCCTGATTGTTGAAGACGATCCCAATAGCCTGTCGGGCCTGTCCGCCATTCTTGCCGCCGACGGCTTTTCCGTCGACACGGCGACGACGCTCGCCGAAGCGCGAGCCGCGCTGACGCGCTTCATTCCCGACGTTGTGCTGGTCGACCTGAACCTTCCCGACGGCAGCGGGCTCGACCTGTTGCAGCATCTGCCCGCGCATCCGCCAGGCGGAGCATTGCCCGTCATCGTCATGACCGGCAATGCGACCGTCGAAAGCGCGATCGAGGGGTTGCGGCACGGCATCTGGGACTATCTGCTGAAACCCGTCAATATTCCGCGGCTGCGCAGCCTGCTCGCGCGTATTCCGCGCCCTTACGAACTGACCGAGGAGGTGCAGACGCTGCGCGCGTCGCTGCGCCAACTGGGCCGTTTCGGTTCCATGCTCGGCCGCAGCGGCGCGATGCAGCACGTGTACGACACGATCGAACATATCGCGCCGACTGAAGCGGCCGTGCTCATCTCTGGCGAAGCCGGTACCGGCAAGCAGGTCGCGGCCCGCACGATGCACGACATGAGCCGGCGCCGCAAAGGCCCGTTCGTGACGCTCGACTGCCGCAGCGCGGGCGGCGCGGTCGCGCTGCGTTCGCTGGACAGCGTGCTGTTCGGCCACGAGCGTGGCGCGTTCAGCGGCGCGGAGCAGCGGGAGCCGGGCCTGTTCGAGCAGGCGAGCGGCGGCACGCTGTTCATCGACGAAATCGCCGAGTTGCCGCTTGCGCAACAGGAGGCGCTGCTGCGCGCGCTCGATTCCCAGACGTTCATGCGCGTGGGCGGCACGAGCCAGGTGGTGACCGATTTCCGCCTGATCGCGTCGACCCGCAAGCCGCCGCGCGCGGCGGTCGCAGACGGCAGCCTGCACCAGGATCTTGCGCTGCGCCTCGAAGCCGCCGCCGTGACGTTGCCGCCGTTGCGCGAGCGCGGCGAAGATCCGGCGCTGATGGCGCAGGCCATCGTCGACGAATTGAACCATGACGCTGCCGCGCGCGGCGCTTCCGAGGTCGCCAAACAGATCGGGCCGAATTTCTTGCGCGAATGCCTGAGCTACGAATGGCCAGGCAATGTGCGTGAACTGCAGGACCGCGTGCGGCGCGCCTATCACGCGTCGGGTGACGTGTTGGAGTCGCTGCGCGCGGACGAAGCCGGCTCCGTGAACGGCCGCGATCTGAATGGCAGCCGTGTGCAGGTGACGGTCGGCACGCCGCTCGCGGATGTCGAAGAAATGCTGATTCGCGCGACGCTCGACGCGGTCGGCGGCACACGTCATCGGGCGGCGTCGCTGCTTGGCATCAGTCCCAAAACGCTCTACAACAAGCTGCAGCGCATGCGGCTGAACTGACGGGCTTCATACGGCCAGCAGGCGGGCATTGAATGAAAAACGGCGTCTCTTTCGAGACGCCGTTTTTTCTGGCCGCTGCTCGTGGGCTGCTGCTCGCGGGCCGCTGTTTGCGGGCCGCTGTTCGCCGCTCAGGCGAAGACGCTGCGCAGCAACGCCTGCGCCTGCAGATACTGCGGCTGAGCGACGAGCTTGCTCCACTTGAGCGCCTTGCCGCGCGGCCGCATGCGCTTGATCCGCTGCTGCGATTCACTGGACGGCGTAAAGCGCAATTCGTCCAGCACCCGCTCCGCCTGTTCCGGCTGATTGCAGATCAGCACCATGTCGCAGCCGGCTTGCAGTGCGGCAGTCGCGCCTTCGGTGAGCGTGCCGCCCTGGCGCGCGGCCTCCATCGACAGATCGTCGCTGAAAATCGCACCTTCGAAGCGCAGCTTGCCGCGCAGGATGTCTTGCAGCCACACGCGAGAGAAACCTGCTGGCCTCGCGTCGACTTGCGAATAGACGACATGCGCCGGAATCACCGAGCCGAGCGACAGGCCCAGCCAGTCGTACGGCGCGACGTCATCGCGCAGGATCTCGTCGAGCGGGCGATCGTCGACGGGCATCGCGACGTGCGAATCGGCGTGCGCGAAACCGTGCCCCGGAAAATGCTTGCCGCAATTGCTCATGCCCGCCAGCGCGAGACCGTGGTTGAGGCTTTTGGCAAGCAGCGTGACCACGCGCGGATCGCTATGAAACGCGCGATCGCCGATCACTTGCGACTGACCATAGTTCAGATCGAGCACCGGGGTGAAGCTCATGTCGATCCCGCACGCGCGCAGTTCGGAAGCGAGGATGTAGCCGACCGCCGTCGCGACCTTCGTGGCCTGCAGCACGTCGCTGTCCCACAACGCGCCGAGCTTGCCCATCGCTGGAAGCACCGTGAAGCCGTCAGTCCGGAAGCGCTGCACGCGGCCACCTTCGTGATCCACGGCGATCAGCAGATCCTCCCGAATCGCACGGATCGAATCGGTTAGCGCGATCAGCTGCGCGCGGCTCTCGTAGTGGCGCGCGAACAGAATCACGCCGCCCGTCATCGGGTGAGCAAGGCGGCGCCTGTCGTCGTCGTTCAGCGTTTTGCCGACCACGTCGAGCATCACCGGTCCGGGTATGGTTTTCATCGAATTCCGTTTTGAAGAATGCGTGGAGCAAGGAAAGACGCGGCCACGCGGGCCGCGGTTCCCCGTCAATTCTGGTCGACAGGATGAGCGGCTGGAGCCTGGCTCGTGCTCTCAGGATGCTGAGGCTGCGCACTCTCGGCAATCACGAACGACACCGCATAATCGCGCTCGTCGCTGATCGTGACGCGCGCCGTGATGCCGCGCGCCGCGAGCCATTCGGCGAGCTCGCCGGAGGCCACCACCATCGGCTCGCCGCTCGGCTTGTTCAGCGTTTGCAGCGCGCGCCATGTCATCGGCCAGTGCATGCCGAGGCCGATTGCCTTCGAGAACGCTTCTTTCGCCGAAAAGCGGGTGGCGAGAAAGGCAAGGCCGCGCGCCGCCGAACGTGCATGGCGCGCGTGATAGACGCGCAACTCGTCGGGCCCGAGCACCTTCTCGGCAAAGCGGCCGTTGGTGCGCTGCATGACCGCCGCAACGCGGCTCACCTGCACGATGTCGGTACCGATACCGTAAATGGTCATATACGTGGCTGGTCCGTGCGAAGGCATCAGGCGCGTGCGCCGAGACGCGCGGCGACCATGATCGCCTTCATCTCGCGCACTGCGTTGTCCCAGCCGGCAAAGAGCGCGTGCGCGACGATCGCATGACCAATGTTCAGCTCGACAATGCCGTCGATCGCCGCAATCTGCTGGACGTTCGTGTAATGCAGACCGTGGCCGGCGTTCACCTTGATGCCGAGCGTCGCGCCGAACTCGGCCGCGCGGACCACACGTTCGTACTCGCGCTGCTGTTGCGCGGGATCGTGCGCTTCCGCATAGCGCCCGGTGTGCAACTCGACGACCGGCGCGCCGGCTTCATGCGCGGCGCGAATCTGCGTCTCGTCGGGGTCGATAAAGAGCGACACGCGCGACTTCGCGTCCGCAAGCTGACGGCACGCGGCGCGCACAGCCTCGAACTGGCCGGCTACGTCGAGACCGCCTTCTGTGGTCAGTTCCTGACGCTTTTCGGGCACGAGGCAAACGTCGTGCGGCTGCACCTCGCACGCGATGTCGAGCATTTCCTGCGTGACCGCGCATTCCAGGTTCATCCGCGTTTTCAGAAGCGGACGCAGCGTGCGCACGTCGGCGTCCACGATATGCCGGCGATCTTCGCGCAGATGCAGCGTGATGGCGTCGGCGCCCGCCTCTTCCGCCATCAGCGCGGCGCGGATCGGGTCGGGATAAGACGTGCCGCGCGCGTTGCGCAGCGTGGCGACGTGGTCGATATTCACGCCGAGATCGATCACGTTCGGCGACGTTAGAAAGAAGCTCATAAGTTCTGCAAGTCGATCAGGATCTGGCGCGTCGCGAGCGGCGTGCCGCCAAGGTAGGTGTTAAGCAGAAAGCGCATCAGCGTTTTGCTTTGCGCCACGGTCTGCGCTCGATGGTAATCGTCCTTTTCCATATCGAGCAAGGTTTGCCCCGCGACCACCGGCCATTGCGCCGGCAAGTCGTCGGATGCTTCGCGCACGCCGCGCTCGGGGTCGAACACGTAGCGGCTGCCCGCTTCGACCGCCTTGCGCGTAACCGTGCGATCCAGCGACATCGCGTAACCGGTCTCGCGCAACAGCACGCGCTCGAACGAGCGCAGCACCTGGACCGGCGGCTCGTCGTGCGCGAGGCGCGTCATCGTGACCACGTAGTGATGAAACAGTTGCGGATGCGGATCTTCGCGCGCACAGAACTTCACAAGCAGTTCGTTCACGTAGAAGCCGCACAAGAGCGCGTCGCCCGTCAGCGGCAACATGCCGCCGACCCATTCTGCGCCGGTGAGCGTGCGCACCTCGGACTTGCCCGACCACGACAGCGCGAGCGGCTGGAACGTCTGCAACACGCCGCGCAGCGCGGAGTGCGGACGCTTCGCGCCTTTCGCGACCAGCGCAAGACGGCCGTGATCCCGCGACAGCACGTCGATGATCAGGCTCGTCTCGCGATACGGATAGCTATGCAGAACGAACGCGGGCTGTTCCGCGATCCGGTATTCGGACGGCGAGCCGGAACCGCGCGACGACTTGCGCGCCGGCGCCTTGCGCGGCTCGTCGCCGGCAGTGGCGTCCGAGATGTTGCGAGTGGAGGTTTTGCGGCTACCGCGAGTGGCCCTGGCGGAGCGCTCGCGCGACGGTTCGGCCGGCTCGGATTCGTCCGGGTCGGTGTCGGAATTCAGCGTGACCCACGCGTCATTCGTACCCATACGCACGAAGTCCTGCTTCGTTGTCGGCCCAGCCACTTTTCACCTTGATGAAGGTTTCGAGATACACGGGGCCATCGAACAGCTTTTCCATGTCGAGGCGCGCCTCGCTGCTGATCTGCTTCAGCTTGGCGCCCTTCTGACCGATGATCATGGCTTTATGTGTATCGCGTTCGACAAGGATGGTCGCGAAGATACGGCGCAGCCGCCCTTCGGTCTCGAACTTGTCGATCAGCACGGTGCTCGTGTACGGCAGTTCGTCGCCGGTCCAGCGGAATACTTTTTCACGCAGAATTTCGGCGGCGAGAAAGCGTTCGCTGCGGTCGGTGAGATCGTCTTCGCCGTAAATCGGCGCGCCTTCCGGCAGGTAAGGCTTCACGGTTGCCATCAGACGCTTGATGTCGTCTGGGTTCTTGGCTGACAGCGGCACGATCTCGTTAAACGGGCGCAGCGCGCTCATCTGCTGCATGAACGGATACAGCGAGTCTTTGTCCGACACGCGATCGAGCTTGTTCGCGATGAGCAGTGTAGGCACCGACGGCGGTATGAGGTCGAGCACTTTCTGGTCGTCCGCGCCGAAACGGCCGGCTTCAATCACGAACAGGATGGCATCCACGGCGGTGAGCGTGGACGTCACCGCCCGGTTCAACGAACGGTTCAGTGCGCTGCTGTGCTTGGTCTGGAAGCCGGGCGTGTCGACGAAAATATACTGGGCGTCTTCCAGCGTGTGAATGCCGGTGATGCGATGGCGCGTGGTCTGCGCCTTGCGCGAGGTAATGCTGACTTTCTGGCCGACCAGCGCATTCATCAGCGTCGACTTGCCGACGTTCGGACGGCCGACGATTGCGACCATGCCGCAGCGAAAACCAGTGGGAGTGGGAGCGTTCATATTAGGCTACGGCAGGTTCGGACGACGCGCGGTGTGGCGCGCCGATGGCAATCAATGGCCCGCGTCGGCGACGCGCGTTTGTACCGCGTCGGCCACGCCGGGTTCGTGTTCGGTGGGCGCGACGGCGCTCGTTGCGCTCGGGGCGGCCGGGCCAACGTTACCCGCTGCTTCGCGAGCGCGATGCGGTTTGTCGGTGGCGCGGGTGGCGGGCTCGGCGATTGTGGTCTCGGCAGATTTATCGGCTGCGTGTGCAGCCGGCTTGTCTGTCTTGTCTGTCTTGTCGGCTCGATCCGCCCGATCGACTTTGTCGGCCTTCTCTGTCTTATCCGTGCGCTCTGCGCGCTCAGGCGCGCTGTACTCGACGTGCGCGGCACGAATCACGGCGAGCGGCGCAGCCGCAGCGCTTGCCAGTGACAGAACCGTACGTTCGCTCACAGGCTCCGCGCCCTGCGCCACGCGCATGTCGCCCCGCATCGCGGCGCGCTCGTTCTTGCGGTCGGAGCTGCTGCGCAGATCTAATGCAGCCTGTACGCCGGTCACGCCCGGCACGACCTCCGCCTCGGCCTTCTTGGCCGCGCGGGCACCCTTGGACCGCTTTGACCTGGAGACGACGGCCGGCGCGGCGGCCATCACTTCGTCCAGCGCCTTTTTCGCGGCTGCCTGCTCCGCGGCACGGCGGCTCGCACCCGAGCCTGACACTTTCACTTCCAGCTTCGGAACCGTGCATTCGACCTCGAACTGCTGATTGTGCGCCGCACCATGCGTCGCGACGACCGTATAGGTCGGCAGCGCGATCTTGTGTCCTTGCAGATATTCCTGGAGAAGCGTCTTGGCGTCCTTGCCGAGCGTGCGCGGGTCTATGTGATCGAGAATCGGCACGTAAAGGCGCTTGATCACAGTCTGCGCAGCCTCAAAGCCGCCGTCGAGGAAAACGGCGCCCAGCACGGCTTCCAGCGTATCTGCGAGGATGGACGGGCGGCGAAAGCCTCCGCTTCGCAACTCGCCTTCGCCGAGGCGAAGACCCTCGGAAATATTCAGGGCCTGAGCCAGTTCGTAAAGCGACTGCTGCTTGACCAGATTTGCCCGGACGCGCGACAAGTCACCTTCGTCCAGCTTGCCGAAACGTTGGAACAATAGCGCAGCCACCGCGCAGTTCAGAACGGAGTCGCCTAAAAATTCGAGCCGTTCGTTGTGCGTGGAGCTATGACTACGGTGCGTTAAAGCCTGTCGCAGCAATTCCGCATTGCGAAATTCATAGCGCAGACGGCTTTCCAACGGAGATGAGGGCATGGGCAGAGTATAACGCGGGCGCCGTACCGGGCGAAAACGCGGTACGGCCAGCGGAAAAAGCGTAGTGAAGCGACGTTACCGAAGTTTCTTAAAGTGGCGCGATAACACGCCGCCACTTTGAGGGCCGTTAAGGCGATCGCACGTCCGGTCGCGATCACTCGTAGATAAGGGGCCCTGCTTGCGGCGAGTGCAGGAGTTCACGCGAAGCTCACTGGAACGAACCAATGCGCTTGAGATTGCTGAAGTTCATCCAGATAAAAAACGCGCGGCCGACAATATTCTTATCCGGCGCAAAACCCCAATAGCGGCTGTCCGCACTGTTGTCGCGGTTGTCGCCCATCATGAAGTAATTGCCCGGCGGCACTTTGCAGATAACGCCGCGTGCGTTGTAGGTGCAGTTATCGCGATACGGATAATCTTCGGCGCCCACGATAAACGGCGGCACTGCGGGATTGTTCAGGATCGCGTTCTTGCGACCCTCCAGATTTTCTTCAAACTGCTTCGCGTAGCCGAGACGTTCCTCGTCGAGATAGTCCGGCAGCGGCGTTTCCGGCACCGGCTTGCCGTTGATCGTCAACTGCTTGTCCTGATACGCGACGACGTCGCCCGGCAAACCGATCACACGCTTGATGTAATCGACCGACTCGTCTTTTGGATAGCGGAACACGACCACGTCGCCGCGCTGAAGGGGACGGCCTTCAGTGATTTTCGTGTTGATGATCGGCAGGCGGATGCCGTAATCGAACTTGTTGACCAGAATGAAATCGCCCACCAGCAGCGTGGGCACCATCGAGCCCGACGGAATCTTGAACGGCTCGACGACAAACGAGCGCACTACGAAAACCACCAGAATCACCGGAAAAAAGCTCGCCGAGTATTCCAGCCACCATGGTTGGCGCAGCTTGTCGTCATGCAGACGCGCGCGCGTTTGCGCGGCGTTTTCGTCGGCGAAACGCTCGCCCACGCGTTCTTGCTGCCGGTCGAATTCAGCGACTGCAGCTTGCGCCGCGCGCCGCCGTTGCGGCATGAAAACCAGTTTGTCTGCGACCCATGCGACGCCCGTCAAAATAACGAGTACAAAAAGAATCAGCGCAAAATTCATAGGGTTCCGTTGTTCGTCTTATTTGTCTTCGACACGCAGGATGGCGAGGAAAGCCTCTTGCGGAATCTCGACGGACCCCACCTGCTTCATTCGCTTCTTGCCTGCCTTCTGCTTTTCCAGCAGCTTCTTTTTACGTGTTATGTCGCCGCCGTAGCATTTTGCCAGCACGTTCTTACGCAACGCTTTAATGTTTTCACGCGCGATGATGTTCGAGCCGATGGTGGCCTGCACCGCGACGTCGTACATTTGACGCGGGATCAGTTCGCGCATTTTTGCCGCCACTTCGCGGCCGCGGTACTGGCTTTGCGAACGGTGCACGATGACCGAGAGTGCGTCGACCTTGTCGCCGTTGATGAGCATGTCGACCTTCACGACGTCCGACGCGCGATATTCCTTGAACTCGTAATCCATCGACGCGTAGCCGCGCGAAATGGACTTGAGACGGTCGAAGAAGTCGAGCACGACTTCGCCCATGGGAATCTCATAGGTGAGCTGCACCTGGCGGCCGTGGTACTGCATGTTGATCTGCGTGCCGCGCTTTTGCGTGCACAGCGTAATCACCGGGCCGACATAGTCTTGCGGCATGTACAGATTCACCGTGACAATCGGTTCGCGCACCTCTTCGATCTTCGACGGCTCCGGCATCTTGGCCGGGTTCTCGACCATCAGCGTCGTGCCGTCGCGTTGCACGACTTCATACACCACGGTGGGCGCGGTCGTGATCAGGTCCATGTCGAACTCGCGTTCAAGACGTTCCTGCACGATTTCCATGTGCAACAGGCCGAGGAAGCCGCAGCGGAAGCCGAAACCCAGCGCTTGAGAAACTTCCGGCTCGTATTGCAGCGACGCGTCGTTGAGCTTCAGCTTTTCGAGCGAATCGCGCAGCGCGTCGTACTGGTTCGCTTCGACCGGATAGAGGCCGGCGAACACCTGTGGCTTCACTTCCTTGAAGCCGGGCAGCGGCTCTTCTGCCGGACGGTTCACGAGCGTCACGGTATCGCCCACTTTCGCCGCGGCCAATTCCTTGATGCCCGCGATAATGAAGCCCACCTGCCCCGCCGACAATGCTTCCAGATTCTTCGACTTCGGCGTGAACACGCCAACGTGTTCGACCGGATACTGCGCGCCCGTCGCCATCAGGCGGATCTTGTCTTTCGGCCGCAACGTGCCGTTGACGATGCGAACCAGCATGACGACACCGACGTAGTTGTCGAACCACGAGTCGATAATCAGCGCTTGCAGCGGTGCGTCGGGATCGCCCTTAGGCGGGGGCACTTTCGCGATCAGCGCCTCGAGCACGTCTTCGACGCCCAGCCCGGTTTTCGCGCTGCAATGCGTGGCGTCGGTCGCGTCAATGCCGATGACGTCTTCGATTTCTGCAATCGCGTTTTCCGGGTTCGCGGCCGGCAGGTCGATCTTGTTGAGCACCGGAATAACGTCGACGCCGAGTTCGATTGCCGTGTAGCAGTTGGCAACCGTCTGCGCCTCCACGCCCTGGCTCGCGTCGACGACCAGCAGCGCGCCTTCGCACGCGGACAGCGAGCGGCTGACTTCGTACGAGAAGTCGACGTGGCCCGGCGTGTCGATCATGTTCAGGTTGTAGACCTTGCCGTCGCGCGCGCGATAGGTGAGCGCCGCCGTTTGCGCCTTGATGGTGATGCCGCGCTCACGCTCGAGATCCATCGAGTCGAGCACCTGGGCTTCCATCTCGCGGTCGGACAGACCGCCGCAAAGCTGGATGATGCGATCGGCGAGCGTCGACTTGCCATGGTCGATGTGCGCAATGATCGAGAAGTTACGAATATGATCCATTCAGTGCCGATCAAGCAAAAAAGGCGCGCTCGGACAATAGCGGAGCACGCCTTGTAAGTAGGTGAAAAACTTATCTATTTTAGCCGAAAAGGCCGACGCCCGGCACATCTTGCGAGGTTCGGACGGCGGGCAGCCCGGCCAGCGACGCGTGACGCGACGTGGGCGGCAGGTTTGGCGGCATCTCTCGCTGCATGGGTGTTAACCGCTCGAAAGACTTTTGCAAAGCCCGACAGGTTTCAGGATGCCTATTTCTGAACGCCGGCGACACCGGCGGCGCGGGCCGCCAGTGCGGCGCGCACGCGCGATTCCTGAAGATGGTAGTGGCAAAGTTCGACGCCGTCGCACACCAGAACCGGCACCCGTTCGTTGTAGCGCGCTTCGAGCACGGAATCGCTGTCTACGTCGATCACTTGCACTTGCGCACCGAACTCGGCCAGCAATGGCTCGAGCGCAGCGCGCATGTCGTCGCAGAGGTGGCACCACGCACGACCATACAGTGTGAGCGGTGCCAGTTTCATCATTTCTGTACGCTGCGCGGACGAATCGGCACGAACTGCGTATTCTCGCCACGGCGCACCAGCAGCGCGACCATCTTTTGCGCGTCCAGATGAGAAGTCACTTCGTCGAACTGCTTGGCGCTCGTAATGTCCGTATCGCCCACACGCAGGACGATGTCCCCCTTCTGCAGGCCAACCCGCGCGGCAGGACCGTCCACGGCGTCGATCTGCACGCCATTGCGCAGTTTCAGCGCGCGCAACTGATCAGCCGGGATATCGCTGACGGCAAGGCCCAGCGCGTTCGTGGCGCGCTGTTTCGGCGGCTGCGGCTTCTTCTGGTCGGCCTTTGCAGTCTTGTCCGGCTGCATCTCGGCGATCGTGACCGGCAGATCGCGCGTCTGGCCCTTGCGCCAGACGGTAATGGTCGCCTTCGTGCCCGGCTTCGTGTCGCCGACCATGCGCGGCAGGTCTGTGGCCGTGTCCACGGAATGGCCGTTGAACTTGAGGATGATGTCGCCTGGCTGTACGCCGGCCTTGTCCGCCGGGCCGCCCGGCTCGACGCTGCTGACAAGCGCGCCCTGCGCCTTCGGCAGACCAAGCGAGTCGGCAACGTCTTTCGTCACCTCGCCGATCGCCACGGCGATCCGGCCGCGCACCACCTTGCCGGACGCCTTCAGCTGGTCGGCCACGCGCATTGCCTCGTCGATCGGAATCGCGAAGGAGATGCCCATGAAACCGCCGGTGCGGCTATAGATCTGCGAGTTGATGCCGATCACTTCGCCCTGCATGTTGATGAGCGGGCCGCCCGAATTACCGGGATTAACGGCCACGTCGGTCTGGATGAACGGCAGATAGTCGCCGGTGTCTCGCCCCTTGGCGCTCACAATGCCTGCTGTCACCGTGTTTTCGAGGCCGAACGGCGAACCGATTGCGACGACCCATTCGCCTACGCGAACCTTGTTCGAGTCGCCGATCGTAATGGTCGGCAGGTTGGCGGCGCTGATCTTCACGACCGCGACGTCGGTGCGATCGTCCACGCCGATGAGCTTTGCCTTGAATTCGCGCTTGTCGGTCAGCGTGACATAGATGGTGTCCGCGTCGTCGATAACGTGCGCGTTCGTCATCACATACCCGTCGGCCGACAGGATGAAGCCCGAGCCGACGCCGCTATTCTGTTCGAGGTCGCTGCTGTCCGGCGCGTCCTGGCTGCCGCCACTGCCGCCGCTCCCGCCGTTATTGCCGCCGCGCGGCACACCGGGCGATTGCGGCGATTGGGGCGATTGCGGCATCGGAATGCCAAAAAAGCGCCGGAAGAACTCGGACATGTCGCCGTCGTCCATGCCGGGCGGCAGTGCGCCACGCGGGCCGCTGCTCGTCACGCGCGTGGTCGTGCGGATGTTGACGACCGCCGGTCCGACCTTGTCCACGAGGTCGGTGAAGTCGGGCAGATTGGCTGCGGAGGCCGCCGACGCCGTGTGCGGTGCAAACGGCAAACATGCCGCCACCACCGCGGCGGCGAAGAATTTGCGCAGCGAGAAAGTCGTCATAGTGTGGAAGCCGAGGGATTCAGGATTCGGAGAATTACTTCGGAGCCTTGTATTCTATGGCAGACGCGAATTGCTGCAACGTGGCCTGGGGCACTTCACCGAGCAGGGTAATCCAGAAGTCGCCGCGACGCTTGACCAGCACGTGCGTCGCGCCGCTGCTGCCCGCGCCTTCCTTGCGCGAATTGTTTTCAACCGGCTCGATAAACACCGAGACCGCGGCGAGACCGTCCGAGAACACCGCCTGATCCACCGGAATAGTGGGTTGACCAGCTTCGCGCGCCGCCATGGGACGGCGCAATTCGCGGATCTTGCGAAAACCCGGCACCGTTGCGCCGAACTGCCAGCCTTGCGCAGCCATGTCGACCGGCTCGATGGGCGGACGCACCACCGTCCAGCCGGTGGTATTGCGCATTCCGTTGACGATACCTGCCTTGTCGACCGGCACGCCAATGCGAATTTGCGAAAACGACAGTTGTTCGAGGACCTGGCCGTTCGGGTCGAGCGTTTGCGCGCGCAGCAGCAGACCGGTTTTCTTGTCGGCCCACAGTTTGTAAGCAAAACGGTAAGCGTCTTTCGGATCGAGCTCGATCACCTGACTTTCGACGCCAGCCACACGATCGTCACCCAGCACCTTGGGTTCATACACGGACAGAACCTGCTCGCCGCTTACAGCAAGCAATGCGGGAAACGAGTCTTTGTTCTGACGCTTTTCCACCACGCACAAATGACGTTCCGGCACGAACGTGTAGAGCTCGTCGTTATGGCGCAGCATTTTGCGCGGCTTGCCGTCCAGGCTTTCCAACTGCTCGAATTCACCGTCGCCGCGCGTTGCGTAATGCGCGATCCGCGAGGTCTGAACGAAATTACCCCGCTGATAGACGAAAGCGCCCTCATAGTTCTGCTGCTGGGCGGCCTGATGAATGCGATCGAGCAGATCGGCGGCCGTGCGGCGCGCGACGAGCGGATCGTCGGTTTGTGCAAATACCCGCGGCGTAGCGGACAACAATACGGCTGCACAGAACAGAAATGCTGGCAGCCGCCCCCAGATAGTCGTTTTATTGAACCGCGGAGTCTGCATCAAACTATTGGCCTTGCGTTGAAACGGCGGCAGCCCGGATGAGCGGCATGGAACCCGGCAGGACCGGTTGCTGCGCGAATTGCTGGTGTGCTTCCAGATACTGGTCGAGGCTCGCGTCGCGAATGATGTTGGCGTCCTGAGCCACCGGCATGACGTTGGCAGAGGGCACGGACGCCATCGCCACCTTTTGCAGCGCGTCGCCATGCGAGGACACCGAGGCGACCTGCGTTGCACCGGAGCCGCCCGGCACGCCTTGTAGTTGCGGCACGACGATCCACGTGAGGGTGGCGGCCGCCGCAGCCACGGCAAAGGCCGGCACGGCGCGGCGACGCAGCGCGAGCAGACGGCGCGTGATGGGCAGCGAAGCCGGCTGCGAACCAGCCTGTGAACCGGACTGCAAAGCCGGCGCGAGCAGATGCGGCTCGCTTTCGAGGCGCGCTGCGAATCCGCTGAGAAAAGCGTTGCTGGTTGCGGCACTGATTGCGAGATCGTCCGAACGCAACGCGTCGCCAATCAGGTGATAGCTGGACCACGCGGCGCGATCTTCGCCGTCCAGCTCGGACAAAAATTTGTCCAGATTCAGATGCTCTTCGCCGAACAGCTCACCGTCGAGAAAAGCGGACAGACGTTCGCCGCGCGAACTGGCTTGCGATTGCATCGAGACCGACCCCATGATGCTCCCCATCTTACGAAAACCCCGTAGTGACACCACTAATCCAGATATTGCACCCCCGCCCCGGTCGGCGCGCCGGGTTTACCAGCGCTTGCCTTCAGGTGTGTCAAGCAACGGACGCAATTTTGCCGCAATGGCTTCGCGAGCGCGGAAAATTCGCGATCTGACGGTGCCGATCGGGCAGCTCATCATTTCTGCGATTTCCTCGTAGCTCAGACCTTCAATTTCACGAAGAGTAATGGCGGTACGCAGCTCTTCCGGTAAAACCGCCATTGCAGCATTGACCGTCTCGGCGATCTGCTTGCTCATCAACATCGACTCAGGCGTGTTGATATCCCTTAGTTGGTCGGCGTCCGAGAAAGTTTCAGCTTCTTCAGCATCTGCTTCCGTCGATGTCGGCGCGCGCCGGCCCTGGGTCGCAAGGTAGTTCTTCGCAGTGTTGACCGCAATCCGGTACAACCACGTATAAAAAGCGGATTCGCCGCGAAATTGCGGCAACGCGCGGTAAGCCTTGATGAAAGCGTCTTGCGCAACGTCTTCCACCTCAGCGGGGTCGCGCACTAGGCGCGAGATCAGCCGGAGGATCTTGCGGTGGTATTTGGAGACCAGAAGCTCGAACGCGGCCTTGTCGCCCTTCTGGACGCGCTCGACCAGCACCTGATCAATTTCTTTTTCGCTCACCTGATAAATCCGTTAACTTAAGGGCGCATGACGGGGGCACCATTGTAGCGTCCCGCTCGACGGGGTACGTTACGCAGCACATGACGCCCGGTAACAGCGGTTACAGTCGTTACAGTCACGCGCCGGCGCGTCTGCGCGCGCGCACCGCCAGCTCGCGAAACACAGCCGGCGGCACGGTGTCGGCGGGAACGAGCAGCGTGTGCGGCCGCCCCTCTTCCGGTTTCAGCACGAGCACGAGCAGCCGGTCGCTCCAATGAGCGCAGCCGGTTATACGACCTTGTGCGAGCAGAATACCGGCCCGCCCCCACGCAGCGAGACTCTCTCGCCCCATTGTCAGCGCCACCGGCTGCGCCCGGTCGTATCGCACCGAGCCGAGCGCGAGGAGCGCGAACGCAGCAAGCGTCAACGGAAGGGCTTGCGAGGCGCCCAGCCACGACGACAGACAGCCATAAACCGCCGCCGACGCCATCGCGATGAAAACAGCAGACGCAGCGCGCATCGCGAAAGAGCGCCGCAGCGCGATTCGCCGCGGCGCTCTTTCGGACATGACCGTTTCAGGGGAAGGCGCCGGCGAAACCGGCGCCAACGGCTGGCGCGTCACCCGGCTGCGAGCCTCAGGCGCGCTTGAAAACCAGCGTGCCGTTCGTGCCGCCGAACCCGAACGAGTTCTTCAGCGCGACGTCGATCTTCATCTCCCGCGCAGTGTTGGCGCAGTAGTCCAGGTCGCATTCGGGGTCCTGGTTGAAGATGTTGATCGTGGGCGGCGACACCTGATGATGCACGGCAAGCACCGTGAACACCGACTCCAGACCGCCGGCGCCGCCGAGCAGGTGACCGGTCATCGACTTCGTCGAATTCACGACGATGTTCCTGGCGTGGTCGCCGAACGCGCGCTTGATGCCGGTCGTTTCAGCCAGATCGCCAAGCGGTGTGGACGTGCCGTGCGCATTCAGATAATTCACCTGATCGGCGTTGACGCCCGCGTTCTTCATGGCCGCGAGCATGCAGCGGCGCGCACCGTCGCCGTCTTCGAGCGGTGCGGTCATGTGGTACGCGTCGCCGCTCATCCCGTAGCCGCCCACTTCGGCGTAGATCTTCGCGCCGCGCGCCTTGGCGTGCTCGTACTCTTCGAGCACCATGACGCCTGCGCCCTCGCCCAGCACGAAACCGTCGCGGTCCTTGTCCCACGGGCGGCTTGCCGTAGCCGGGTCATCGTTGCGCTGCGACAGCGCGCGCGCCGCCGCGAAGCCGCCGATGCCAAGCGGCGACACCGTCGATTCCGCACCGCCCGCGATCATGACGTCCGCGTCGCCGTATTCGATCAGGCGCGAAGCTTCACCGATACAGTGCAGGCCGGTCGTACATGCGGTGACGATGGCGAGATTCGGACCCTTGATCCCGAACTTGATCGACAGGTGACCCGAGATCATGTTGATGATCGACGCCGGCACGAAGAACGGCGAAATGCGGCGCGGGCCGCGGTTGAGCAACTCGGTTTGCGTGACTTCGATCATCGGCAGACCGCCGATACCCGAACCGACCACGACGCCGATGCGCTCCGAATTTTCGTCGGTGACTGTAAGGCCGCTGTCCTGCATCGCCTGGATGCCTGCAGCGACGCCGTAATGGATGAACGTATCCATGTGGCGCGCTTCCTTACCGGGGATGTAGTCCTCGATATTGAAGCCCTTCACCTCGCCGGCGAAACGAGTCGAAAAGTTCGATGCATCGAACTTCGTGATATTGGCAATACCCGACTTGCCGGCGACCAGATTGGCCCAGCCGTCGGCAACATTATTGCCAACAGGCGAAATCAGCCCCAGGCCTGTAACAACAACACGACGGCGGCTC
>Ga0268254_10000567_pt1 | contig 19259 bp, 17 predicted proteins | sample AgamicOrSfrz_FD_200251 | JGI IMG/M metagenome (GOLD analysis project Ga0268254, IMG submission 200251) | Agave microbial communities from Guanajuato, Mexico - Or.Sf.rz (v2) (version 3) | ecosystem: Host-associated > Plants > Phyllosphere > Phylloplane/Leaf | place: Guanajuato, Mexico...
CCGACGATGCGTCGTTCATGCTCGGCAACGCCGAAACGGTCGTGATCGTGCCGGGTTATGGCCTTGCGGTGGCGCGCGCGCAGCATGCGTTGAAGGAGCTGACCGACAAGCTCGTGGAGAAGGGCATCGAGGTCAAGTACGCGATTCACCCAGTGGCCGGACGGATGCCTGGCCATATGAACGTGCTGCTCGCCGAAGCCGAAGTACCGTACGACATGGTGTTCGAGATGGACGACATCAACGGCGAGTTCGGCCAGGTCGACGTGGTGCTTGTTCTCGGCGCAAACGACGTGGTGAATCCGGCGGCGAAGAACGATCCAAAGTCGCCGATTGCGGGCATGCCGATCATCGAGGCTTACAAGGCGCGCACTGTCATTGTGAATAAGCGCTCGATGGCCGCAGGCTACGCCGGGCTCGACAACGACCTCTTCTACATGGACAAGACGATGATGGTGTTCGGCGATGCCAAGAAGGTGATCGAGGATATGATGAAGGCGGTTGACTGAGCCGTGGTCAGTTCCAATAGATGGCTTGTTGCATCCTCCGCGACCAAAGCCGTGCAGTGTCGTTTGCCTCGTTTCCTTGATGGGTACTCGGTTCCAATCTTGTCTTCAATCCGACGCCGATATCCGCCGGGATACCGAGCGAACGACAGCTGGGCTCGGCCCACGTGTCAGGCGGCACAGGCATCGGGCATTGGCAGTGGGAGGCGATTGCTACCTTTGCCAATAGATCTGCGCGAAGTGACCGATGTCGCGTCGCTAGGTGGTCTCTGGGCGACGCAAATAGCGGAAAAATGCCACTATGAAGCGCGCCAGGGTGTCATCTCCTAGCGGCCAAGCATCAGTCTGCAGCAAGACGGCCATCTCGCTTTTAATTCCGGCGGGCCGGGCGATAAGCGCAGTCACTCTCAGTCTTTCGACGCCGCGAGTGTCTCTGCTGACTGAGCGATCTGCTCTGGACCCGGCACCGCTCACTATCAGTTCTCGCGTCGGGATCCGGCTGCCTCCTTCCCGATGGACGTCCACCGAAGGCCGATATAGCCGCGGAAGCGGCGCGCTGACTGTCACTACGCGAACCGGCACGGCCCGTGTCGCGCGCATACGTCGCAGCGTTCCCATTTTCGAATTCTTAGATCCACGGCTAACTTAGAGATGGACATAGCCCGAAGACTGACGGGCATGTGCATCGCAGCGCTCACGGCAGTCGCTACAAGTTAATTTCTGCCACTACGGGCGCAACAGCACTCGTCCAAATGCACGTCGGCTCAGTACGTACTGGTGCGCCTCCTGCGCGAGCTCGAGCGGAAAAGCGCGATCGATGACCACGTTGATTTCGCCTCTTGCGGCGGCCTTGAGTATCTCGCTCACCCGGTCGTGCACGCGTTGATGCTCCGTATCCAGGCAACCTGGAAAGTAAACGCCGTGCAGGCTTTTGTTACCTCTCCACAGGACCACAGGGTCGAGCTTTTCATTATCCCGGCCAGAGACGCCTACCGTGACTGCTCGGCCACCATATGCTAACGACTGGATGCTGCTGGCAAGAGTTTTCCCCCCGATGCTGTCTACAACGAGGTCAACGCCGCGCCCGCTCGTGTATGACATTACCTTCCCTACAAAATCGTCAACCTTGTAGTTGATCCCTATGTCCACGCCGAAGGTTTGGAGTTGATTGAGGCGTGACTCGTCGGAAGCGGTCACAAACACTTTGGCGCCGGCTCGCTTGGCGAGTTGCACTGCGGCAAGTCCCAGCGCACCCGCGCCCGCGTGAATTAGTACTGTGTTGGCTTTTTCCAGCCTGCCAGCGGTGAACAGGCACTCGTAGGCGGTGCCCCAAGCGACGGGAATCGCGGCGGCCATGTCGATGGAAAGACCTTCGGGGACAATCCAGGTGTCGGCTGCTTGTGCCACCGCATACTGCGCGTGGGACCCCCAAGGGAGGACGGCCACAACTCGGTCTCCAACGCGCCGATCAAATACCTCGCTCCCTACTACGTCCACCGTGCCAGCGCATTGATAGCCGACGATGTGGGGAATCTTTGCAAGCGGCCGAAGTTCGCGGTTGATCAGATCGCCACCCTCGATCGCGATTGATTCCACTCTGATGATGACATCGTTCAGACCACAGACAGGGTCCGCGACATCTTCGTAGCGGAATACCTCAGGCCCGCCGTTCTGGTAGTAGACAGCAGCTTTCATGCGTGCGCTCCTTAAGATATGGCTAACGGGCAGGTACTGGCACGATCGAGGCTATTCGCCAGCCCTCGGGCGTCCGGACGGCTACTTCATAAACAAGAAATGGTGCGGTTTTTGCGGAGGCGTCGGAGGCGCCAAGCGTGATCTGTGTGGGGGCATAGATCTGTGCAACATCAGGCGTGAGGGGAATGACTTTGATCGCTTGAACGTCTGGCTCAAACTTCCATACGCCCTTGAACGTCTCCTTGAAATGATCAATGAGAGCTGTCTTCCCCCAAAACTGATAGGCGCGAGCTACCATAACGATGGGATCTTGGTGACCCGGCGGGACGGGAACCAACACTTGCTCGAATGCGGCTATATCGTGGGCAGAAGCCGCAGCGGCCTGCCGCAGAAGCACGTCTTTGATCTGTGCCCGGTCAGCCTCGGTGAACTGTCGTGACGGCGCCGCGAATGCGGGTCCATTGGTGGCGCTAAACAACGCGGCAATAACTAGCGAAGCAACTACCTTACGTGCACCCATTATCATCTCCACTTATTGTGCCGGCACTGGAATCACGGCGGCAATCTTCCAACCTGATGGCGTGCGAATCGCGAACTCGTTGATGAGGAAGACCGACGTCGCGGCGGCTTTGCCAGGCGCGCCGATGGTCACCCGAGTGGGTGCATAGATCTGCACTGTCTCGTCGTTGAGCGGGATCAGGCGAACCGCGGTCTCATCCGGTTCTATGCTCCACGTTCCCGCGAAGGTTTCTTGGAAATGCGCAATGACGGCATCTTTGCCCCAGAAACGATACGCGCGGGCCACAAACGAGACCGGGTCCGGCTGCCCCGGATAACCAGACGCGAACATTTCATTCAGCGCCGCGAGATCGTGGTCGGTTTCGGCTTTGGCTTGGCTTGAAAAAAGATCGCGAATCTGCTGCATGTCACGCGAGCTCACTGCACCCGCGCCTGCGCGGGCCGGAGTCATGGCAAAAAGTAACGAGAAGCAAATAGCACTGGCGATGCTGCGGCGTGCGGTTGAAGGTCCACTGATCATGGTAACAAGCCTCATATGCCCGTATTTTGATGTTTCTCGATGAGAGCACGGGATACTCTCACCACATGATGTCTGCAGATCGCTACAGACTAGGGCTCTCTAACCAGACAATTCCAGTTCCGCGATACGAGCCATTAGCCTGCGCATCGCCAAGGCGTCGTCCTTGCCAAATTCCTGTTCGAAACAAGCCTGCGCCTTCTGCCATGACGGCTTGCTTCTTGCTTCCGTGCTCCTGCCGGCATGGGACAGTGCCACCTCGCGCTCACGTCTGTCTTCACGACCGACGCGTATCGTGATCAGGCCGTCGCGCTCCAGTGGCCGCAGGTTATGCCCCATGGTAGCCCGATCCATCGATAACAAGTCGGCGAGCACGGCCATTGTCGTAGGCCCTCGCGACGCAAGTAGACTCAAGATTGTGTATTGCGTTGCGCGCAGACCGGTCTCTGCCATGCAGGCGTCGTAGAAGCGCGTTACTCGTCGCGCAGCTTTGCGTAAAGCAGTGTTGTTACAAACGCCCGGATTAATTGCCGGCGCAGATTCCGCCATGGTTGGCTCGAAAGTTAAACGTGAGAGTACCTATATTATGGGCATATAAGACTATTGTCAAACTGTCGCTATTGCACCGGTGCGACATCTCGTTCACAACTGACGTAAGGACTCACATAATTGACTGCGGCCGTCGGTGGAGGTTAGTCCCACTGATTGTCAACGCTTTGTCGCAAAAGTCGGTTGCGGATTGCTCAGACTGAGGCCCGAGGACGACCTGGGAACGAAGGGCCCAGGGACCGGCTGCTGGGCGGCGCATATCACTGCGTGTTTCGCGCTCTGTAGGCAGGCGCCTAGGCCGTTCATGCAAACTTCCGGACCGATTCCCTTTTCCGCAAGAAGGCCACGGTCGCGGCAAGTGCGGTGCTGCGTTCAACACGAGGCGGCCGGTTACCGCAAAGTTGCGTGCAAGCAGGCCTTCGTTTGGCGCGATTGAAGCCGGAATAACTGTCGTGTCCAGTCGGGACGAGAAAACCACAGTTGTTTCCGGACTCGGTTCTGCCGTCAGGATCGCGCGTGCACGCGGATCTGCCATGCGATGACCGTGCGATAGGCTCTGCCGGAGAAGGCCCGATGCATCACGCTTTTTTTAGGAAGCGATTCGGATTTTCCTCAAAACCGTTACGACCGCTGGGCGATGACGATAGGCCCATCCGTCTTTGCAGAAAGGAAGATGCGGTTGACACAACGTGTATATGCGCCCAATATCTTGCGGGCGAACTTCGGCTCAACCGGGCGTTGTACGGCGCCAGTCGCTACTGTCGAACCAACGCGCTATGAGCGGCGCTTTAAGCGGCAGCTTTACACTGCGGCAAAGCTGCGATCGCGACCACCTCGAGCCGCAACGAAGGCGGCATGCGCGCGCCCCGCAGCACAGCACGATCGACCTATTTCGTCATAGCTACGGTGGTACCTGTGGGCCCGACACGCTACGATCATCCTGTTTGCACCGAACCGCGAGTGGACTCGAAAAATATGGTGAGCCAGAGCCTTAATGCCGTGCTCGAGGAGGCACAGCGTGTCATGACTGAGCGTGTGGCGATTGCTTCAGGCTTGGAAGAAAATCCCCGGTTGTGGGGCCTGCTTATTGGCGACACCGACTTCACGCACCGAGCCGGTGACCGAGGGTTGGTCTTCTCCCGAAGTGGGCCGGGACTGATTGCCAGCCGGCACGGAGTGAACAGCGTCCCGCTTATCGATGCCGCCACGGACTGTTTGTCGGTCACCGTCCTTGAGGACTGTCCTCGAGAGGTCAGACAGGGACTCGCTGAGTTCTTAGCGAAGCAGGGCTATCTATCGGCGCCCAAGAACCTGATAGTTCGTGCTCTGGGCTCGCCGCAGACGCTTACCCGCGAGGACTTCTCGGATCTATTCCGGTGGAGGCATTTGCTTGCCGCCAGTGCCTACAAATGGATAGCCGCCATGGCGGCTGCTGTCGACGAAACCCGGTATTCCATTCAACGACAGGTTAGGTTGAGGTCAACGCACCACGCGACAGCCCTTAACGACTACCACAATGTCGTTTCGTCGTTGAGACTGCTGATGTCACTCTCGAGCACGGCGACGGATGCGCCTTGGCTTCGCGAACTCGCGACGCTTCCACGGCTCAAGACGTGGACGCCGTCACTTTATCTGTCCCGGGAGCGGATGCTGGTGCCGGCGATCCAGAGCGCTTTGGCCGCGACGTGGATGGGGGCGACAGCTGTGGACGTGTACTTCGCACGGCTGGAACATTCGACCGACCGTCTGACTATTTTCGATGCCGTTTTGGGCCTCGCCAGTTTTGCGATACGGTACTCTGAACTATCCTCGAACATTCTGCCCCGAATCAAAGCAGCGCTAGCCGAACTAGAACCCACTGTCGATAAGGACTTGGTCCAGGCGCTTATGCGCTCCTTTGACCTCGCTGTTAATGAGCCTTTGGGCTGCACAAGTTTGCTGTCATCCTGGATCGCGAGCAGCGCGGTAACGGAGCCAGTGTTGAGCCAAGCCGTGAAGAATGAGATGGCATCGCGTTTCGCCACCGTCGCTTTGCGGGAGTACGCCGACGCGGCTACGACCACTAGCGGATACTTCGTCGCTATTCTTGCCCTCCGGCTATTCATGGCAGATCGGCCCCACGATTTCTATCCGGAAGGACAACAACGGTCGCACGTAATCAACTTCGCTGCGGCAAAGGCCGCCCTGCTGCGTTCAAACAACGCGGACATCCGAATTGAGAGCGCAGCGACTCCGGGCACATATCATTGATGGTTCTCGGTATCGCGCGTCACAGCCAGTGTGGGCGGGAAACGAGCTGCCACCTCAAGCACTTAAAAGGACAAGTCCACGGGGCGGCGCTTGAACCGGGGGCGGCCTGATGGTCCCAAAGTCCTACTCGAAGCAATCCGGTTCCACGTCTGCTCCGGCATGTGGCAACGGCGCATCGGTCTAAAATCTGCTGAAGGTTGCCCACGTCATCTTCTGTAAATCTAGCATCTTCGAAAGCCTATCGTGCGAACGGCGAGGGCGATCTTTCCACTCTTCCTGCAAGAACCGGTGCTGGCGGACCGTGTTTTCTGTCGCGCGGATCCCATTCTGAGCTTGCTTTGTTCCGGCCTCGGCTACTGACAAATGTTCTCAATGGAGATTGTCATCGCACGTCACGAGGTAAAACCTTTTGATCAACCCTGACAGTCCACATCCGCAACTGATGTTGTTGAACACTTGCCGCGCTTAGCGACAGTCGCCAAAAAAGCGATTGCATTACGAGCGTAATGCTATATTATGATCGTAATTACATCGGTCGTGACGAACCTCTTGTCGAGGTCCGTACTACTGCGTCACCTTATTTATGTGAGGACATATGAACGATAAGATCGCCGCTTCAACTGAAACTTCCGGATCACAAGTGCTGGAGCTGGCCTCACTCGGCCTCGCTGCAGCTGCGGACGCAATACGCAGTGGCGATATGACCTCTGAGTCGTACGCCAGCGCGTTGCTATACCAGGCTCGAGCGCACGCTGACCTGAATGCCTTCATCGCCATTGACGAAGACGCCTTGCTTCAGGCGGCGAAAGACGCGGACAAGGCGCGCGCCGCAGGAGTACAGGCTCCCCTACTGGGTGTCCCCGTTGGGATCAAGGACAGCTATCTGACCGCGGGGCTGGCCACAAGCATCGGCCTTGAACGCCTGGCGCATTTCGTTCCCACCGAGGACGCCGATGCAGTGCGCGCAATTAAGGATGCAGGAGCTCTCGTCTTCGGCAAAAACAACCTGGTAGAGATGTCCTATGGGCTGACTGGGCATAACGAGCGCTTCGGCCAAGTCAAGAACCCGCGTGCCTTGGAGCGTGTCACGGGTGGGTCGTCAAGCGGTTCTGCAGCCTCCGTGGCCGCCGGAATAGTGCCCGCCTCCCTTGGAGGTGACACAGTCGGATCCATTCGTGTGCCAGCATCACTGTGCGGCGTCGTCGGGTTTAAGCCGACTACGGGACGCTGGCCTCGTAACGGCGTCGCACCGATTTCCCACACTCTCGACACAACGGGTGTATTCGCGCGTAGCGTTGAGGATTGCATACTGTTGGACCACATCGTGACCGGCGATCGGACTGCGGAGTCCGTCGAGCGGGATTCCAACCTCGTCGGAGCTCGGCTGGCGTTCGCGCCCCGACAGTTTTTGGAGTTGGTGGACCCGGAAGTCGGGGAGCGATTCCGCGAGGTGGTACGCCAGTTGGAGGACGCTGGCGCTGAGGTGTTCGAGATTGATCTCGGGGAAGATTTCAACTCACTCATCCAGACAGCTACGTGGGGAATCTTCGGCCACGAGACGCAAGGCGCCATTTCGGACTTCGTGCGACTGCATGGTATCCCGACTACTTTCGCCGAGATCTACGAGGGCCTGAAGCCGCAGCTTCGCCAAGCGTGGGAGTACATGGTACTGCCCAGCGGTGCCGGTGCTACATCCGTGCAGGACTACAAGGTTGCACTCAGTGTGAGTCGTCCCGAAATCCAGCGCAGACTTAATCAAGCGTTCGTAAGTCAGGGTGCCAATGCCATTCTGCAGCCGACCACACCCTGCACGGCGCCTTTGATCGGAGAGCAGGAGGGGCTTCGCATCGCTGGCCAGGAAGTCAGCACGCTCGCTTTGGCGAATCACACGTTGTTGGCCAGTAGTGTAGGTCTTCCGGGTATCAGCCTACCGGCGGGCCTCTCTCGCGCCGGTCTTCCGATCGGTCTTGAGCTCGACGCGCCGTTGGGCAGCGACCGGGCGCTTTTGAGCCTTAGTCGCCATGTCGAGCGCATCTTGGGCACTGTGCCGCCGACGCTTTGATGCCGCTGCCCCTTTCCGGGCAAAGGGGCGCCTCTCACACCACTGAACCGAGGATTAACAGATGGCCAATGCAAAGTGTGCCACCCATACGATTTCAATCGAGCATGTCACCATCAGATCGACGAATGCCTTCGATGACGTGCGAGCCAAGCTCGAGAGCTTGGCACCCCCAATCGATGACGGCATCTTCACTCTCCTGAGGTACGGTGAAAGCACGCGCGCACTGCAAGAACTGCTAGCATCTCCTCCGCTAACAATTTTCGGGCAGCGCGACCACGGAGCACTGCTGGCTATTGCTGGTCTGCGCCACCGATCGATACAGTACGATATTGGCAATCCGCTCACCGCATCGAAGATGACTCGTCATCAACTATCTGCTGGGCTTTATGCGCCGATCCGCGTGTTGCTACACGACAGTGGTGATTGCGGTGCTACGTTTGAATACGATCGTCCGGCCTCGGTTTTTGGCCAGTTCGGCAGCGAAGAAGTCAATATCGTGGCTCGTCAACTCGATCGCGACCTCCAAACCTTATTGGAGGCGGCTGCAAGCTGACGGCTGCGTGCACCAAGGAAGAGAAGATGCGTTTTGAAAAAGGTCACAAAGCCGCGACTCGACAGCACATTCTCGAAGCTGCCTCGAAATGCTTTCGTAGCGAAGGGGTTTCCGGCGCCGGCATCAGCGGGATCATGGGGGCGGCAGGCCTGACCAACGGCGCCTTCTATGCGCACTTTGACTCTAAGGACGCGCTGGTCCGAGAGGCGGTAAGCAGTGCCTTGGCGGAACGGCAGCAGAGCCTCGATGAGAATGTTGAAATGGGCGCTGGCCTCGAGGAAGTAATCCGAAGCTATCTCAATCAGGCTCATCGGGCAGACCCTTCATGCGGATGCCCGTCGGCGGCTTTGCTCCCTGAGATCGCACGGCAGTCTGAGCCAACCCGGACGGCTTATGAGCACGGGCTGAATTGCTTCGTGTCAACATTGGCTGCATTACTTCCCGAGGCTGATTCCAGTCGCGCCGATCGCAGGGCGACAGCCATATTTGGTCTAATGGTCGGAACCCTTCAATTAGCGCGGGCGGTTCCGAGCATCGCAAGGGCGGAGCAAATCCTGGAAGCGGGGGTCGAAGCAGCGCTCCTTCTTGCTGGGGAACCGCGCGACTGAGAGCCTTGAGGCGCGTGCCGATGCTCCGGAACGATCCACCTCGAAATTTCGGTGCTTAAGGAATTACTGGCAGTCGCCGGCTGGGGCGTACAGCTCGTTCCACCTTCGGCTCCTCCGCGTAATGGACAGCGCAGGCGCCTAGCGCGGAGGTGCGGGTCCACTCGTTCAAAGTTTCCTCGGAGCAATGCGGGTTGTCATGCGCAATGTAGGCGGCGCACTTCGCTGCGTGCAATCCTTCGGCTCTATCTGATGTATGGCTGTACCTTGTGGAAGGATGCTCTTTTCAAACGGCCACGCGCTTCCCGATATTCGGTCCGCGCCGAGTTCAACCGACGGGAAGCGTGAACCGCAGACTAGCTGCGCGTATATCCCGTTGTCTCCGCGGGGTAACCCTGACCGCAGTGATTGCGCCGTGGCAAACTGACTTCCACAGCATCGCCCATGCGCAAAATGCACATCTTTTCATCGCTGACCCTCGATGCTGTCGCTTTGCGTCTTCCAGCTAGCTACCGCGTAGACAAACTTGCAAGGAGTCCGACGGTTCGAAGGACTCACAGCAGCGCGACAGGCCGCCTTCCAAAGACGCTAACCGACGATTCGCTAGCCTCATTTTCCGGACCTATCACCAGTCCTTTCTCCATCGCGCGGCGAGCCAACAATAAGTCGCGACGCGGTGTCGAAGATCAACTTGTGATCGCGATAATGCGCGTATATACTCGTATCATGCTTTCGGCATATGTGTGAAGTTATCAGCACGTCGCATTCGGTCAAGAACCAACGGAGTCCTAAGATGCCAGAACAGCTCTTTTCTCCTCTCAGGGTCGGCAACATCCAGCTCGAGCACCGGGTCGTCATGGCACCGTTGACGCGAATGCGTGCGAAGGATCCGGGACGTACCCCGCATCAACTGAACGCCGAGTACTATGGTCAGCGGGCGTCGGCTGGAGGATTGATAATTTCAGAGGGATCGCCTGTTTCGGAGACTGCGCACGGACTGCCGGCGACACCTGGAATTTACACCCCTGAGCAAGTCGCTGGGTGGAAAAAAGTGACGAATGCCGTCCACCAGAAAGGCGGCCGCATCTTCTTACAACTGTGGCACGTCGGACGAATTTCGCATCGTTCGCATCAGCCACGTGACGCTCGTCCAGTCGCGCCCTCTGCGATCGCAGCGAGCGGCTATGGAATGTCGGCTAACTTCCAACCCGTGCCATATGAGGATCCTCGTGCCCTATCGACGAAAGAAGTCGCTGCTGTAGTTCAGGATTTCGTTACCGCGGCCCGAAATGCAATGGCAGCGGGCTTTGATGGGATTGAAATCCATGCCGCGAATGGTTATCTCATTGAGCAATTCCTTCATGACAGGACTAATCAGCGCACAGATGCATATGGTGGGTCGGTAGAAAATAGGTGCCGCTTTGCGATGGAGATCGCTGAAGCGGTGACCGAGGTGTGGGGTGACGATAGGGTCGGTATTCGACTGTCGCCGTTCGGAACCGCGAACGATAGTGGCGGAACTGATCCGGTCTCTTTATATACGTATCTCATTCGACGGCTCGCAAGCCTCAACTTGGCTTATTTGCATCTGGTCGAGCCGAGAGCAAGCGGGGCGGGTCAGGCGGAGGTCGATCACAAGGACGTTCCTTCGGCGTCCCAGCTTTTCCGCCCGGTTTGGCCTCGCGTGCTTATCGCTGCTGGCAACTATACGCGTGATGGGGCGTTGGCTGCGATCGCGAGCGGCCACGCCGACGCAATAGCATTCGGTCGGTTATTTATCGCGAACCCAGATTTGCCATTGCGACTCAAATGCGACGCGCACCTGAATCGCTATGACAGGGCCACTTTCTATGGCGGTCACGCTGGAGGCTATACGGATTATCCCTTTCTGGCACAGGGCGAAGGCGTGGCCTGATCGTCCGGAAGAAGCGGAGGCGCTGTCTGACTACGCACCGAATAGCGATGGAATATGCGTTCTTTGCACAGCCTGACTTTGCGTTTGTTTCGATGTCCCTGTCGGTCGACCGCGCGACGGCGCATCCCTCTGTCGATGACGGAGATCCTGCAAATTTAGCCGGTTGAACCGCCATGAGAATGCAAAGACGCGAGCCTCAGGCGATGTGCTGAACTGGAAACTCACCGATCGCCCTTGAAGGTCGAAAGGGGGAAGAGTCATGTCTGCCTGCAGCAGTGCTGTGTTCAGCCAGCGGCAGAATCACATGACCATTAACTGCTGCAATGAGATTCAGCGAATGTGCGTTGCGCGCGTTCCATGCCGCCTACGAACAGCGATAGCTGACGTCTCGTTCCAAGACCGTATGTTAAGGAGGCTGTCGTGCTTTCAGTGCTGATGGTGGATGATGAAAAGGGCGCGGCCGCGTCATGGCAGGCCATGTGCGAGATGCGCGGCTATGCAACATTTTCTGCTGCCGATGGCAAAGCCGCGTTGGGCATTCTGCGTGCCAACGAAGTCGACGTCGTCGTGGCGGACCGCAAGATGCCGGACATGTCGGGATGTGACTTGTGCTATTCCCTGCGCAACGACAGGCGGCTTGCCGAAGTTGTTTTTATCCTTGTTTCGGATGACCCAAGTCCACCTGCATTCCTGTACTGTGACGCGATCCTTCACAAACCCGTTGCTGCCTCCATGTTGATATCAGAGATAGACCGAATCGTTGCTGAACGTGACGTCAATGGTCGTCGAAAAGCCGCCCGTGTGGCTGGCCTCAGATATTGATGTGACGAACCACGGGATCTATGTAGCGCAGGCCTGACCGACAATAGCCCTTTGTCTGCGGCGCATGACCCGCGATATGTCTCACGCACGCAATGTACATCAGCGGTTGTATGTTCAATTGAACACCAGACCGTTGGCCTGAACCGCTCCGATTCAGATCCTCCGTTGACAGCCAATCTTGACGGTGTCACACTCGGATCGCGGAAAGCCCAACGACTTGCAATAGCCCGCCGCATTCAATTGTCAACTCAGGCGCCATCACATGAAAATGACCCGAACCATCCCACTACCAACTCACGACGAACCGAATGAGCCTTGCACGATCGATTCGCCTGCTCGACGTCGCTTCGTAAGAGATACATCGGCAGTTTTGCTTAGCACAGCGGTCGGGCCCAGCATGTCGTACGCTGCTGCTGCGATCGAGCCCGCAGGGTCGTCAGTAGACGTGTCGCAAGTGCACGAAGCTAGCCTGTTCGAGGCGGCGCGAGCTATCAACACCAACCGGCTAACCTCCGAGCGGTACACGGAGGTCCTGCTTGAACGCACGCATAAATTCGCATCCCTTAATGCTTTCATCACCGTCGACGATGACAAGGCACTGTCGGCAGCCCGAGCAGCCGACAAGGCGCGTCTCGCAGGGAAGAGAAGAGCACTTCCTGGGCTGCCTATTGGCGTTAAGGATAGCTACCTGACCATGGACCTGCCAACCAGCTTCGGCACAGCCGTGGCGCGTGACTTCAAGCCTGCGACGGACGCAAAGGTCGTGACTGCTATGAAAGATGCAGGTTGCGTTGTGCTCGGGAAGAACAATCTGGTCGAAATGTCGTATGGTCTCACCGGTCTTAACGGTCATTACGGGCAGGCGAAGAACCCGTACAACGTGCTTCACATTACCGGGGGGTCGTCATGCGGCGGTGCAGCCAGCGTCGCCGCGAGACTGGTACCGGCAGCGCTGGGCGGGGACACGGTCGGGTCAATTCGCGTTCCTGCAGCGCTGTGCGGCGTCGTTGGCTTCAAGCCAACACCCGGCCGATGGTCAGGAAGTGGGGTCGCGCCGATCTCTAACACGTTGGATACGACAGGTCCGATAGCAAGGCGGGTGTCGGATTGCGACCTGCTGGACTCGATCGCGACGGGGAATTATTCCTCCCCACAACGGCTTCCAGCAAGCTTAAGGGGCACGAGACTCGCAGTCGCACGTCACTATTATCTCGACGGCGCCGACGCGGAAGTAGAAAAGGTCTTCAACGACACGATCTCAAAACTGAAAGATGCGGGAGCCAGTGTCGTTGAAGTCGATCTTGGCACAGATTTCGGCCCTATGGTCGAGGAGGCTAACTGGGCGCTGTTCTTTCATGATACCCAGCCCGACGTAACGGCGTTCCTGCGAGACCAGAAAATCCCCCTTACGTTCGAAGAAATCTACGATGGGCTAGAGCCGCATATTAAAGCCCGCTGGCAACGATTTGTCCTGACAACGGGAGCCGGCTATACGCAGGACGTCGCCTACAAAGACGCTCTTTTCCGGCGCCGGCCGGAAGTCCGGCGCCGCTTTGACAGTCAGGTTTTTTCTCGCGCAGATGCGATTGTGTTTCCAACAACCCTGTGCGCCGCTCCGACCATTGCAGAGCAGTGGCAACATACGGTTGCGGGTCGGACGGTAAACGACGTCTTCCTGTCGAGGAACACCTATCCGGCTAGCTTTGCTGGACTGCCGGGGATTTCGATTCCTATGGGACTGACGCAGAACGGCCTACCGCTCGGGCTCGAATTGGACGCAAGCAGTGGAAGCGACAAAGCACTATTAAATCTTGCGCGACGTGTCGAACAGGTCATTGGCTTCGTGCGGCCACCGTCGGTTGCGGCCTGATCTTTGCGTTGCAGGCGGCCGCAGATACCGCGCCGAATGCACATGGCGTTGCGACTGTTGGGAAGATGATGTGACGCTGCTTGGTGTTGGGATGGATGCACTGGCCGGAACCGGACCTGCTTCCTTCCGGCGATTTCGAGTCCGACGCAGCGTCAACTGTCATCGTCCCGCGGTGCGAAGGTAAGCGTTTGATCAGCGGCACAGGCTAGCAAGCCTTTCAGGTGACGGGGGTTCTGGTGTCCGCATCGGCGCTGTACGGAGTTGGCATACCTGCGAGATGTGAAGTGGCGGTGCGTCTCCGTTGGACGGCGGTAGCCTGAGGATTCAGGTAGTTTTCAAAAAGACTTCCCGCCCAGTCGACAAACGCGCGTACTTTTGATGACAAGTGGCGGTTTGCGGGATATATCGCTGAAACTGGGATTGGGCGCGGTCGGTGATGGCAGATCACCTCGAGCAGTTCGCCACCTCGCAAGTGCTCTCTAACCATGAAAGCGGGGACCTGGATCAGCCCCATTCCGTCAAGGCCGCATCTGATGTACGCATCAACGTCGCTGACCGCAACGGTTCCGGGTATGCGGATTTCAGCAGCATGGCCATTGCGAACGAAGTTGAAGTCGAGGTTCCTTCCGGATCCGGAAAGCAGATGAACGGCAAAGTGCCGTGGAAGATCGTCGATTTCGAGAGGGCGGCCATGCCGTTGTATGTACCGCGGGCTAGCCAAGGTTACCATTTCCATGTGTCCGAACGGTCTGGCTATCAGGCTGGAGTCCTCCAACAGCCCTGCACGGATTGCGCAGTCTACGCCTTCTTGCACAAGGTCGACACGCCTGTCGCTGAAGCCGATTCTAAGGTCCACCTGGGGATAAATGCTACAAAATTCATGGATCCGCGGCACAATGATGGTTCTGCCAATAGCCGGCGGCAGGTTGATTCTTAGGGTGCCGTGAATCCCGCTCGCGCCACTGGTTAGCGCGTATTCCGTTTCCTCCAGTTCAGCAAGGATCCGAACGCAACGCTCATAGTATTGCGCGCCCTCTGCGGTCAAGTTAATGCGGCGGGTCGTGCGGTACAGGAGCCGCACCCTGAGATGAGCCTCGAGGCTCTTGATGATGTTCGAGGCCGATGCGCGAGGGAGATTCAAAGAGACCGCGGCCCGAGAAAAACTATTGGTCTCCACGATCCTGGTAAAAACAACCATCGCCTGAAAACGGTTGAACATAACTGCGCCGAAAGAGTGCTCTTGGGTGTCTGTGGAAAAACTCGTCCGAGGATCTAGCAGCATATGCCGAACCCGCCGACGCGAGCAGGGATCACCGCCCCCATGGGATTTACAGGAAAGTGTATATGCACGTATTATAGCAGCATTGTCGAGCCGATACGGATCTGCGATTGGGCCTCGGGGGCACCGCGCCATCGTGCGCACGGTGTTTCCCACGAAGGCAGGGGCCGACTATTCCACCGCTGATGCGGCAAATCGAACCGAGGGAGCCCGTCCCCGATGTCGATGGTGGCCACGGCCAGTTCGCGGATCCATGCGCACCATGCGACTTCAGTTGAAAAGCAGAGATGTTGCCGAGGAAACGCCAGTATGCAGAGTCGTGACGCAGCCGAAGAGCGGGAATCAATGATTGAAAGGATCGGCCCCTTCCTTTATCGAGCCGGCCTGCACGGCGCCACGATGGATGAAATTGCAAGGGAAGCTGGTACCTACAAAATGTCAATCTATCGGGCAATTGGGACGAAGAGCGATGTCTGGATGACCTATGCACGAAAGCTATGCGAGCAACGCAATAGGGAGATGACCGGCCTGCTTCTGCGCTCTGATCAACGACCCGAACGCTTAGTGATAAATTACTTCCAGCAACAACGGGAGCTCGTGCTTAATGATGCAATTCTTGGCGACCCGATATTGAAGCTGTCGACGGAAGCGGCGGGACGATTCGGAGAATTGCATCAGGCGCTATGCCGACAGCGTGACTTGGATCTCGCCCGTTTTGAGCAGATCGGAGGATCGATCGCTCCCGATGACGGGGTCAATCTTGGCATGGAGCTGTATATGATGTGGCAAGTATTGGTGTCGTGTGGCCGCAGCCGTGCTGCGATCGCGCGGGACTCTGAGCATGTTATCCGCATGGTCAGACGAACGTTGGATGCGTGTCAGCGACGCCCGGCAGCTGCGAGGAGCCTGATAAATTTGAAGCGATGCTGAACAGTCTATGCAAACGTTCAACTCGTCGACGGCAACGCGGCTAGTGCCTTACTTAAAACGGCGCCCCGCTTTATCGCTTCCAAAACGCGCTGCTGTCGGCCAGTTGCCATTTCCGTAGTCCCGTGCTTGCATGGACACGGGCCGCGGAGACAGACTAGTGAAAACAAACGCGACTCCTCAGCAGTGGCGGCGACGAAGGCTAGCGGTTAGCTCCCTCGACAGCGGCAACCTTTGACACTAATCCACTGCTCGAGTATGACCGTTTGATAGGAGACTTAATTTTGGCTCACGTGCTGGATAATCCGGCCTGGCATGCTATGACCACCAACCACCGGTCCATATCGATGGGCGATGAGTGCGCGCGGCGCTACTTGGCTGACGTATCGCCGATCGCGGCACTTGCTGATGTTGCCGATGAGAGGGGATGGCTTGCGCTTGGCAGGCTTGCCGCTAACGAAGTCGTCGGTCTAGTTGGGGTCGCGCCGGAACTGCTCGCTGATGGATGGACGATTCATTGGCATTTCCCGTTTGTGCAAATGACATGCACGGTCGACACCTTTCGCGGCAGTCGCAACGCGGCCGACGTCCTGACGCTCACGAAGATGGATACGCGCGCGATGCTGCAGTTGGTCAGCGCCGCAAAGCCGGGGCCGATGGAGCGTCGCACGGTCGACATGGGACGCTATGTCGGGATCAAATCGGGTGGGAAACTGGTGTCTATGGCCGGTGAGAGGCTCGCATTTCCGGGATACGTCGAGGTAGCGAGCGTGTGTACGGATCCTGCGCACTCGGGCAATGGTTTCGCGGAAATGGTAACAACTGCGATCACTGCAGGAATAGTGGAGCGCGGGGACACAGCTTTCCTGCACGTCCGCCAGGACAATCACCGAGCTGTGTCACTCTATAGCCGACTCGGGTTTGCGGAGCGATGTGTCACACCTATTGTTGCTGTAAGCCTGTCAGAGAAAGCGAGAGCAGCTAAAGTGACGGTTGGCTTCTGATAGTGATTAATAAAGCCCAGGGATAGGGCGTTGAAGAGCTGGTTGTTGGCGGCGAAACGCACATCGCTGCGGCGGCCGGCCTCCTATCGCGGCTGTAAAAAATAGAATCGGGTAGCACTAAAAGATGCCACAGCAAAAATCTGTTCTATAAGCGACCAGGCCGTCTGCCGATTCAACGAAAAGCTCAAGAATGATGGGACGGCGCCGATGCACATGGGTGCGGCGACCGTCTTGTGCACAGGAAGTTTGTGTCCCCGAGAACTATTTATAAACCGCGGTCTGCCTTCAACGTGAAGCTCGGCACAAAAATCCTACCGGAGATGGCCTCGGCCCAACTGCATGAACAACCATTGACGAAACGCTGCCGCAGGTTCTCTTAGAGAACGGTCGCTCGGATAAACCAGATAGTATGCAAAATCAGCGGCGAGCTTCTCGGGAAATGGTTGTACGAGCAGCCCTGCGCTCAGGTCGTTGTCTGCCAGGGCACTGCGAGCGAGCGCCACGCCGTGCCCCGCAGCCGCGGCATGCAGTAGCAAACCTGCATCGCCATAAGTCGAGCCAGCCGCGATCGGCGCGTCGTCGTTCAGGCCGACATGGCGGAACCAGACCGACCAAGGTATGCGTTGGTCGCGCAATAGTGTCACCTTCAGCAGGTCGCGCGGTTCCTTAAGATTGTTCTTTTCCAAAAACTGTGGGCTACACACTGGAAAGATGTGCTCGGTGTATAGAAGCTCCGCCGTAAGGCCATCCCATTTTCCAGGTCCATAGCGCAAGCCAACGTCCACCCCTTCGTGAGAGAAGTCCGCAAGCAGAGCGGAAGCCCGTATGTTGACTTCGATATCCGGATTGCTTTGATGCAAACTCGCGAGCCGGGGAATGAGCCATCTGGCAGCAAAGGCAGGTAGAACACTGACCGTGACAATCCTTGAACGTAGTTTTCGCGCTCTGACTTCTTCAATACCTTGCGCGAGGCGCGACATGCCTTCCGATACGTGTAGCGCCAGCCGTTGGCCTGCCTCGGTAGGCATCATGACATGGCCATCGCGGCGGAACAACTTCACGCCTAAGGATTGTTCGAGACTCTTGATGTGATGGCTCACGGCTCCATGGCTCAAGCCTAATTCGTCAGCGGCGCGACTGTACCCACGTTGGCGAAACGCCGCTTCGAATGCACGAAGTGCTGACAAGGGTAAGTGAGGACGAGGCATATGTGAATTCAAGTAACGTTTAGCACGAGTATTTATCGTTGGATGTGTGGTCGCAGCCCCCCTATCATGGGCCCAGAACGCAATACACTGAAGGGATAACTCGTGCGGAAAACAAGCGATGGAAGAAGTTACGCCGGAGGCAGAGGCATCATAGTACCGACGCGCTTTCGTTTCGTGGTCGTCGGACTGCTGTTCATGATCGCCACTGTGAACTATGTTGACCGCGGTGCGCTGTCGTTCGCGTCAGAACACATTATGGGAGCTTTCGGATTCGACAGCGCACAGTGGGGCGAAATACTAGGATTTTTCGGCTACGGTTACATGTTCGGAGCTCTAATCGGTGGTGTTTTGCTGGACCGATGGGGCGCCCGGAAGGTCTGGATCGTTGCAGGAGTCGCCTGGTCGATGTTTGAGGGCGGCACCGCCATTGCAGGAGAGCTCGGGTTGACCCTCTTCGGAGGCAGCGCTCTTGCCGGCTTTGCAGTCATGCGGAGCATCTTCGGTTTTAGTGAGGGCCCCGCCTTCTCAAGCATTAACAAGACGATCGTGAGATGGGCAGCGCCGAGTGAACGTGCAATGCTTTCATCTTTTGCACTCGCGAGTACACCGTTTGGCGCTATGCTTGCGGCACCCATCACTGTCGGACTGCTTACCGCTACTGGCAACTGGCGTATGACATTCGCGATACTTGGCGCTGGCAGTCTTCTCCTGATCGCTGTATTTGCGTGGGTGTTCACGGATAGTCCAGAAGAGAGTCGCCGGGTCAATGCCGCCGAACTCCAAAGGATTCGGCATGATGCACCAACAGGCTCGGCGACAGCACCCCCGCCGGACTCGAATGAAGAAATCCCGGGCTGGCTCTCGTTTTTCTCAAGTCGCACATTGGTATGTAACGCTATCGGCTACTTTGCGTTCCTTTACGTGACGTTTCTGCTGCTTACATGGACGCCAAAGTACCTTCAGAACCAATTCCACTATAGT